>ULSF01011437.1_pt1 | contig 112942 bp, 85 predicted proteins | sample 1956121 | NCBI WGS metagenome assembly ULSF01 (sample SAMEA4835701, study PRJEB28245) | human gut metagenome | biome: gut microbiome; material: fecal sample | place: Denmark | collected 2008
GAATAACTTGTGCAAGCATCAAGAATAACTTGTGTAAGCATCAAGGATAACTTGTGTAAGCATCAAGGATAAAAAAGAAAACAACTAAAACAACTTTTACAACATTTTTGACAACCCAAGTTTGTCCTTGCAGGACCGATCGTTGCCATACGTTGTACTCGTTGCTTTAGTTGTTTTCCTTGTCTTTGCAGGACAAGCGCGTGCGTGTTTGGGGCACACGCCACCATTGTTACATGTTACATGTTACATGTTACGTTAAGGATTCCCCACTCTTGATTTTTCTCATGCTCGGCAGAGCTCAGGCAAGCTTATTATTCTTCCTCAGAGGCTTCTTCCAAGGCACGCAAAGCAATATTTCAGGGATAGGCGTATTGGCATTGTCCACTTTCTGTAATTGTCTACCAGGCTGGTAGACAATTTCCATTTGGCTGGAATAGAATGCAAACCATTTTTGAGGGCCTGTCTTTGCAGGACAAGTGTGTGCGTTTGGGGGCACGCGCCACCATTGTTACATGTTACATGTTACATGTTACGTTAAGGACTCCCCCACTTCTGCCTCCGCCTCGGGAGCAATGGCCTGGCGGGCCAGCTCCCATATCACCATGCCCGCCGTGACGCTGACGTTGAGGGAGTGCTTCGTGCCAAACTGCGGTATTTCGAGGCAACCGTCGCACGCATCGACCACCTCCTGGTGGACGCCCTTCACCTCGTTGCCGAAGACCACGGCCGTAGGGACGGTCTGCCGCGGCAGGTTTTGGAGCTTCGTGGAGCCCTCGGCCTGCTCTATGGCATAGACGCGGAAGCCACGCTGCTGCAGCGAGCGCACGGCCTCCAGGGCAGTGGCGCAATGGCGCCACGCCACACTGTCCTCGGCTCCAAGGGCCGTCTTGTGGATCTCGGTGTGGGGCGGCGTGCCCGTGATGCCACAGAGCCACAGCTCCTCGATACGGAAAGCATCGCAGGTGCGAAAGACGCTGCCCACGTTGTACATCGACCGCACGTCGTCGAGAACGACGACCAGCGGCAACTTCTCGGCCTCGCGAAACTCCTCGATCGTGAGGCGGTGCATCTCGGGAGTGGTGAGTTTGCGCATCAGCCCATCTCCTCCTTGGCTTTGTAGGCGATGGCGTAGCTCTTGATCTGCTTCACCATCGAGAGAAGACCGTTGGAGCGCGTCGGCGAGAGGTGCTGACGCAGACCGATCTTCTCGATGAAATAGAGGTCGGCATCGAGGATCTCCTGCGGCGTATGGCCGCTGAGCACGCGGATGAGCAGCGCGATGATGCCCTTGGTGATGAGCGCGTCGCTATCGGCGGTGAAGACGAGGCGGCCATCGGCGTAGTCGCACTGCAACCACACGCGGCTCTGACAACCCTCGATGAGGTTTTGCTCGTTCTTGTGCTTCTCGTCCAGCGGCTCGAGGTCGTTGCCCAGGTCGATTAGCATCTGATACTTGTCCATCCAGTCGGTAAACTCGTTGAACTCCTCGATGACCTCGTCTTGCAATTCGTTGATCGTATTCATTGCCTTACGTTTTTTCTATATTTCCTATATATTCTATTCCTATATATTCTGTGTCCTATATATACTGTGTCCTATATATTCTAGGCAAAAGTGGGAGACTACCCTCCCCCAGCGCGGATTATTCCACCACGCGGCGGTCGATGCGGAAGAGCTTGTCGTTGGGCCGCACCTTGCCCGGCACGGAGAAGGCCACGCGCGTGCCCTGCTCGGCCTCGGTGATGGGCTCGCCATTGTCGCCATGGAGCTCTTTCACCTCCACATACATCGCGCCCGTGGTGTTGCCCGTGATGAGGAGCTTGTCGCCCACCTTGAAGGTGGAAGCCTCCACGGCGGCCTCGGCCACGCCGATACGCGAGAAATAGTTGGTCAGCTTGCCCACCAAGACCTTCTGCTCCGTGGCCATGGAACCATAGTGCTTGTTCCACTCGCCCATCTTGCGTCCCTGGTAGTAGCCGTCCCAGAAGCCGCGGTTGAAGACCGCCGCCAGGCGCTCGTCCCAGGCGTCCTTCTTCTCCTCGGTAAAGGTGCCGTCGAGCACGCTCTGTATCGCCTCCTTGTAGCAGCGCACCACGTTGAGCACATACTCCGCTCCGCGGGCGCGGCCCTCGATCTTGAACACGCGCACGCCCGCCTTCATCATCTTGTCGATGAAGCGGATGGTCTTGAGGTCCTTCGGGCTCATCAGATACTCATGGTCGGCCTCGATGGCGTTGCCCGTCTCGCGGTCGGTGAGCAGGTAGGAGCGGCGGCAGATCTGCACACACTCGCCGCGGTTGGCGCTGCGGTCCTGGGCCATCAGGCTCATGTAGCACTTGCCCGAGACGGCCATGCAGAGCGCGCCATGGCAGAACATCTCGATGCGGACGGGCTGGCCCGCAGGTCCGAGGATGGGCTCGGGACCATGGATGGCCTCGTAGATGTGGCTGACCTGGTCCATGTTGAGCTCGCGCGCCAGGACGGCGACGTCGGCAAACTGCGCGTAGAAGCGCAGGGCCTCGACGTTGGAGATGTTGAGCTGGGTGGAGAGGTGGACCTCCAGGCCGATCTGCCGGCAGTAGCTCATCACGGCCACGTCGGAGGCAATGATGGCCGAGACGCCCGCCTCGCGCGCCGCATCGAGTATCTCGCGCATCGTGGCGAGGTCGTTGTCGTAGATGATCGTGTTGACCGTGAGGTAGGTCTTGATCTCGTGCTCGGTGCAGATGGCGACGATCTGCCGCAGGTCGCCAATGTCGAAGTGATTGGCCGAATGGGACCGCATGTTGAGTCGGCCCACGCCGAAATAGACGGAGTCGGCACCCGCCTCGATGGCCGCGGCGAGCGACTCGTAGCTGCCCACGGGGGCCATGATCTCGTATTGTTTGCTGTCTTGGTAGTTCATGTTCTGTCTGTGTCGGGGAAGAAACTGTTTCTGTCTGTGTCGGGAAAATCTTTTCTGTCTGTGTCAGAGAAAAAACATTTCTGTCTGTGTCAGAGAAAAAACCTTGGCCCGGGGGCCGAAGGCCATTCTATTTTTTTGTTCGCAAGATGATTTGGAAAAGACTCGGGACGAGGATCGAGAGCGAGCAGAGCAGGCCCACGACCATCAGGCGCTCCGAACCGTGGAAGAAGTCGATGAGCTGGCCGTCGGCCATACCGGGCAGGAGCTTGAACATCAGGTAGGCCACCGTGTTGTTGACCCAGTGGACGATAATGCCTGGCATCATGCTGCCCGTGCGGTAGTAGAGCCAACCGAGCAGGAGGCCCATGATGAAGCCGTGGAAGCCCTGCGCCCAGTTCATGTGGACCACGCCGAAGAGCAGGGCCGAAAAGGCAATGGCCAACCAGGGGGCCCAGGCGCGGCCCGCACGCTCCCCGGAGGCGCTGGATCTCGTGGGCGCAACGGAGGCGCTCGACGCCGTGGGGGCAACGTAGCGTCCGCTCTCCCATCCCCGCACGCGCATCATCGAGAGCAGCGTGCGCAGGAGGCCGCCGCGAAACACAAACTCCTCGGCCACGGGCGCCAGGATGCCCAGGGCCACATAGCCCCAGGGCTCGTGCATGACGCTCTCGAAGAGGGCCTGGTGGGAGTCGGCCATCTGTATCTGCAGTTGCTCATAGACCCACTCGAAGGGCAGGATCGTGCCCAGCGTGAGCAGGCCGCACCACACGAGTGTGGCCCAGGGGCGGGAGCGGAGGTAGGTGCGGTCGAGGGGGGTCCACCGCAGGCGCGGATAGACCAGGATCGTGAGCAGGCTGGAGAGCACCGACGTGGCGGCGACAAACTGCCCCTGCTGACCGCTGGCCACCTGCTGCGCCAACTGGGCAGCATCGACGTGGTTCAGATACACATAGACGAGGGTGACAAGTCCGTTGACCACCATCTGAATGACGAGAAAGACGATGAAGATCAATAGGAGGTCCACCGCCATTCTTCCTGGCTTTCTATTCTCTTTCATCTGTTTCATCTGTTGTTCTATTTTTTTCTTTATTTTTTCTTAAACGATTATGATAAACAACCACTACAAGCAATTATGATAAATAACTACTACAAGCGATTATGATAAATAACCACTACAAGCGATTATGATAAACAACACGCGTCGAGGATCGCCTGCTTGTCGCGGGCCAGTTGGGCGGCCAGCTCCTCGGGCGAGGCAAACTTGCGCTCCTCGCGGACGCGGCGGAGAAACGCCACCTCGACCTGACAGCCATAGAGGTCGCCCGCAAAGTCGAAGATATGCACCTCCAGCGAGACCTTCTCGCCGCCAAAGGTGGGGCGCGTGCCGATGTTCATCATGCCCAGTCGCCACGTCGCCACGTCGCCTACCTTGACCCTCACGGCATAGACGCCCGAGGCGGGCACGAGACGGCGCGGGTCGGCGAGCTGGATGTTGGCCGTGGGGAAACCGAGCTTGCGGCCCTCCTGGAATCCGGCCACCACGCGTCCGCCCATCCTATAGGGATAGCCCAGGCAGCGCGAGGCCGCCTCCATCTCGCCCGCTGCCACATGGCGCCGACAGACGGTGGAACTGACGTTGACGCCCTCCAATTCGAAGACGGGGTTTTGCACCACCTCCATCCCCATCTCGCGGCCATAGGCCACATAGTCGGCGAAGCCCTCGGCGCGGTTGTGGCCGAAGCGGTGGTCGTAGCCGATGAAGAGTTTGGCCACGTGGAGCCGCTCCTGCAGCAGGTCGTGCATGAAGTCGCGGGCGGAGAGCTGCGACAGGGCCGCGTCAAAATGGAGCACGGCCACCACGTCCACGCCCGTGCGCTCCAGGAGATAGAGTTTCTCCTGCAGCGGGGTGAGCAGGCGGGGCTGGTAGTCGGCATGGAGCACCTCGCGGGGATGCTGGTCGAAGGTGATGATCATCGACTGGCGGCCCTCCTCCCGCGCGGTCTCAACCACATGGGAGATGAGAAACTGATGCCCACGGTGTACGCCGTCGAAGAAGCCGATGGTGGCCACGCTCGCGGCCAGGTCGGCTGGGCAGTCTTTTTGAAGATAGATGGTTCTCAATACTTCGCTTTTTTGTTTTACCTACTATGAAGGTGCAAAGGTACGATGTTTTCTCTCCATTTCCGACAATGGAGCGTTAAGTTATCCTTATTTTCTCCGACAATCACCCGACAATCGTCCAACAATCGCACGACAAGGGCGCCCGCGAGGCGGAAAAAGGGGCGGAAAAGGTGGCATCCGATATTTGGAGCGACAGGGCACTTGCGTTTCCAATACGGCCTGCTGAAATGGGAAAACAACTTGAACAACTTTTACAACTTTGAACAACGCTTCGCGGGGACATTGTCTTTTCGAGGCCCATGCAGATCAAGGCTTGCTTGTTGCGAAACAACAAAACACAACGCTTCGCCTTGGACACATTTCCAGTTGATTTCTCCTGGCGTTATGTCCCCGCGAAGGTTCCATTCATGGAACCCTTGTTGTATTTTGTTGTTCACCTTGCAGCAGGATTGCAACACGCGAAGCGTGCAAAGTTGTAACTTGTTGTAAATGTTGTATTTGTTGTTTTCCCCTATTCAGCAGGATTTGTCCCCGCGAAGGTTCCATTCATGGAACCCGTGTTGTATTTTGTTGTTTACCTTTGCAGCAGGATTGCAACACGCGAAGCGTGCAAAGTTGTAACTTGTTGTAAATGTTGTATTTGTTGTTTTCCCCCATTCAGCAGGATTTTGCTTGAAAACGTTGTTTTCAATGATTTTTATATTACTCAACTCCGTGCTTCACTCCAAATATCGGATAACCAAAGGAAAAGGAAAGCGTCAGCCCCAGGACGTGGACTGTTCCCGGACTGACGCTATAGAAAAAATGCGGAAAACGAGGGCCGACTTACTTCCTCACCAGCTCGAGCACCTTGTCGACGGCTGCCGCGAGACCATCGCGGTCCTTGCCGCCGGCCTGGGCATAGTGGGGCTGGCCGCCACCACCACCCTTGATGAGCTTGGCCGCCTCGCGGATGATCTTGCCCGCATTGAGCTCATGGCTGGCCACGAGATCGTCGGAGAACATCACGCTCAGCAGCGGCTTGTCCTCGTGGACGGAACCGACGACGCAGACCAGGTTATCGGGAATGGCCTGGCGCACCTTGAAGACCAAGTCCTTGGCGGCGGCGGGATCGAGGGGAACGACGGCCTTGACGACGCGCAGACCATCGACCTCCTCGGCCCTGCGCACCAGCTCCTGGGTCATGCGATCCACGGCCTGGGCACGGAACTGGTCGATCTCTTTCTTCATGTGGTCGTGCTCGTCGATATACTTCGTGACGACGGCCTTGAGGTCCTTGGCGTTGTTGAAGAGCGACTTCAGGTCGCGGAGCGTGTCCTCGAGCAGATAGATGGCGTTCTCGCAGACCTCGCCCGTCATGGCCTCGATGCGGCGCACACCAGCAGCCACGCTGCTCTCGCCAACGATCTTGAAGAAGCCGATGCGGCCCGTGGCAGCCACGTGGATACCGCCGCAGAACTCGCAAGAGGGTCCGAAGCGGACCACACGCACGCGGTCGCCATACTTCTCGCCGAAGAGGGCGACGGCGCCCAGCTTCTTGGCTTCCTCCATCGGCATGTCGCGATGCTCGTCGAGCTGGAGGTCCTGGCGGATCAGGCTGTTGACCAGCTGCTCCACACGGCGCAGCTCCTCGTCAGTGACCTTCTGGAAGTGGGAGAAGTCGAAGCGCAGCGTGTCGGCGCTGACGTAGGATCCCTTCTGCTCCACATGGTCGCCGAGCACCTGCTTCAGCGCGTAGTCCAAGAGGTGGGTGGCGGTGTGGTTGCGGGCGGAAGCCTCGCGCAGCGGCACATCGACGCAGGCCGTAAACTCCTCCGTGGGGTCCTGCGGCATACGCTTGAGGATGTGGATGCTTTGGTTGTTCTCGCGCTTCGTGTCGCTCACGACCACGGTCTCGTCGCTGCTGACGAGCTTGCCCTGGTCGCCGACCTGGCCGCCCATCTCGCCATAGAACGGCGTATAGTCGAGCACGACCTCGAAGAAGGTGGACTTCTTCTGCTTCACCTCGCGGTAGCGCAGGATGTGGCAGGGATACTCCGTGTGGTCGTAGCCCACAAACTCCTGCTCGCCCTCGCGCAGCACGACCCAGTCGCCGTTCTCCACCTGGGCCGCATTGCGGGCGCGGGCCTTCTGCTTGGCCATCTCCTCGTCAAACTCCTGCTCGTTGACGGTATAGCCGTTTTCGCGGCAGATCAGCTCCGTCAGGTCGAGGGGGAAGCCATAGGTGTCGAAGAGGCGGAAAGCCTGGGCGCCACGCAGTTCCTTCTCGCCGTGGGCCTTGAGCTCGTCCATCTCGCCGTTGAGGAGGTTGATGCCCTTGTCGAGGGTGCGGAGGAAACTGTCCTCCTCCTCCTTGATCACGCGGGCGATGAGCTCGCGCTGGGCTGGCAACTCGGGATAGGCAGCGCCCATCTCCTGGATCAGGACATTGACGAGGCGGAACATAAAGGCCTCTTTCTGACCGAGGAAGGTGTAGGCGTAGCGGACGGCACGGCGCAGGATGCGGCGGATGACGTAGCCAGCCTTGGCATTGCCCGGCAACTGGCCGTCGGCGATGGAGAAAGCCACGGCGCGCAGATGGTCGGCCACCACACGCATGGCGATATCGACCTTCTCCTGGTCGGTCGCGCCCTCATCCTCGGTGCTGCTGGGCGTGGTGAATCCGTACTTCAGGCCCGAAAGGTTCTCGATCTCCTTGATGATGGGCTGGAAGATGTCGGTATCGTAGTTGGAGTGCTTGCCCTGGAGGATGCGGACGAGGCGCTCGAAGCCCATACCCGTATCAATCACGTTCATGCCGAGCTTCTCCAGCGACCCATCGCTGCGGCGGTTGTACTGCATGAAAACGAGGTTCCAGATCTCGATGACCTGGGGATTGTCCTTGTTGACCAGTTCGCGGCCTGGCGTCAGCGCCTTCAGCTCGTCGGGGCGATTGTCGATATGGATCTCAGAGCAGGGACCGCAGGGGCCCGTGTCGCCCATCTCCCAGAAGTTGTCGTGCTTGTTGCCGTTGATGATATGGTCCTCGGGCACGTGCTTCCGCCAGAACTTGGCCGCCTCTTCGTCGCGAGAAAGGCCTTCCTTCTCGTCGCCCTCGAAGACCGTGACGTAGAGGTCCTCGGGGTTGAGGTGGAGAATACTAACGAGATACTCCCAGGCCGCGTCGATGGCGCCCTGCTTGAAGTAGTCGCCAAAAGACCAGTTGCCCAGCATCTCAAACATCGTGTGATGGTAGGTGTCGTGGCCGACCACGTCCAGGTCGTTGTGCTTGCCGCTCACACGAAGACACTTCTGCGAGTCGGCGCGGCGGCGCGGCTCAGGATCCTTCGTGCCAAGTATGATGTCTTTCCACTGATTCATGCCCGCGTTGGTAAACATCAGCGTGGGGTCGTCCTTGATGACCATAGGGGCTGAGGGCACTATGGCGTGACCTTTCGACTCGAAATATTTCTTGAACGAGTCGCGGATTTCATTTGCTGTCATCATCGTCTTATGTTTTTAATTCCTAAAATTCATCCTAAACAGTTGCAAAGGTAATGACTTTTGAGTATTTTTGCAAATCCAAAGGAAACCGATTGAATTAAAGAAGGAAAAAACATGGAACAGATCAATGCAGAGCGCCCCAATAAGCTCTACTACTCCATCAAGGAGGTGGCTCAGATGATGAACGTCGCGGAGAGCCTGCTGCGCTATTGGGAAACGGTTTTCCCCAGTCTGAAACCGAAAACCAACCAAAACCGCGTCAGACAATACACGAAGAAGGACATAGAGCAGGTGCGCCTTATCTACAATTTAGTGAAGGTAAGGGGATTCAAGATCGCCGCAGCCAAGAAGATGCTCCAGCAGAACCGCGACGGATCGGAACGCACGCAGCAGGTGCTGGAAAGCCTCATCAACGTGCGCGACGAACTCAAGGACATCAAGAAGCATCTCGAATCGCTCACCTGATGGTTTCCATGCGAATCGCCCGCCTCGCCCGCTCTATGAAGGTGCTCCATGCTACGAAGGCACTCTATTCTACGAAGGCACTCCATTCTACGAAGGCACTCCGTTCTATGAAGGCGATCCGCCCGCTCCCTCGCCTCGCCCTCGTGGGCTTCCTCCTGCTGCCCATGGGCCTGATTTTGTTGCCCATGGGAGTCGGGGGCGTTGTCCCACCACAGAGCCAGCCAGGCAAGATGGCAGCGCAGACTGGAGCTACCTTTCGCCCTGGCGACATCGTCGGCGAGGAGGTTGTGGCCCGAAGGGGTGTGGGCAGTTTTTTCTCGGTTTCCAAGATCAGCGACTCGGTGTTTGAAAGGATGCGGGGGCGGTCCTACAAGGAGGGTTGCCGTGTGGCGAGAGAGGAACTGCGCTACCTGCTCTGTCTCCACAAAGACGCGCAGGGCAGGAGCATCGTCGGCGAGATGGTAGTCAACCGCGCCATTACCAACGACGTCCTGGAGATCCTGCGCAAGCTCTACGACGCCCACTACCCCATCGAGCGGATGCGCCTCATCGACGACTACGGCGCAGACGACGAGCGGTCGATGGCGGCCAACAACTCCTCGGCGTTCAACTACCGCATCACGACGGGAAGCACCAAACTCTCGGCCCACGCCCGAGGACTGGCCGTGGACATCAACCCGCTCTACAACCCGTGTCGGCGGACGGTAGGCGGCAAGGTAGTGGTGGAGCCGCGCCAAGGACGGAAATACCTGCAGCGCGAAGCCAAATTCCCCTACAAGATCGTCAAGGGAGACCTCTGCTACCGCCTCTTCACCGCCCGCGGATTTGTGTGGGGCGGCAACTGGCGGACCGTGAAGGACTACCAGCATTTCGAAATCAGGAAATAACTCCATATCCCCGCGAAGCGTTGTATTTTGTTGTAAATGTTGTATTGGTCGTTTTCCCTACTCAGCAGGATATTCGGTTCTGCACATCTCCACGCGAAGCTGTTGTATCTTGTTGTTTACCATGCAGAAGGCTTGTTTGACGCGTAGCGTCTTGTCCCCGCGAAGCGTTGTATTTTCTTGTAAATGTTGTATTGGTTGTTTTTCCTCCTCAGCAAGCATTTACCCTTAGGAAGCCCCCTCCAAAAAAAGAAAAAAATCCGCAGCCTCATAGACAAAGACTGCGGATTTCTCATATTTTCTTGCTTTCTACCCTAAGAGGCAGTGATTTAGAACATTTTGAGGCGGTACATGAGGCCGAGCTCAATGCGGTTGGTATTGTAGTCCTGCAGCCCGCACTCCTTGCTATAATCAAACTTGCGACCCGTGTAGGCCAGGAAGACGCGGAAGTCCTCGCCCTTGACGGGGAAATACTCCACGCTGGCCAGGTAGCCATAGCTCTTGCGGAAGTCCTTCATGGCAGCGACATTGTCCACGCTGGCCATTTCGTACATTCCCTTGACCATCAGGTTCCACTGCGGCACAAACTGCCAGTTGAGCTTCGTGACGAACGAATGGTAGTGGACGTCGCTGAAATAGCCTGGGCCTGCATCGGGATTGTCAGCATCCTCCAGCAGCGCTGCTCCCTCGCGGCTTGCAATGCGCAGACGGTCGAGGCCCTCGAAGGCGCCCATGTAGTCAAAATACCACTGCACGCGTGGCAGGTTGAGTTTCTGTCCGAGGAAGAGCATCCGGCTATACTTATGCTTGGCCTCGGTCTGAATACCCCAAGACCAGCGCGTCTGGAGCTTGTCGCCAAAGAAATTGCCGTTCCAGCCGAAGATATAGGTCAGCGGATGGTTGGAAGCCTCCAGGATGCGCTTCGTTCCGTCGGCCTCCAAGGAGTAGGCTCCTTCGCCATACTCCTCAGCAAACTTGTTGCTATAAGCATCGGTGATGCTGAGGGTGAGTTCCTGGCTGGCCACGGGACGATAGGAAACGTTCACACCCGCCTTGAAGATGTCGATATTGTTGCCCATGTCGCTAAACTGATAGATATACATGGGGTTCTCGTCATACTCGAATCCTCCCCAGTACTGACACACCTTACCCGCATGGACGCCCAGTTTCTCGTTAAACTGGTAGCCTACCCAGAGCACGTCCGTGGCAGCAGCGAAATTGTCTTCCGACTGCGCGTTGTTGCCACTGTTCAGACGATGGCGGAAGCGGTAGGAGATCTTGTCCGTCAGATGGCCCATAAACTCCAGGCGCGCCTGGCGGTTCTTGAAGGCCGAACCCCACTCCGTGCCGTTGTCCGTCTCCTGAAAACTGGCTGCGTAGTTGATGTAAACGTTGAAGGCGTCGTTTTTCTTCTCCAACTTCAACACGCGCTCAGCCAGGCTGGTGCATCCCTCATGGTCGCCGCCCATACCTGTGTTGTTGCCCTGTGCGCTTGCTCCCAAGGTGAGGGTCAGCGCGGCGGCTGTTACAAAGATTTTCTTCATGTCGATATGATTGTATTGATATTATTCTATCTGTTTTTTCTCTCTTATTTTTTGTTGTCCGTATGGTCGCCCTTTATGGTCGTGCTCTTGCCACATAGCGCGCCAACTTTCCGTCTGCTGACAGAGCCATTTTCCCGTTAGATTCGTTCTGCCGTTCTGCCGTTCTGCTTTAGACTTGTTCATCTTTAGTGCTGTTCTGCTGGCTGGTCCTCCTGCCATTAGAGAGGGCTCAGAGGAAAAGCGTGATGAGATAGCCCACGCCGATAGCCACAAACGTGGTGACGAAACCTGGCAGTTGAAACGAATGGTTGATGACCCAGCGTCCCACGCGCGTGGTCCCCGTGCGGTCGAAGTTGATGGCAGCTACCTCCGTAGGATAGTTGGGGAGGAAGAAATAGCCATTGACGGCGGGAAACATGGCCACCAGAAGCAGCGGACTGATGCCCAGGGCAAGGCCCAAGGGATAGAGGGTGGTGACGGTGGCGGCCTGGGAGAAGAGCATGACGCTCATCACAAACAGGGCCACGGCAAACGTGAACGGTGCTTCGGCTACCATCCCGGACAAAGACTGGTTGATGGCCTCGGCGTTGCCCGTATAGAAAGTGCTGCCCATCCATGCGATTCCGAAAATGGCAATGACGGCATTGATGCCTGCGGCAAACACACTGCCCTTCGTCACGTCGCCCACCTTGACCTTGCCCACCAGCATGATGAGGATCACGTCGGCCATCATGATCATCTCGATGGTCTCGGACATCGTGACTCCCTCGGGGCGCAACTGCGGTTGGAAACCGAACAACACGACCAAGGCCACACCGAAGAGGAAAACCCAGACGGAGTATTTGGCCTCGGGGCGCGCCATCGTCTCGGCTTGTCGCAAGCTCTCCGTATCCTTCTCAGGACAGATCAACCCCTCTCTGACGCGGCGCTGATACTCCGGATCGTCCTCCAACGCCTTGCCGACACGGTTTTGGATGAAGGCGGCCACAAGGATGGCCACCAGCGAGGCGGGTACACAGACCATAAGGATCGTACCCAGCTCCACTCCCACGCCGCCCAAGAGGTCCTGGGAGATGATGGCTGCCGTGGCTGCAGAGACAGGGGAACCCGTAATGCCCAGCGAGGCCGAAATGACAGCCAAACTCAAAGGACGCTCGGGCCGAATCTTATTGGCCTGGGCTATCTCGCTGATGATGGGCAGCAGCGAATAGCAGGTGTGGGCCGTACCCGCCACCAAGCAAAAAAGCCAGGTGCAGAGCGGACCATAATAGGTGATATGGTGAGGATGCTTGCGCAGGAAGATCGCCGCTTGTCCGACGAGATATTCCAGTCCGCCCGCAGCCTGTAGGGCCGCAGCGGCAGTCACTACGGCAAGGATGATCATCATCACATCAATAGGTGCGCTGCCCGGCTTCAGTCCGAAGCCATAGACCAGCACAAAGACGCCGAGCATACCGAAAATACCCAATCCGATTCCTCCCATCCGTGCGCCAATGAAAATCATCGCCAGCACGACTGCGAGCTCAAGAAGAAGTACCGTTGTCGCCATGAGATTCGTTTGGTTGTTGATAATTGATTGGTTCATTCCACCCGCTGCACTACCCTCGTCACAGGCTCCTTGTCCAGGGGTGATTCTCAATTCGCTCTCTTATTCGAATGCAAAGATAATGCAAATCGAAGACAATACAAAAAAAATGCAATTCTTTTTTATTGTTGAGATGCAGCTTAGCTTATCGAAAGATAATGCAAATCGAAGACAATACAAAAAAAATGCAATTCTTTTTTATTGTTGAGATGCAGCTTAGCTTATCGAAAGATAATGCAAATCGAAGACAATACAAAAAAATGCAATTCTTTTTTATTGTTGACTCATCCAAAGAAGCTACCTTTGCCGGATAATGTATAATATAAATGTACCCAAGGCGAAGCGTTGTATTTTGTTGTTTCCATACAAGCGACCCTTGGTTTGCATGGGCCTCGAAGAGGCGATGTCCCCGCGAAGCGTTGTTACTTGTTGTAAAAGTTGTTCAAGTTGTTTTTCCAAATCAGCAAGTCGTATAGGAAACAACACAAACAAGCCTATCACTCCATTTTCCAGATGAAGCACAAAAAAGGCCGTGGCAACTTCTGAGCTTTTTCAGAAAACGCCACGACCCTACTATCAGAACAGTTTATTCTGGCCTAATTACGCTTTAGAAGAAATAGGCCACACCAATCTGCCAAGAGTTGTTCTTGCCCTTGGTAGCATACTTGCTTAAGTCAAGAACATTGCCGACAACGCTATTGGCGCGGATGTCACCCGTGCTGCCACAAGCAATGTTGTAGTTGGCCGTGACCTGCAGGTGGTTGAGCACCATGGCGCCAAGACCCACGTTGACGCTGAAGTTGGAAGTCTTCAACTTCCACTCGGCTGCCTCATTCCAGAGGCTCTGCTCCTTGTCGCCCACGTTGAAGCCAAACTGCGGACCTGCGAAGAGGAAGATGCTGGCCGTAGAGCCCAGTCCAATGCCGTAGCGAAGGTTGATGGGGATAGCAATCTGGCGCTGCTTGAGCGTCTGCTCCGTATCAACAACATCCTGCACTCCATCCACGCTGACCTTGGCCTCGCGCTGGTCATAGAGGGCGGAAGCATCAATACCGAGACCGACTACGGGCAGGGTGAACTTCACGGTCGGACCGACGAAGAAGCCAACACGGTTGGAAGCGTCGAGAACCTCCTTGTCGAGCGACATGTTCGTCACGTTGACACCAGCTTTGACACCAAACTGCACCTGAGCACTCGCCGTGGTGGCACTCATCAGGCCAACGGCAACCAATAAAGTAGTAAAAAACTTTTTCATACGGTTTCTGTTTTAAATTGTTAGAAAAATTATAACCATCAGGTCCTTTGGCGTTTACACGCCAAAGGACCCACACACTCTCTCATCAATGGCGCTGGCGGCGCACGGAGACGCGTGCTGCACTGCCCGAGCCACTACCGCCCGAAGGTCTGCGGCTGCGCTTGACAGAAGGCTCCTTGTCGCCAGAACGGCGCGTGCGGGCACTACGCTTCGGCTTTCTGCCAACCTTCTCCTGTGCGGTCTGTACGCTATCCAGACTATCACGCTTCTCCGGGTTGCCGAAGATATTCTTCTCGAAGTCCTGGAGCTCCTTCTCGATCTTCTTTTGCTCCGCACTCATGGCCGAATCGGTAGGACAATACTGCGCGAGCGTGCGTCCAAGCATGTTCGTCGTCTTGTAGATCTTGCCCTCATACATATTGCGCGTAAAATAGTCGTCAACACTCATGACCGCCGCATTGTTGAGATTGGAGGTCATCATCGTCTGCTTCGAGAGATAGGGAGCCAGGTCGTCGTACTTCACCCAAAACAAAGGATACTTCGTCTCGCCGTCGCCGAAATCGTCCTCGCGATAGAGTATCGGACAGAGGGCGATGACCTTGCGACGGAACGTGGACGTGCCTTGGTCGTAGTAGGCGCTCTCCTTAAGGTAGTAGCCCTTCACCTCGCCCGAGGGAATGTCGCTATTATCGAGATAAATGCCCTTGCCGCGCCGCTCGTAGTAGATCTTGTAGTTGTCGAGAAATTGGATCGGCTTGATACGGGCCGAGTCGGTGAAGAGCTCGTTGCCGTCCAGCCTATACTCGTAGCAGTAGATGTCGCGGTGGAGCATCAGTTTGAAGATGTAGGTGAAGAGGTTCATCTGGCTGCCAATGGGCTCCGTCGGATAATAGAGACCAGCATTGGCGTCGTCCGTCAACTTCACCTCGCGGTAAAGGTCGCGGCGCCACACGACGTCCTCAGGCATCTCCTGTACGGTGGGGAAGGAGATAAGGGCGCGCGTGGTGAGCGCGTTGGCTCCCGTCTGCGTCTGTTGTTTCTGTTGTTCGGCTCTCCGCTTGGCGGGCTGGGCTACGACCGAGACCACCGAGAGAGTCATGCAAAGGATGAAGAATATCCGTTTCATCGTATATTTCCTATTCTAAGTATTGTCTATTCTGTTCGAGATGTAATATCATTCGCTACCTCACGATCACCTGCATGGCATTGCCTCCACCCAGGCTGCGAGTGGTGCCATCAGGACCGTGGACTACCACGTTGGTGATGTAGAAGCGACGGTTGCGGCTCAAGTGGCGGAACTGCTCCTTCTGCTGGGCCGTAAAATGCGATCCGTTGGAGGACAAGGGAACGGCATTGCCCATGTTGTCGAAGAAGACGGTCTGGAAACTCGTCACCTGGAACGGGATGTCGAGCAGTCCGTCGTCGATGGCTGCATGAATGCCCGAGGCTGCCATCAGGTTGGCCTTGGAGAAACTGCCTCCCTTGAAGCGGTCAGCGCCCATGGCGATGTAGGGAGCAGGATCGGGCAGTTTGCGCACCCTAAACTTATACTCGCCAACCAGTCGGCCCTTGGCAGAGACGCGGAGCGTGACGGGATTGCCGGGCGTGGTGGGACGTGCGATGAAGTGGCCGCCACCACGGGCCGTCAGCGTACCACCCGTCATCGTCGCCTGCACGTCGCTCTGCGAGGTGTTGGGGATGGAGATGGTGATGGGGTTGTCGAAGCCCGCATAGAGCACGTTCATCAAGTCGGCAGCAATCGTCGCCATTCCGTCGAAGGGCGGTATCTGCTGCATTCCGTCGGGCGAAATGTAGTTTTCTGGCTTCGGACCGCCAATGACCATGTAGTCCTGCTTGAAGTCGCGACGCAGCACATTGCCCATCAAGTCGCGCACGAGCATGTAGCCCTGGATGGTGTGCTTGCCTGGCGCTCCTGCCTTGACCTGAATCGTGTTGCCCTTGATCTTCTGTCCGTTGACATAGACCTCCGGCGACTGGGTGGAGTCAACAGCAGCCAGCATCATACGGGCCGTGATGGTCTCGCCCGGATAGAGGCGCGTCTGATCGGGGACAACGATGGCTTCGAGCTTGTTGACCCGAATGTCCTTGAGTCCCACGTTGGCCACGAGCGTGTGAAGCACCTCGCCTTCCGCGTAGCGTATGTCGCTCTGCAACTTGGAAAGCAGCGTGACGGCGGCCGCCGTAGGCATATCCTCAAACATATACTCCTCCCAGTTTTTGTTGAGCGCCGCCGAGGGCACGGTCGTGGAGAGGTTGCTGCTGATGATCTGCTTCTGCAATGGGTCGTCGATGAGACGGAGTATCCGCTCACGGTAGCTATTGATAGCGTCGAAGAGCTTGCGTCCCTGTCCCGAGCCCGGGCTCAGCATGACGACGCCTGCTGCTTCGAGGTTGTCTTTATTCTTGATGTGAAGCGGATCGCCCTCCGGTCCGTCGGCCTCACGGACGATGAGCGTCTTCAGCTCTTGGGCGTAGTTGAAGAGCGAGTCGCTCATAGCCCTCACCGTGGTGGCACGCTGAAACCACACGCGCGCCTTGGCAGGATTCTTGCGCATGATCTGCTCCAGCTCGCGATAGATGGCCTCGTTCTCCTTCGTGGAGTTGCCCGTCGTCCGGTTCAAGCTCTCCTCCACAATGGAGAATCCGTTGAGCACCTCGGTGGAGATGTTCAGCGCGAGCATGGCCATGAGGACGACATACATGAGGTTGATCATCTTCTGGCGGGGCGATATCTTGATTTTCTTGATAGCCATATTTTGCGTTGTGATAATGCAGGGGGCGGAGCCGTAAGCCCTGGCTCTCCCCTACTGTATGCTGTAAACTACTCGGCAGCAGGAGCCGTGGGGGCTGCTGCGCCAGGGGCTGCGGCCCGCATGTTGACCGTCATGGCCTCTATCATACGGGCGTAGATAGCATTGAGGTCGGCAATCTGCTGTGCCATCTTGCGCGTCTGGTCGTTGATCTGGTCGATGGTGCCCACCTGCTGGCTTGCGCCCTTGAGCTGCATCTCGTAGATCTTGGCAATGCCCGTGAGCGTACGGTTGAGGTTCTCCATCTCCTCGCTGTCGCGGGCGAGACGCTGGCTCTGCTCGTTGACCTTGCCCAACATGTCGGTGAGGCTCTTCAGCGCATCGACATATTTCGTCTGTGCCTCGACCATCTCGGGAGCCTGCTGCTGTGCTCCCTCCACATCGCCGCGCTGATAGTTGAGCATAGCCATAGCCACCTGCTCTGCGGTGGGCATGGAAGCAGCTGCAGGCTGTGCGCCTGCGGCAGCATGGGCTGCATCGAAGGCCTCGTCAGCAGCAGTCTGCTGAGCGCCGTGGTGAACAGCGGGACCCGCTGAAGGAGCCGTTGAGCGAGCCGCCGTGCGACGGTGGCCCGAACGGCCATAGACCACGCGGGGTTGAGCCCCACCAGCGACGTTGGCCTCGTCGGCCTCATCGCTATGCTCATAGTCGCCAGACTCGTCAGCATAGTCACCAGCCTCATCGTCGGCAAAGACCTGCTCGCCCGAGAAGGTGACACGGGTGGGAAGTTCGCGACCATCGTCGGTCTTGTCGAAAGGACGGTCGAAGGCCGAGAGGAAGAAGACGACAACCTCCGTACCCATACCGAAGAACAACCAGAAGTTGGCTCCCGGCAGGTGGGTGAGCTTGAAGAGTGCGCCAAGGATCACGATTGAGGCGCCCCAGCTATATCCGTAGTTGAGAAAGGTCTGTCCAGGGACGCTGTCCATCCACTTCTGCAGTCGGTAGATGACATTATATTTACTGTAGTTCGACATTATCTTTTCTTGCTTCGTTTTTGACTTTTCTTACTCATTCTCGCTGCCTCGCTCGCGCTGCTTGCCAACGATCGCACGCAACGGAAGCCGATGTAGGAACGCGGCTGGTTCTGATACTCCCAGGTGCGCCAGGCTGCACGGATGTAGCTCTCAGGATCCTTCCACGAGCCGCCACGCACGCTCTTCTTTTTCAGTCGGTAGGGATCTTCGAGCGCCGCCTTGTATTCGAGCTGCGGATTGAGGTCGTTCATTGCATCGACACCCGCCTCGGTATAGACCGTGCTGGTCCATTCTGCCACGTTGCCAGCCATATCAAAGAGTCCGTTGCTATTGGCCGAATAGATACCCACCTTGCTGGTGATGAGGTTGCCATCCTTGGTGTAGTTGCCACGGTCAGGCTTGAAGTTGGCATAGAAGCAGCCGTTGCCGCTCTTCACGTCTTGGTTGTTCCAAGGGAACTCATTCTGATCCTTGCCACGGGCTGCAAACTCCCACTCTGCTTCGGTCGGCAGGCGGTAGCGCTGCACATAGCGTGCCTCGCCGCCCAGTCCCTTGAGCAGATAGTCGGTGCGCCAGGCGCAGAAGGCGTTGGCCTGCTCCCACGACACGCCGACCACGGGGTAGTCGTTGAACGACGGATTGCTGAAGTAGGAACGCAGGTAGGTCTCATTGTCAGAGTTGCGGAAGTCGTTGACCCAGCACGTCGTGTCGGGATAGACGTTGACAATATAGGTATTGAGGAAGTCCCACGGTCCGGAGAGCGGACGGTTGATGGTCTCGCTGTGGATCACGCCCTCGTCATCGACATAGGCCGTGTCCTTGCTGATCATCACCACCTCGTTGGGATCGACCGCAATGTCGGTGTTAAGGTTGCGCTCCTGCGGGTTGAGACGATTGCGGCGCAAGGCTGCTGCCGTGTAGTCGTAGATCTCGTAGCGGTAGTTGAGCTGGCGCGCGTCGAGCATCTTCTCTCCCGTGGCAGGATTGGTGACGTAGAGGCTCTCGAAGGCTCTCAGCTCGTCCTCCGTCGGCTTGCGAGGCAAACGCTTGTTCCAGTTGAGATGAGGTGTGACGGGGTCGCCGTTCTTATCCTCGGTGATCATGTAGCTCTCGTCGCCACCGTAGGACGGGTCTGCCAGTCGGGTACGGAGAATGGAGTCGCGCACCCAGTGGACAAACTGCTTATACTGCGAGTTGGTCACCTCTGTCTCGTCCATCCAGAAGCCATCAACACTAATGTCCTTCACGGGCATTGACTTGCCCCACAGGCTGTCCTGTTTCTCAACGCCCATCCGCAGCGAACCGCGCTTCACGAGCGTCATACCGTAGGGCGTGGGCTCCTTGAAGCCACGTCCGCTCACGCCGACCACCTCGCCGCCTCTTCCTGACGACGACGCGCTCTTGCCACCGAAGCAGCCCGAGAGCAACATGGTGGCCATCATACTCGCGCAAATAGCCAATATGTACGTTCCTTTTCTCATATCTTACTGGTTTGGAGCACCCGCCCTACCCCGCCTGGGGAAAAAGGGCAGCGCTTCTTTCTATTTTTATTTATCCTTATTTATTTATCTTAATTTATTGATCAACTCTTCTTTTGTCTATCTACACTCACCCATATCCTTCTACTCTCACTGCTATCTACTCTCGCCCACTCGCTACAATATCCGCGCACTCTTGTGGAGGTTGCGCCCCTTCTTCTGAAGGTTGATATCCATCTGATAGCTCACCACCAGTTCGTGGTAGCCGTTGCCCATACCGGCACCACCGGTGAACATCTCGTAGCTATAGCCGACGTTGATGCCCTGAAAGCTTCCGCCGATATAGCCCGTGACGGAGTTGGTCGGACTGTAGCCGAGACCAGCGTACATACGCTTCTTCTCGTTCTGATAGACCACGCGGGCAGTGATGTCCGCACGATAGGCCGTACCGTCGTAGCGAGCCAACATCGAGGTGGGAACGCTGATGTAGGGACTGCGCAACTTGATGTTGTAACCTCCCGTGAGGTAGAAGGTGGGATCGACCTTCATCTCATTGGTCTCGCCGAGCCCCACGGTCGGGCCGGTGAGGTGCTGTCCGCTCACGCCGACGTACCACTGGCGGTGGACGTAGTAGAGGCCGAAGCCCATGTCAAGGGCGTTGCCGCTGAGCTGCGACTTGGAGAAAGCTGGATCGCTGCTGTCTTCCAGATCAATCTTCGTACCGTCAAACTTCTCCATGACGAGGCCGAGCTGCAGACCTGCCGAAACCATACCCCCGAAGAGGCTTTTGCGAAAGGCATACTGGGCGGAAAGACGCTGGTGGGTGAACGCGCCTATCTGGTCGTTGAGCATCGAGGCGCCCACGCCATGATACTGCCGCAGAAGGTAGAGGGGCAGGTCCGCGCTCACATAGAACGTCTTGGGACTGCCCTCGTAGCCCGTGAAGCCCATTGAGTAGGCGCCCACGGCATTGAGTTTGTTACCCTTTCCCGCTGCAGCCGGGTTATACGAAGTCTCCATCAGCCAGTAGTGGCTAAAGACGGGGTCGTATTGCGCATGTGCGCCGATGACGGCCAACAGCGTGAGGGATATGACAATAATGCGTTTAAACACATTCCAATAACGCACCACTTCCCCTTTTATTGCCATGAGGGTTGATATATTTTGAGAGACGGATCAAAAAAAGTCGGGATCCTGCCGCGGTTTTTATGTTCCTCCGTCTTTGCCATCCCATCGTTTCGGACGGGACAAATCGTTTTCGAATGGTTCTAAAAAACCCATTCCAGCCTTTCATAAAACAAAAAGTGTGAAAGTATGGTTAAATATTTTCTGCTCTCTACTTTTTTGCGTAACTTTGCGGTGCAAATCAGAAACAGGTTGCACAAAGGGATAAAACAAATAGCATAAAACTTTTAAAAGATAAAACAATGCAGTATTTAACAAATGACAAGCTCGTTATCGTCGGCGCAGGCGGTATGATTGGTTCTAACATGGTACAGAGCGTTCTGATGCTCGGCCTCACTCCTAACATTTGCCTCTACGATATCTATGAGCCGGGCGTTCATGGCGTATTCGATGAGATCCAGCAGTGTGCTTTCGAGGGTGCCAACATCACCTACACCGTTGATGCTAAAGAGGCCTTCACGGGTGCTAAGTACATCATCTCCTCTGGTGGTGCTCCCCGCAAGGACGGTATGACCCGCGAGGACCTGCTCAAGGGCAACTGCCAGATCGCTGCCGACTTCGGCGACAACATCAAGAAGTATTGCCCCGAGGTGGAGCACGTGGTCGTCATCTTCAACCCGGCCGACGTGACTGCCCTCACCGCTCTCATCCACTCTGGTTTGAAGCCCAACCAGCTGACTTCTCTCGCTGCTCTCGACTCTACGCGTCTGCAGCAGGCTCTCGCCCTCGAGTTTGGCGTGCAGCAGGACAAGGTCACGGGTGCTCACACCTATGGTGGCCACGGCGAGCAGATGGCTGTCTTCGCTTCCCAGGTGAAGATCGACGGCAAGCCCCTCTCTGAGATGGGTCTCTCTGAGGAGCGCTGGGAGGAGATCAAGCACCACACCATCCAGGGTGGTTCCAACATCATCAAGCTTCGTGGCCGCAGCTCTTTCCAGAGCCCTGCCTACAACGCTGTGAAGATGATCGAGGCTGCTATGGGCGGCAAGGAGTTTACGCTCCCCGCTGGCTGCTATGTCAACTGCGATAAGTGTGGCTTCAAGAACGTGATGATGGCTATGCCTTCTACCATCGACAAGACGGGTGTTCACTTCTGCGCTCCCACGGGTACAGAGGACGAGCTGGCTGCTCTCAACAAGTCTTACGAGCACCTCTGCAAGATGCGCGACGAGATCATCGCTCTTGGCATCATCCCCGAGGTCTCTGAGTGGACGAAGATGAACCCGAACCTCTAATCCGTTCGGGATTGTAAATAAGCTTTTTTGTTTACAACTTCATAGAATGAGGGGGTATCATCCAGCGAGGTTGATACCCCTTTTCATATTATGCACCATCCCCCACATTCCCCTCTCCACATTTTATCACCGACGTTACATCACTAATGTTTCGTCAGCAATATTTCATCACCAACGTTCCATCACCAACGTTTGTTCACCCTCAGAAGTTATGGACAAAGCGACGCAGCGACACAACAACATGGCGGCCATTCGCTCCAGCGGAACAAAGCCCGAGCGCATCGTGCGCCAATACCTGTGGCGCAGAGGCTTTCGCTACCGGCTGAACAGTCCGCGCCTGCCTGGCCACCCTGACCTCGTGCTCCGCAAATACCGCACCTGCATCTTCGTCAACGGGTGCTTCTGGCATGGCCACGCCGACTGTGGAGGATTCCGCCTGCCCAAGACCAATGTGGCATTTTGGCAGCGAAAGATAGAACGAAACAAGGAGCGTGACCGCGAGGAGCAAAGAAAACTCGCACAGATGGGCTGGCATTGCATCACGGTGTGGGAATGCGAACTCAAAACTGCTCGGCGCCAGCAAACGCTGGAAGCATTGGCACACACGCTCAACCACATCTTCCTACAGGACCACAGTCGACCCAAAGGGCCGACCCACTACAGACTGAGGGAGGAGGAAGAAATGACGGGAATGGCAGCAGAGCCCGAGCAAAGCGGTAGTGAACAGCCTAATAACGGTGGCAACGAATAGTCGGGTAATCGCGACCCCAGTTCGGGACAAGAATTTGTTCGTAAAAAATTGTTGGTCTCACAAAATTTTTGTACCTTTATAGATGACATTCAATAAGTTACTAATTTACTCGACATGACTACCGGTTACAAAGTTACAGACCTAAGAGTAAAGCTGCTTCTTTCATATTCTCTCGTAACTCATGCCTGATGGCGTTGGGAGAGGGCTGACAACACGGGGGCCTCGGCGGCCTTTGTCTTAAATGATTTTCAACTTGACAATTTCGTTTGTTCGCAATTTTAACAAGTCAAAATCTGCATTTCTTGGCTGCTGGCAGAGATTGGAGGTAGCAACCTTTGGGCGGATAAAACTGGAGGAAGGGCATGAGGAAAGGCCGCAATGAAGGTTTTTGGCCTGGGATGGACTTTGTTAAATGGATACGGAGGAATAGTTAATGGGGCGTTAATTCATGCTAATCGGCTTGCATTCGGCTGGACGGAAGGTTATCTTTGTATAGTGGCTGCGCCAGGGCAAATGGTGAACATGGCTTCTTGATATGAATGGCTGGGAGAGACGAATAGCTAAAATGTAAAATATAATCAAAAGGAACAATGATGAAAAAGTTAAATTTCTTATCAATCCCTTCGGTTGGGAGTCGGAAAAGGCCGTTCTCGTATCGGTCTCGTATCAATCCCGTATTGATTCCGTATCAATCCCGTATCGATCCCGTATCGTTCTCGCTTCCGGAAGCGGAAACAATACGGAAACAATACGGAAACAACACGAGGTCGATATATGCTGGAAGGGAGGACGATACGTGGTGGATACATGGCGAAGCGTATGATTGAAGCTTTTCCTTAGAGCAGGGCGCAACGAAACGACCACAACAACCCAGTCGTTTTGTGTTATAGACGAGTTTTGCAAACATTTTGAAGCAGAAAATGCAAGAAATTTGCAGGAAGACAACAGCGGAGTGAAGCGCAGACGGCATACAGCATCGTTGTCGGGCAGCGAAATAATGATCATTCTGTTGTATTTCCATTCCGCAATTCCAAGCACTACTATCAGTTCTTTATCAAGGGCACGATGAAATCGTATTTCCCGAAAGCCGTGTCGTACAACCGCATTGTGGAGTTGGAAAGCCGAGTGTTCTTTCAACTCATGTCTGATGGCATCGGAAGGAGGTGTACACACTCAGCATGATTATCGTATAAGGCTCTCCATGGTCCCGAACTGGGGTAATCGCGACAACGACCGGCCCAACAATCGGGACAAGAGCCAGTCCGAAGACCGTCTTAGCCGATAGGAAACAAACTGCCAAGAACCTGCGCGATGGCCTCAAGACCTTGCTGGTCAGTCTCATGAAAGGAATCCAACTCGCTGCTATCGACATCGATGACGGCCACGACCTCGCCATCTTTCATGACGGGCACGACAATCTCTGATTGCGACTGCGAGGAGCAGGCGATATGGCCTGGGAACGCATGCACGTCGGCCACTATCAGCGTCCGCGCCTCGGCCCAGGATGTGCCACAGACACCACGCCCGTGCTGGATGCTGAAACAGGCCAAAGGTCCCTGAAACGGACCGAGCTGCAGTTCGCCGTGGCGCACCACATAGAATCCCACCCAAAAATAATAGTCGAAAGCCTCCTTGAGCAGCGCCGCCACATTGGCAAGCACGCCTACGGGATTGTCCACCCCTTCCATCAATCCTTTCACCTGCAGCAGGATCTCAGCATACTTCTCTGCCACCCCAGAGGCAGACTGCGGTTCAAAAGTCTTCTGTTCTTTGTTTTCCATCATCTTGCTTTTTGATTTAGGCTGCAAAGATAGTCAAATCCGCAGAAAATGACAAAGGAAAGTACAACGAAGTTTCAACTAAAATCATCGCCCAAGACAAATAAGAGATTTGAAGAAATACAGAGAGACACTACCGAAGAAGCGTACAACAGGCTTCTACTTTGCACTGATCCTTGGCGAACAGCCCAAAGCAGAAGCCACAGTATTCGAATCAGTCGAACTCCTTGACAGAGACCAATTCATACTCCTCCGGTTCCTCGGGCATTTCTTCGGAAGCTGAGGAAGGATTCGCGGACGAGGGCGAATCGGTGGGCGAACCCGAGGGCGCATCCTCTGCGACGGGAGCAGCAGGACGAAGAAGGCTGACCATAAGGCGGGCAGCCTCATCAGGGGCAATGAGATGGCCCAGGCGGTCGGCGACGGTGCGGTAGCCCTGGAGCATTTCCTCGCGGTGGGGCTGACCAGGGAGGACGCGGTAGAGTTCGTTGATGATACGGTAGATGGTGAAGCTGTCGGCAAAAAGTTCCTTGACCACTTCGGCATCGGCCACCAGGTTGACCAGCGAGATATACTTCACCTTGAGGACGTGATTGAAGCCGAAGCGTACCAGCTTGGGCACGGGCGTCTTGTAGCAGACCACCTGTGGCACTCCCAGGAGACAAGTCTCCAGCGTGGCCGTGCCACTGGTGACAAGCGCTGCCACGGAATGGGTGAGCAGGGCGTAGGTCTCGTTGTCAACGATGGGTACCTGCTGCTTGCCCAATACCTTATTATAATAGGCGCGGCTGATAGATGGTGCGCCCGCCACGACCATCTGATAGTCTTCGAAATGGCGCGCGGCCTCGATCATGGCCGGGAGGTTGTCCTTGATCTCCTGCTTGCGACTGCCTGCGAGCAGGGCGATGATCGGCTTTGAGGAAAGAGAGTGGCGTGCAAGAAAGGCTTCGCGACTCTCGGTGTAGCCGCGGCGAAACTGCATCACTTCCTCGGCTGTGGGATTGCCGACATAGTGGATGGGATACTGGTGCTTCTGATAGAACGGCACCTCGAAGGGGAGGATGGAGAAGAGTTCCTTGACGTCGCGGCGAATGGCCTTGATGCGCCACTCCTTCCAGGCCCATATCTTCGGCGAGATATAGTAATAGACAGGTATCTGCGTGTGCTTGTGGACGTAGCGGGCTATGTCGAGATTGAAGCCCGGATAATCGACCAGGATTACTACGTCGGGACGCCACGCCACAATGTCCTCCTTACACCACTTCATGTTGCGAAAGATGGTGCGCAGATGAAGCAAGACGGGCACAAAACCCATATAGGCCAGATCCTTGTAGTGGCGCACGCGCTCGCCACCGACGGCCGACATGAGGTCGCCGCCGAAGAAGCGAAACTCCGCCGAGGGGTCATACTGGCGCAGCGAGGCCATCAGCCGGCTGGCGTGGAGGTCGCCACTCGCCTCGCCCACTATCAGATAGTACTTCATATCGTCAGAACTTCAACTTCCGCATCAATTCATAGTCGGTCACGTCGATGGTAGATGGCGTGACGGCCACATAGCCGTGATTGAGGGCCCACTGGTCGGTATCGACAGCCTCGGGCTCGTCGTTGTGGAAATGGCCCACCATCCAGTAGTACTTGCCACCACGCGGATGCTGACAATCAACCACCTCGTTGGTCCAGCGCCCATAGGTCATACGACACACCTTGATGCCACGAAACTCCGAGCCCTTGGGGAAGTTGACGTTGAGGCAGGTACCCTTCGGCAAACCCTCGGCCAAGACCTTCTCCGCCACCTGGCGCACAAAGGGTCGCAGGGCCAAAAGGTCGGCCTGAGGATCATAGTCGCAGGTGGAGAAAGCGATCGAGGGAATATACTTCAGCGCACCCTCGTAGGCCACGCCCATCGTACCACTGTAGTGGTTGTTGACCGTGGAGTTGTCGCCATGGTTGATGCCGCCAATCACAAGGTCGGGCTTGCGGCCGTCCAGCAGCTGATCGATGGCCAATTTGATACAGTCCACGGGCGTGCCGGAGCAGGACCACACCTGGGCGCCCGCATAATCCTCGCGCCGACGCAGATAAAGCGGGTCGGCGGCGGTGAAGGCACAGGAGAAGCCCGATCGGCCTCCATCGGGAGCGCAGACAAGCACATCGCCCAGGTCGGCGATGAAGGAAACAAGGCTTCTGATGCCGTTGCTATCGAAGCCGTCGTCGTTGGAAACGAGGATGAGGGGTCTGTTCTGATTCATCATTGCATCAATCTTTGAGCCGCAAAAGTACGAAAAAAAGTTTTTAAAGCCGTCGGTTTCTCATAGTTTTTATGTACCTTTGCCCAATATTACACTTGAAACAGACAGATACACAAGAAGGAAGCGGACAAAAGGGATGCTTATCAGGGACTTCACCCGCCGAGCACCCAGCGCCCAGCAACGGACAACCTCCGCCGAAGGACGCTCCGCAGCGCAGCCTCATGGCGTATTTTTGAGAATATTGAAAATGGGAAAAATCATAGCTTTAGCCAACCAAAAGGGCGGCGTGGGCAAGACCACGACCACCATCAACCTGGCCGCTTCCCTGGCCACGCTGGAGAAGACCGTGCTTGTCCTCGACGCTGACCCTCAGGCCAACGCATCGAGCGGATTGGGCGTGGACATCAAGGAGGTGGACTGCTCGGTCTATGAGTGCATCATCGACCACGCCGACATACGCGACGCCATCTACACCACGGACATCGAGGGCCTGGACATCGTGCCGAGCCACATCGACCTGGTGGGAGCGGAGATAGAGATGCTCAACATGAAGGACCGCGAGAAGGTGCTCAAGGGCCTCCTGCAGCCGATCCGCGACGAGTACGACTACATCCTCATCGACTGCAGCCCCTCGCTCGGACTGATCACGGTCAATGCGCTGACGGCAGCCGACAGCGTCATCATCCCCGTGCAGTGTGAGTATTTCGCCCTGGAGGGCATCAGCAAGCTGCTAAACACCATCAAGATCATCAAGAGCAAACTCAACCCGAAGCTCGAGATCGAGGGTTTCCTACTCACAATGTACGACAGCCGCCTGCGTCTGGCCCGCCAGATCTACGACGAGGTGAAGCGCCACTTCCAGGAACTGGTCTTCCGCACCGTCATACAACGCAACGTCAAGCTCTCCGAGAGTCCCAGCCACGGACTGCCCGTCATCCTCTACGATGCCGACTCGGCGGGCGCGCGCAACCACCTGTCTTTGGCCAAAGAGATCATCGAACACAACAAGAAAGGATAACTCATGCCCGTACACAAGAAATACAACCGCAACGTCAAGACCAACGCCCTCGGACGCGGACTCGACGCGCTCATCTCCACAGAATCGGTGAGCACGCAGGGCAGCAGCACCATCAACGAGGTGCCGCTGCAGCAGATCGAAGCCAACCCCAACCAGCCACGACGCGAGTTTGACCCCGTGGCCCTGGAGGAACTGGCCAACTCCATCCGCCAGCTGGGCATCGTACAGCCCATCACGCTGCGACAGGTGGACCACGACCGCTTCCAGATCATAGCGGGAGAGCGCCGCTGGAGAGCCTCGCAACTGGCGGGACTGACGACCATCCCGGCGTATATCCGCACCATCAAGGACGAGAACGTCATGGAGATGGCCCTCGTGGAGAACATCCAGCGCGAGGACCTCAACGCCATCGAGATAGCCCTGGCCTACGAGCACCTGCTGGAGAAGAGCGCCATGACGCAGGAGAAGGTGGCCGAGCGCGTGGGCAAGAGCCGCCCCGCCATCGCCAACTACCTGCGACTACTGAAGTTGCCCGCCCAGGTGCAGATGGCGCTGCAGAAGAAGGAGATCGACATGGGCCACGCCCGCGCCCTCCTCTCTTTGGACAGTCCGTCGCTCCAGCTGAAGGTGTTTCGCGAGATCCAGAAGAACGACTACACCGTACGCCGCGTCGAAGAGGTGTGCAAACAGCTGAAGAACGGCGAGGACGTGCAGTCGGCGAAGAAGACTATCGCTGCCACGCGCCGTCTGCCGGAGGAGTATAACATCCTCAAGGACCAGCTCTCGCAGCTCTTCGACACGAAGGTGCAGATGAGCTGCAACGACAAGGGCAAGGGCAAGATCAGCATCCCCTTCGCCTCGGAGGAGGAGCTGGAGCACATCATGAGTGTGCTCGACAGAATGAAGCAACAACCGGGAGAATAAGCAGGCCATGAAGATGATGACGAGAGGCAGGTTTTGGAGCGTCTTCCTGGCGCTGGTTCTGGTGCGCGGGATGGCCGTGGCGCAGGTGGCGGGTCCCGACACCATCAGTGTGGTCTATCCTGACGACACCGTCGCCGTGAGGCTGCACTCCGCCGATCCCGCCGACCCCACGCTGCAATCGTTGTGGGAGGCCGACCCGACGCCGACTCTCTCCAAGGCCCAGGCCAAGGGGAAGGAGAAGCGGCAAAGGCGCGACTGGAGCCAGTGGCGACCAGAGGCGAAGCGGGCGATGTGGCTGGCCCTGGTACTGCCGGGAGCCGGACAGGTCTATAACCGCAAATACTGGAAGCTGCCCATCATCTATGGCGGGTTCGCAGGATGTATCTACGCCATGACGTGGAACAACCAGATGTACCACGACTACAGCCAGGCCTACCTGGACATCATGGACGACGACCCGACCACGGAGAGCTACAAAAATTTCCTGCACCTCGGCACGGAAATCAACGAGAGCAACCTGGCCCGCTACCAGGAGATCTTCCGCAAGCGCAAGAACCGCTACCGCAGATGGCGAGACCTGAGCGTCTTCGCCACGATAGCCGTCTATGCGCTCTCCGTCATCGACGCCTACGTCGATGCGTCGCTCTCGGAGTTTGACATCTCAGAGGACTTATCGCTGCGCGTGGCACCCGTCGTGATGGGCAATGACGGCGCAATGACGACCCGACGCAGCCCGTTCGGACAAAACGCCATCGGACTGGGATGCAGCCTGAGATTCTGAGACGAGACCACACCAAAAGCCAAAATCATTAGTACCAACTATATATATCACAACAATACACATCTAAACTAAGGGGGAATAGACATGGACAATACTATTACCGGCGACCAGGATCAGAAGCCTGGCATGATGGAGACGAAGTCCAGCGATCAGCAGCCCATCGAGCAGAAGGCTGCTGACCAGAAGCCTATGGAGCAGAAAGCTGCCGACCAGGCGGCACAGGAGAAGGCAATGGTGGACAACGCTTTCCAGCACCTTCTCGACACCTACCTGGCCTCGCGCCACAGAAAGAAGGTGGGGATCATCACCAAGGCTTTCAACTTCGCGCGCCAGGCGCACCAGGGCGTGAAGCGTCTCTCGGGCGAGCCATATATTATGCACCCGATAGCCGTGGCGCAGATCGCCTGCGAGGAGATCGGACTGGGAGCCACGAGCATCAGCGCGGCCCTGCTCCACGACGTCGTGGAGGATACCGACTACACGGTGGAGGACATCGAGAACATCTTCGGACCGAAGATCGCACAGATCGTGGACGGACTGACCAAGATCTCGGGTGGCATCTTCGGCGACAAGGCTTCGGCTCAGACAGAAAACTTCAAGAAGCTGCTCCTCACGATGAACGACGACATCCGCGTCATCCTCATCAAGATCTGCGACCGCCTGCACAATATGCGCACGCTGGCCTCGCAGCCGGCCAACAAGCAGTATAAGATAGCAGGAGAGACGCTCTATATCTATGCGCCTCTGGCCAACCGCCTGGGACTCAACAAGGTGAAGACCGAACTGGAGGACCTCAGTTTTCGCTATGAGCACCCGGAGATCTATCAGAACATCGCGAAGCAGCTGGAGGAGACGCAGGCACAGCGCGACGAACTCTTCCGCGACTTCACGGCGCCCATCCGTGCGGCCCTCGACAAGATGGGACTCAAATACGAAATCAAGGCGCGCGTCAAGACGCCTTTCTCCATTTGGAACAAGATGCAGAAGAAGCACGTCTCCTTCGACGAGATCTACGACATTCTGGCCGTGCGCATCGTCTTCACGCCCAACGTGAGAGAGGACGAGATCAACGACTGCTTCTCTATCTACGTGGCTATCAGCAAGATCTACAACAGCCATCCCGACCGCCTGCGCGACTGGGTGAACCATCCCAAGGCCAACGGCTACCAGGCGCTCCACGTGACGCTCATGTCCAACCAGGGCAAGTGGATCGAACTGCAGATTCGCTCCGACCGTATGGACGAGATAGCGGAACAGGGATTTGCGGCCCACTGGAAGTATAAGGAGGGCTACGAGATCACGGAGGACGAAGGGGAGCTCAACGACTGGCTCCACACCATCAAGGAGATCCTCGACGACCCGCAGCCCGACGCCATGGACTTCCTCGACGCCATCAAACTCAATCTTTTCTCCTCCGAGATCTTCGTCTTCACGCCCAAGGGCGACTTCAAGACCATGCCGGCGGGAAGCACGGCGCTCGACTTTGCCTTCCAGATCCATACGTTCCTCGGAAGCCATTGCATCGGCGCGAAGGTGAACCACAAACTGGTGCCGCTGAGCCACAAGCTCAACAGTGGAGACCAGGTGGAGATCCTCACCTCCAACGCACAGCGCGTGCAGCCCTCGTGGGTCAACTTCGTGGGGACGGCCAAGGCCAAGGGCAAGATACAGGCCATCCTGCGCAAGGAGGGACGCGAACTGCAGAAGAAGGGCGAGACGATACTCCACGACTGGCTCGCTCAGCACGAGCTGGAGCCTTCGGCGCAGCGCATGGAGAGACTTTGCGAGGCGCACAACCTCCAGAGTTCGGAGGACCTGCTGCGCGCACTGGGTTCACACACCATCCAGTTGGGCGACGACGACATGGACGCGCTCACGGGCAAGAAGAACAAGGACGGGAGCACGTCGGCGTGGTTTACGAAATACGTGCCCTTCCTGAAGAAGAAAGACGCGGGAACGGGCAAGGAACGGGACGCACAGGATCTGATGGCCTCGTCGGAGGGACTCATCACCGTCGATGAGAAACTCAACCGCAAGAAGCCGATCTTCATCAGCGAGAAGACCATCAACGGCTACATCTTCCCCTCCTGCTGCCATTGCATACCGGGCGACGACGCGCTGGGCTTCATCGACAACCGCAACCATATCGAGATCCATAGCCGCAACTGCACCGTGGCCTCCAAACTGAAGGCGAGCTACGGCAACCGCATCCTCGACGCGAAGTGGGACATGCACCACCAGCTCTACTTCGACGCGACCATCCACATCCGCGGCATCGACCGTCAGGGCATGTTGCGCGACGTGGCCGAAATGCTCTCCGACAAGCTCGGTCTCAACATGCGCCGCATCACCGTGACGTCCAACAATGGCATCTTCGACGGCACCATCGAACTCGGAGTGCACGATGCCGAGGAGCTGGAGGTGATCATCGAAAACCTCAAGCAGGTGGACGATCTCAAGGAGGTGAACCGCATGTAGCAGTATAAGCCTAATTTCTCACGGCCATCCTCCGCCACAACCAGCGGGGGATGGTCCGCCACAAAGCCGTAAGGACACGGTAGCGCCAGTCGATCACGCAGACATGGCGACGCGTCCTTATGGCTTTGACTATATCCTGGGCCACGCTCTCTGCCGACATGAGCATGGGGTAGTGTTTGCCGTCACCGAGCAGGTCGGTCCGGACGAAGCCCGGGCGCAGGTCGGTGAAGTGGATGTCGAGATGGCGCAGGTGGGCCTGCTGCTCCAGGGCCTCGATATAGACATTGCAGAAAGCCTTGGAAGCACTATAGGCGGGGGCCACGCCCAGGCCCTTTGTGCCCGCTATCGACGAGACGACGGCGATGTGGCCGTGGCCCTGGACGGCGAAATAGCGATAGGCAGCACCGACGAACCGCGCGAAGCCCAGCGCATTGGTGCTCACCGTGGGCAGTTCCTTCTCGGGCAGCAAATCCATGTTCTGCCACCCCACCCCGGCCACATGGAGGTAGAGGTCCATGCCGCCCACCGCGTCGATCAGGCGCAGCAGACGCTCCTCCGACTCCTCCTGGGTGACGTCGATAGGCGCATAGACGACCTGGTCCTGAAACTCGCGGCGCAGGGCTTCCAGCGTCTCTGTGCGGCGCGCGGCCAAGCCCAGCCGCCACCCTTCCTGGAGCAACAGGCGGGCCACCTCGTAGCCGATTCCCGACGAGGCGCCGACGATGATGGCTCTCTTTTCTTTCGTCATATTGATGGTCTCGTTGTTTCTTACCTTATTTATTATAGAAGGAGAGTTTTTGTTACGAAGCGGTCTCCTTTCTTTTTACGAAGCAGCCCGCTCCTTTCATAAAAGTTATAAAAGCAGCCCTCCACTACTCCTCCACCACTTCGAAGTCCTCGTTGTGTACACCGCTGATAGCCAGCGCACAACCACCAAAATCGAAGACGAGCTGACGGTTGCGCTGGATGCGGACGATGTAGCCCTCGTAGCCCTGGAAGGGGCCGGTGAGGACGCGGAGCCTGACGTGGTCCTTGGCAAACTTCTCCAGGGGTTCGCGCAGGAAGGTGAGGCGCTCGGGGTGGATGCGCGAGACGCTCATGAAGGGGCGCATGATGGCGTCTTCGATGGAGGCGGGACAACCGCGGCTGCGGTCGTTGACAAGATGAAACTGTGGGAAATGCTCGTCGAGGAAGGCCTGCAGATCGCGCACCGTGCCCTGGAGAAAGACCAGTCCGCTGATGGAGGGCTGCAGGACCTTGCGCACGCCCCGCTGCTTCTCGGGGTTCTTGTACTCGTAGTGGTAGGACTGATGGATGAAGAAGGGCTGCGGACGGCCTTCGGTCTGCTCGTTGTAGTGCTCCAGCCATTTCTTGAAGGTCTTGGCCGCAAAATGGCGCAGGTAGAGATAGCTCCACGAGGTGGACTTCTCGGAGGTGCTGCCCCAGGTCTCGGCCAGAGGGCGGCGGGGCACGACCTTCTCCTTCGAGGCCATCAGCGAGTCGGCCTCGACTATGTGGATTCCCTTGGGCAACTGCTTGCCTCCGCGGTCTGCGCTGAGCGCATCAGAGCTTTCTTCTGTCATCGTCTTCTTTGTGATCAAAATCCTCACGCCCCACCCCGCTCTCGCTGGCAGAAGGGACGATGGGGCGGCAAAGATACTACTAATTATTGGATTGGCCGCTTTCTTTTGCTTTTTTCTTTTGCCTCGGGCCGCTGGCCCTTCTTCTTTCTCGCATGCTTAGCCATCAGCCTTGTGCCCCATTTTGGCCCTAACCACGGGGGCAACAGGTCGCTTGCACGAAGCGGCAGGAACCCACATTTTGTAAAGCCTCTTCACAAATAAAGGCAAGGAGGTGAAAAAACTCTCAGAAAAAGCAGCGTGTAAACAAATAAAATACTAACTTTGCATTCGCAATAGATTCGTGCAGCCATCAACTTGGCGTTATGAGAGAGAGAACAGAGACACTTTCCACGAAAACGACACAAAGCAGGGGTTGGGAGACCAAGAGCCGAATCGGCGCCGACAAGGACCGACAGGATCACTCCCTCTACTGTAGTTTTGCATCAAGGCGAGTGGGACGGTTCTATCATCGCTCAAACTAAATTAATTGCATAAGTCTAACAAAAGTTGGAATGAAATGAAACTACTCTACCGATTTGTCAAATGGGCCTTCTCCCGAGGCACGCTTCCTTATTGGTGTATCTTCGCTTACGACACCCTTTCGGTGCTGGTATCTGGACTGTTTGTCTATACCCTTCAGTATGGCGTGGACAACCTCTACACGAACTTGAATCGCGTGGGCCTGGGCAGTGGCCTCTGCATGGTACTCTACATGTTGGCCTTCTTCATCTTCCACACGTTCAACGGCGTGCTCCGCTACTCCAGCTTCATCGACCTGCGCCGCGTGGCCTACTCCAGCTTCACGGCGAGCATCGCCATCTGCGTCTTCCACCAGCTGCAGATACGCTACGGTCTGAGCTCCTACATCCTCGTGCCGCGCTTCGTCAGCGGCGTGCAACTCTTCATCACGGCCACGATGCTGATGTGGACGGCACGCATGGCGGCCAAGGCGCTCCACGACCTCTACAACAACTTTGGCATTTCCAAAAACGTCTTTATCTATGGCGCCCAGTCGGGGGCCGTAGCCCTGGCGGGAAGCATCGTCTCCGACCCGAGCTCGCGCTACAAGATCAAGGGATTCATCAGCGACAACGAGATGATGACCTCCTCGCGCATCTCCGGCATCAAGGTCTATGAGGACTCTCCCGAACTGGTGGAGACCATGCGCAAGCTCCACGTGCAGGCGCTGCTGGTCTCGCCGCTGCAGACGGAACACTTCACCCACGACACCCAATTTATCGACGCGCTCATCGCCGCCAAGATCAAGATCATGATGATGCCGCCGGCAGAGGAGTGGGACGGCAAATCGACCATCTCCCACACGCTGCTCCACGAGGTGGACATCGAGGAACTGCTGCCGCGCGACAAGATCGAGGTGGACATGGAGGCCATCAAGAAGATGCTCACAGGCCACCGCATCCTCATCACGGGCGCGGCGGGAAGCATCGGATCGGAGATGGCGCGCCAGGTGGCCACCTTCAAGCCCTCGGAGCAGATACTGGTCGATCAGGCCGAGACGCCTATGCACGACGTGCGCCTCTACATGATGAACCACCACAAGGACCTGAAGGTGTGGTCCATCGTCGGCTCCATCACCAACGAGTCGCAGATGGAGCAGATCTTCGCCGCCCACAAGCCGGAGTATGTCTTCCACGCCGCGGCCTACAAGCACGTGCCGATGATGGAGGACAACCCCGCCATGGCCATACAGAACAACGTCTTCGGCACACGCGTCATCGCCGACCTGGCCGTCAAATACCAGACGCGCAAGTTTGTGATGATCTCCACCGACAAGGCCGTCAATCCCACCAACGTCATGGGTTGCAGCAAGCGCATCTGCGAGATCTACTGCCAGTCGCTCAACAAGGCCATCCAGGACGGCGAGGTAAAGGGCGTGACGCAGTTTGTCACCACCCGCTTCGGCAACGTGCTCGGCTCCAACGGATCGGTCATCCCGCTCTTCAAAGAGCAGATCAAGAAGGGAGGCCCCGTCACCGTCACCCACAAGGACATCATCCGCTACTTCATGCTCATCCCCGAGGCCTGCCGCCTGGTGCTGGAGGCTGGCACGATGGGCCATGGCGGCGAGATCTTCGTCTTCGACATGGGCGATCCTGTCCGCATCGCCGACCTGGCTCAGCGCATGATAGAACTCTCGGGAGCCAAAAACGTCAAGATCGAATACACGGGTCTGCGCGACGGCGAGAAACTCTACGAGGAGGTGCTCAACGACGCGGAGCAGACCAAGCCGACCGTCCACCCGAAGATCAAGGTGGCTGCCGTCCGCGAATACTCCTACAAGCTGGCGCGCAAGAACGAAATGGACCTCTACGACCTCTCCCTGCAGTATGACGACATGGAGATCGTGAGAAAAATGAAGGAGATCGTGCCGGAATATAAGAGCCGCCACAGTAAGTACGAGGTGCTCGACAAGAAGTAAAGCACCAACCTCTCCCACCACCATAAAACCATCAAGGCGTCTCTCCACGGGGACGCCTTGATGGTTTTTTCTTGCCCAGCGCATGATGGCACTTTCTTGCCCTATGTTGGTACAAAATGCCGTCAGCCAACTATTGCGGGAATGCCGAAACAAAAACGTTAAAACGTTATTATCCACCCCTCCTTGTCACCCTTAACGTTTAACGTTTTCTCTTCTCCACTAACCTCCACTGGTCACGCAAAAAGCACGCCAATCCCCATGCAAACGACAGTTCATAACCCATGCTAACAACAACTCACAAACCATGCAAACGACAACTCTCACCCCATGCCAACAGACGCCCAGAAACGTCCCTCAGTTACCCTCCGCGCCAGTCATAAGCAACCATCCGCCTCGCCCCTAAGCTATCATCGCCAAGGTCCCCCTAAGTGGCGCCCAAGCAAACACTCAAGCAGCCGCCTTGCTCGCCTTGATAAAACCCACAAAGCACCGCAAAAGTTAGCGGTAAAACGCCACAAAAGTTAGTGACAAATCACCGCAAAAGTTAGTGGTAAAATGCCACAAAAGTTAGTGGTAAAACACATAATCAATTGATTGCCAACCACGTTGCACACATCAACAATTACAGACAAAACACGGTTTACTCGAGCGCAAACAGAATCGCCACCGGATAGCTCCTGCACTACTTCTTAGCACTACGGAACACCAAGAAAGAGGCTTGCAAATAGACTCGGTCAATTGCCTCTACTATTTGAAGATAAAACTGACTAGTAAACAGGCCTCGTTTCCCAAAAAATGCGTACCTTTGCAAAAGAAGGCGGCGAGGACTCGCCAGACAAAAAGTCATAGTCCAAAAGTCGCTCTCGCAGGAAAGAATCAAAACAGCAAGCTCCCGTTCCATGCCAGCAAAGCAAGAGGCAACATATGATAAACGAAATAAAGAACAAAATACATACCCTCGTCCAGAAATACGAGCAAGGCAAAGAGGTTTATCGTACATCGCGTTTCAATGAAACTCAGGTGCGAAACGAGTTTCTTGATCCTTTGTTCGAGATTCTTGGTTGGGATATTCGTAACATTGCAGGCAAGAACACCAATGAGCGTGAAGTCCTGTTAGAAGAACCGCTGAAAGCAAATGCAGCTTCTCACACTAAGAAGCCAGACTATACTTTCCGTCTTTTTGGAGAGCGCAAGTTCTTCCTTGAAGCGAAAAAGCCATGCGTCCACATTGACCGTGAAGACAATCCAGCAAAGCAGGTTCGTCGTTATGGTTTTACTGCTGGTTTGAAGATAAGTGTATTAAGCAACTTTGAGCACCTTTACATTTACGACACCTCTTATCCTGTAGAACAAAACGACACTCGTATCAAGGCAATTATCCGTGAATACAAGTACACCGACTACGAAGATGCCGCAGAGGAACTCTTGGAGTATCTTGGTAAGGACTCCGTGTATTCAGGTCACTTTGATGAGGTATGGAGTGAGATTGAAGCAAACGTCAACCACCTATCGGTTGATGAACTCTTTTTGCAGCAGATCAACGATTGGCGTTTGATGCTCGGAAAGGAGATTCTGCGCAATGATCCAACAATCGAGATGGAGGAGCTTGGTGATATGGTTCAGAGTTATATCAACAAGATTCTCTTCCTTCGTGTCTGCGAGGATAGAAACATCGAAACATACCAAAGTCTTTTGCAGATTGCAGACCACCACAGCCACCAGGAACTAATTGCAAAGTTCAAGGCAGCAGACTCTCGTTACAATTCGGGTCTTTTTGAAGAAAAGCTCTCTGGTGAAATCATCAGTAATGTAAGTTCTTCTTTCTGGTCTATCATCCGTGAACTATATTTCCCTCAAAGTCCATATTCGTTTGCCGTACTTTCATCCGACATTCTTGGCAAAATATACGAAATTTTCCTCTCACAAAGACTCGCTGTAGTCAATAATCAGTTGAGTATAGTCAACAAGCCTGAGAATGAAGATAGAGACATTGTAACTACTCCAAACTTCATTGTGCGCGAAATTCTTCGTCTGACAATGAAGGATAACCTTGCACATCTAACAGACGAACAGATTCTATGTCTAAAGTGTTCTGATATTGCTTGCGGTTCCGGTGCATTCCTTCTTGAAACGTTCCAACTCCTTTGCGATGCATTGGTTGACTTTTATACGTTAAACGACAAAAACAACCTGATTCAAACAGATGTAAATACCTACAAGCTCAAATTTGAAGTAAAACGTAGCGTACTTACGAACTGCATTTTTGGCGTAGATAAAGACTTCAATGCGGTAGAAGCTTGTAAGTTTGGGCTTCTGCTGAAACTGCTTGAAGGAGAGGACGAAACAACAATAGCGTCTTTCCATCCCGTATTGCCAAATCTAGATGACAACATCTTCTATGGCAATAGTTTGCTCGAATCGCCAGATGTGCCAAGCGATCAGATTGAAAAAATCAATCCTTTCGACTTTGGAGAACGCAAGTTTGACTACATTGTCGGCAACCCTCCATACATGAAGACGGAGGATATCAAAGTGTTTACTCCCGAGGAGCACAAACTTTATCCAAATCGCTACGAAAGCGCTTACAAGCAATACGACAAGTATTTCCTCTTCATAGAACGCGCATTCAAGCTGTTGAAAGAAGGTGGTACGATGGGGTACATTGTGCCAAGTAAATTCATGAAGGTCGGCGCAGGGAAAAAGCTCCGAAATTTTATTGCTACACGCAAGGGAATAAAAGCAATCATTTCATTCGGTGCGCATCAAGTCTTTTCTGACAAATCAACCTATTCATGTCTCCTTGTTTTGCAAAACAAGGAGAATGATTCTTTCAAGTATTCAGAAGTTGACAGCTTGTCAAAATGGAAAGTTCGTGATTTGACCTCTTTCTCAGAAAACGAACGAAACATCAGTTGTTTAGGTGAAGAAACATGGGTTTTATGTTCTGATAGATTACAGTCCATCTTCAATCACATTTCTGCTCAAAGTACTCCTTTGAGCAAAATCGTCGGTGATGATTATATTTTTAACGGTATCCAAACGAGTGCCAACAAAGTATATATTTTCCAACCAGAAAGCGAGGATAGGCAGTATTATTACTTCAAGTACAACAGACAACCTTACCAGATAGAGAAGAAGGTAACAAAACCTTACTTTAAGACCGTATCGGGTGACGACTCACTCAACAGCTATCGCACATTCAAACCAAATGCACGAGTAATATTCCCTTACAAGAGAAGAGCAGACGGCAAGTTGGATGTGCTAAAGCTGGATACGATCCAGCGCAAATTCCCTTGTTTCTACAATTATCTCTGTGTCATCAAGTCAGAACTTGATCGCCCAAACAGAGACATCAAGCCAACTCCAACAACTGCAAACGAGTGGTATCGTTTCGGTCGTCATCAGAGCCTTGAAGCATGCGAGATTGCAGAAAAGATAATTGTGGGCGTACTTGCCCAAGAGGACAAGTATGCTGTTGACACAAATGGCACATTGGTTTCTTCTGGTGGCACGGCTGGTTATTGCCTAGTCAGCATTCCGAATAATAGCCATTACTCCATCTATTACATACAAGCGATACTCGGATCCATTCAAGGGGAGTGGCTTGCTTCACTTTATGGCGAAATATTCAGAGGAGGATTCATTGCTCGTGGAACAAAAGTTTTAAAACAGATTCCAATACGCACTATTGATTTCACAAATCCTGATGATGCTGCCGCTCACAATGAAATTGTCAAACGGCAAAAAGCGCTCATCTCGTTTGGTGATAGAATAGCAGCAGCAGGAAGCAATACCAGAAAATCTACACCTCTGAAACGTCAATTTGAATTGCTAAAGGCAGAGCAGCAACAAGCAATCAACAACCTCTACGGAATGACTGCTGAGGAAGTAACATTAATCCCCAATATCAAAAAACTCTATGCAACTGATTAAAGATGCGTCCGCAGAAAAATTGAGAGGAGCATACTACACCCCACCCGCCATTGCATCATTCATACTGCATTGGGGAATAAACGGTGGACACGATGCCGACATACTGGAGCCAAGCTGTGGCGATGGTGTGTTCTTGGAATGCATGCGTAATGAAAACATGCTATTCAATACCGTAACAGCCGTTGAATATGAAGCAGCCGAAGCAGACAAGGCACGCTCACTAGGACTGCATGATTCCGAGGTAATCAATCAAGATTTTCATCGTTTCTGTCTTGACACCGACAAGCAATTTGACCTTGTTGTGGGCAATCCACCGTTCATCCGTTATCAGTATTACGATGCAGCGCAACAGAAACTAGCTGACGAGATCTTCAAGAATGCAAAACTCAAGCGCACAAAACTCACAAACGCTTGGGTAACATTCGTTGTTGGTTGCACGCAGCTTCTTCGTGACAATGGCAAGATGGGCTTTGTCGTTCCGTCTGAGTTGCTTATGGTGAAGTACGCGCAACAACTTCGAAAATACCTTGCAAAGACCTTCAACAAAATAAACATCATTTCGTTCGAGAATCTTGTATTTGAGGAAATACAACAGGAAGTCGTCCTGCTTCTTTGTGAAAAAAATGACACAGACGAGCATAAAATTGAACACATTGAAGTAAAAGACATGGAAGGACTTCTTGCGCTTGACCCTCATAAATTAAAATTTCCAAGCAAGGACATCAATTTCCACACAGACAAGTGGACCTACTACTTCCTTGACAAGAAGGAACTTGATTTGCTCGACAAAGTAAAGAACGACGCAACGATTTCTTCATTTGCAAATGTAGAGGTCGGTATTACAACGGGGTCTAACGATTTCTTTACCGTTCCGCAATCTGTGGTAAGCATGTACCAGCTGGAGGAATATGCGCGTCCGATGGTAGGTAGAAGCGTACAGGTAAATAGCCTCTGCTTCACCAAACGCGATTGGAAAGCAAACGTCGCTTCTGAGGCAAAAGCCTACCTGCTCGTCTTTACTCCTGATGCTAAAGAAAATGGCAACGAGGGGGTGAAGGCTTATCTCGAAAATGGCGAAACTGCAGATATCCACAAAGGCTATAAGACCAGAATTAGAAATCAATGGTGGGTTATTCCTTCCATAAAAGTTTCTGATGCCTTGTTTCTGCGGCGTAACAACCTCTATCCTAAGTTCGTGCTCAATGAGGCAGGAGCATACACCACGGACACCATGCACAGAGTTTTCATCAAAGAAGATGTGAACAAGAAGGCGTTTATAGCTAGCTACTATAACTCTCTCTCGTTTGCTTTTGCTGAGATTCTTGGGCGCAACTTTGGCGGTGGTTGTCTTGAGCTCATGCCTAGTGAGGTAGGAGGAATTTATCTGCCTTATAGAGAAGAGAATGAGCAAATCTTTGATACACTTGACAATATGCTTCGCAAAAAGGCTAACGCAGACGAGATTCTTGATTACACTGACGAGATCATCCTTCGTCAGGGTATGGGATTTTCGAAGGAAGAGGTCAAGTTAGCTCGTTCCATCTGGCATAAGATCATAAACCGCCGTCTGACTCGCGAAACGCTTGAGAAAGCAGTAGAGAAGAAGAAAACAGAAAAGGAGAAGCAATTGCAACTTAGTTTCATAGACCTTTTCAACCACTACGAGCTTGAGCCAATCACTCAGAACGACATGGTTCGTGAGGACATTGGAATCGAGTATGGTAAGAAGAAGTATCAATTGCCAATCGACCTCTCCAAAAATCTCCTTATCTGCAACGTCAAGAAGGACAATTGGGAGCAGTACCTTGATGGCACTGCCAAGATTTACTACACAGGCAAGAAGTTTCCGACCACCGTTGCACTCAACAAACTCTATTATTTCATGCCTTACCTATCGGGCAAGGGCATCCGAGATCTCTTTTATATCAAGATAGCGCGCCTTGGCTATCGTAAAGAAGGTCAGAAGGACGAGAACAAGAAAGAGCTTCGTCTAGTATTCGAGATTGAAAGAATCGGCCAACTCTTCGATGACTACAAGAAAGTGAAACTCGAAATATGGAGGACGTTTACAGATACTACGATGGAGAGAATTATGGAACTTGTTGAACAACAAAACATTAATAACGGAAGCCCGCTATTATAAAGAAAAAATATATGGAAATGAATACTAAGAGTGGATGTGTATGGGCAGTGGTGATAGTTGTCTACCTCTTTCTTGTAATGATATCAGTATTTCATGCTCCTACGTCATTGTTCTTGCGTATGCTCCCACCTATAGTAGTTGTTGCATTACTTTCGAAAGGGAAGCCAATGTGGGTAAAGAGTATTGTTGCAGGGGTGTTAGTGTTGACAGGAGTATATACTCTGTTTTATAATGACATTCTCGGACCTATGGGGTTTATGATAAGTGACAGCATAATAGATATACCCGCACAGTTTTACCATTCATGGCGTTATTATTGGGTTGTGTGCTATCTATATGAGATGTTTTGGAGGTGGGGCATTCCATCGGTGATAATCTTGCTCGGTTATACAATATGGATCAAATGGCTTAAGGAATGAAGAAGTTTATTTTTGGTGCACATTCCGGTAATACCCGTTCACCAATTCTGGTGATATCCGTTCACTTTTCTGGCTCCTTAGTCTGCCAAGCTCGTCCTATTAACGTCTTAACGTTATAACGTTTAACGTTTTTGTTTTGGCATCTTGTTTTGACGTTTTGATGTTGCTCAGACAAAAGAAAGAAGTCACGTTGCCACGATATCACGCCTTAGAGCAATCCAACCACCCTTGCCATGGAAGACTCGCGTTCTTCCATGATAACGTTATAACGTTTAACGTTTTCAAAATCGCATACGCGTTCCCCCAGCAACCCATGGATTTTTCTATCTGCTCCATTTGTGGCCACACCTGTGCAAATCTGCAGCAAACATGGATTTTACCGCAAAAACACCCAATGAATTGCCACAAAAACACCAAACGTTTTACCGCAAAAACGACAAATGAATCACAGCGAAAACTCAAAATAGATTTCGCAACCAAATAAAAATCAGTAACTTTGTGTCGAAAACAAGAAACTATAAAATATGCAAGAGGACAAGCATGAAATAAGCAAAGACAAGGACTGCCAAGACTTCCTTGCGGGGATAAAAGAACTGACAAGGGAGCTGACGCAGATTCGCGAGCGAGCAGCCATAGAGTACACCCCCATAGTGGAGGAATTCTGCGCGAGGAAACAGGCGTCGGAAAACGAAGTAGGACGGATGCTTGACCTTCTGTTTGGGTTTGCCGACGACGAACGCATATTGCTCATGTTCAAGAAGGTGTGCCGAAGATTCGTCTATGAATATCCCGAAACCATCAGTTTCTACATCATGGAGTACAGAAAAGAATATGACCGCGAAAGTCTTATCGGGACCGAATACGAATATCTGCTTCATGAGGATGACGACTTGTCTGACGAAGGGCGTGAAGCAAAATAGCCAGTTGCAACGGAGAGAATCCTATTTGTTAAATGCTGCGCTCAATCATAATATTTACCCCATTGTCTTCTTTTATATTGATTAGTTTTTATACCTTTGTGGTCAACAAATGACAACTCCAACAAGAAATAGTCTGTTGGTTTAACCTAACCTCCGAACTATAACATTGGAAGATATCACCAAGCAGCCTCCAACGGCTGATGCTTCATTGTATAATGGGCAGCCTACCGACACAGGCTCGTCGTGTCCAAGTGCAGGACTCACCTCTTGTACGCCCTCCATCTCAAAGGACAAAGGTGTGGTGTCGGTAGAGAATGTGCCTTCTGGAAACAAGCAATGGTTTGTTCTGCGCGTTACGTATGGGCGCGTCCTCAAGGCAAAAGCATTAGTAGAGGCTAAAGGCTTGGAATGCTATGTGCCTCTGCAATACAAACATATAAACAAGAATGGGAAGAAGCGGATTGTCATAGCCCCTCTCCTGCCCTCTTTTCTGTTTGTTTATGCCACAACAGCACAAGTCGAGTCCTTGCTTTATGAAATCATGATCAGCTCTGAGGGAAACAGAAAACTATTAAGTTATTACTTTGACCACACTATTTGTCGCCAAGACAATCCTGACCGCAATCCTCCACTCACCATTCGCAATGACGCGATGGACAATTTCATCAGGCTCACATCCATCAAGAATCCACACATTATACCAGTTACAACAGAGATCATCCAGTACAAATTAGGCGATATGGTTATTGTGACAGATGGGGATTTTAAAGACGTTCATGGTAGAGTGGCAAGAATCGCAGGACAACAGAGAGTGGTCGTAGAACTATTTGAAGGATGCTTAGTGGCAACGGCATATATTCCGAAGAACGCCATGAAGCTGTATGTGGAACAATAAATCATCACTACATCAATGACAGAAAAAACTAAAAATATACTTAGCCTCAATCATAGCGAGGCTATGGATTTCTTTTTGAAATCAGAACAGTATCATGGTTTCGAGCTACCAGAATATTTCGTATTCGACGAATTGCTTCAAGAAGTCAAGAACACCATTGGCAAAACGCCCTATAAATATTGCTTGCGAAAAGGTATATCACCAGAAGAATTACCCGATGTAAACCTTGACATTTTACTCAACAAAGATGGACATTACGCAGTTCGCCCCATTATCCTTGCAAATCCATTCCTTTATTATTTCCTTGTTAGAGAAATCTGTAATGAGCAGTCATGGACGGTCGTAAAGCATCTCTTTAAGAAGTACAACGTTCCGCATATTACATCTTGCGCATTGCCTGTCATACCTAAGGGAAAAGAGCCATTTCACAAGTCCACTACTATACTCAACTGGTGGAGTTCTATGGAACAGCGGAGTATAGAGCTTTCGTTGGAATATCGCTACATGTTTGTCACGGACATCACCAACTGTTATGGTTCGGTCAATCCGCAAGCATTTGATTGGGCCTTCTCGTTCAAAGGCACAAAGCACGAGCAGGAAACAGAAAATCCGATAGCTAAGAACATCCAAAAGTATCTTCGTGCCTTCCAACAAGGGCGCAATATTGGCATCCCTCAAGGAAATGCCATATTCGACTTTATTGGCGAAATTATTCTTGGCTATTCCGACCTATTACTTCATGAAGCAATACAAAGAGAAGGTATCACCGCTTCATACGAAATCATCCGTTATCGTGACGACTACCGCATATTTTGTAATGACAAGGATGAACTCGAAAAGATTTCCTATGTCCTTCAGCACGTGTTGGAGTGCTTGAACTTCCGCATGAACAGCAAGAAGACCAAGATCAGCGATAGCATAGTTACCGATGCAGTCAAGCCCGACAAACTTACATATATCTACAACACACCTATCATCAACAAGAAAGGTTGCGACTTTGACAGTTTCGAGAAGCACCTGCTCTACATCCTTATGTTCGCTCGACAATACCCCGATAGCGGTTCCATCAAAACGATGCTCTCGGATATAGACAAGCGTATAGAAGACTGGCTCGAGCCTTATGAAGAAGAAGTCACGACAATACCAATTCTTGACGGAGAAGAACCCACAACCGAAAAGATAACCAAACGACGCAGACTCGTAGGTGGTAGTATTCGCGCCATGTCTGCAGTCTGTACACAGATAGCCTTAGAGAATGTTGGCTGTTGCCATTATGCCTTGCGCGTTCTCAGTAGAATGGTCGATTCTCTGAAAAACGAGAAGGAGAAAAGCGCTATCATAAGTCTCGTATATTCCAAACTATGCAATCAACCCAACTCTGACTACAATCAGCTTTGGCTGCAAAACATCACGTATCAGCAAGACCAGAAAAACGGAACATCTCCATATAAAATGAGACTGTGCCGTGTAGTGGCAGGGGACGAAAATGTAAAGTTGTGGAATAATGAGTGGGTGAAGCCCAAGCTCTCGTCAGGCTTGCATATAAATGGTATTGTTGATGCCGAGACCCTGAAGAAGGTTACGCCGGTGATTACATTCAGGGAGACGAGAACATACAACGAATGGTAAATTATTTTAAATTGCAAATCACATGGACAACAGGACATACTATTCGAATCTTTTGCAGAAAACAGACGACGAGTTGATAAGAATTCTTTCTCATTATTGGGGAGTATCTATAGAAGATTTAAATAAACCTTTTAAGGTAATCGCGACTTACAAGAAAGCTCCCAAAAAGGATATTAAAGGTCGCGAATATGGATATTTTGAAAATGTCCACAACTTAAATGGTGACATCTTGTATTATCCACACAAATTGGGTAAGGTAAGGGTGTTTTCTCTTCATAGAGACAGTTTCTTAACAAATGAGTTTTGGCAGGTCAATGTTAAACTTGCATCACGCATACAACGAATCAAGTTCAACCATCCATTTATGCTTGAAATAAGTGATACATTTTTAGACGAGCCCAAACTGTCATTTGTTGACAAACTAAATAAAGAAAAACTTATTCGTAAGATATTTGAGGAAACAGGCTCAACAAGCCGTGATGCAAAGAACACGTCAAATGCTCTTCATGCCATAATGGGAGATTTGTATACAGAGTCGGAGAGGTTTATATTTGAACTTTTGCAGAATGCCGACGATCAACCTCAAGAAGGCTCTTTGGTAAATGTTACCTTGAAAACATTGAACGAAGATTTACTGTTTTTACATTCTGGAAAGCCTTTTTCTGTAGCTGATGTTGAAAGCATCTCAAGCATAGGTGATAGCACAAAGAAAAATGATTCTGAAAAAACAGGCTATAAAGGTATCGGATTCAAATCTGTTTTTTCTGAAGCAGAAACTGTATACATCAATTCCGGCAATTTTTCATTTGCATTTGACAAGAAATCACCCGTCTATTCTAACGAAGAAGACATGGATACAGTTCCATGGCAAATCAAACCTATTTGGGAAGAAAGATATCGTCTTCCCAAAGAGGTACAAGAGGAATCTCTGTTTTTTTCAGCCCCAGTTGGCATCGCTTTAAACGTGGATCATCAAAACATAATTAAATATGACAAAATAATAACAACTCTTTTGTCAAAGCCACGCTTCGCACTTTTTTTGAGGAATATTGGGCATATACGATTCGAAAGCACCAAGGGTGATGTCATAGAAATACAAAAATCGATAAATGGCAATACCGTTCGACTCTCATCCAATGAAATCACAGAGGATTGGATTATAAAAGACTATACAATTCGAATTCCAGAAGAAACACAAGAAGCCCTACAAAACGAGAAATTAGTACCTAAGAAACTTAAAGAAGCAACAAAAACTAAAATAACTTTTGCAGCAAAGATTATAGAAGGGAAAGTAGTTCCTGTACAAGATGCTGTATTGTTTACATACCTTCCTACTAAAGTCAATGATTTTGGTTTCAAGTTCCTTGTTAATGCCGATTTTTTAACAACAGCTAGCCGTGAGTCTATACATTTCAAAAACACATGGAATAGATTCTTGTTCGGGCAAATTGGCGCGTTGTTAGTAGATTGGGTTAAATCACTGGCAGATTATGACGGTGCGTTGTGCTTGCTGCCAAAGGAAAAATATGATGGAGATAATCTTTTGACTTTAGACTTTTACAATTCGTTTCAAAAATCAGCATCTGAGCTAGACTTCATAAAGGGGCAAAACGGAAATCTTATCACACAAGACAGAATTATGATAGACAAATCTGGCTTATCAAAAATCATCGGAAAAGATTTGTTCTGTTCAATTATAGATCCGAATAAACATCTTCCCTACTTCGATTCCGATGAAGATGCGCTCAAAGAATCCAAATTATATGATTCTGTTTATAGGGTCACTACTCTTACTGTGTTAAACGCAATATACAACAATGCTTCTTTCTTGAACTGGTTTAAAGATGCTTCTGAAGACTCTAAGGAGTCTTTCTATGATTGGCTAATCAACAAAGATACTGAAAAAAGCAGGGGAAGTATTGTACGGGTTTGTGAGAACTTGCCACTTTACAAATTTAGCGACAAGTATTACTTTAAGAATGAAATAAAAGCTACACAAATAGTTGTTCGTAAAGGTCATGCAAAACTTGTACCCTTATACAAAGCTATAGGTCTTGATTGTTCCACAAATATAGACGAACTCCCTATTGCAAAGTTTTATTCAGATAAGATTGTTGTGGCAAGCTTTGAATACATATTCAAACATTTAAGAGAAAATGATAACTTTTCAAAATTGATTATTTCCGAAAATGTTACAGACATAAAAATTTTAACAGAATGGCTAGACGAGCAAGACAGGTCAACGCAAAAACACGATATAATAGTTAATTTTATTGAGTCGTTGCCTATATTGATCTTTAACAAAGAAATTTTAAAAAGAAGCGACATCGTACACACACAAAAGAAACCAATATATCGAAACAACATCCTTGTAGGAATAATAAATGAAGAAACACTTGACAAAACAAGGATTATCACTACAAACAAATTATCTGGCGTTGTTGATCTTTTATCCAAAATAGGCTTATTCTGCTCAAACAATATAGAAGAGACTCCATTTTCAAAATACTTTAGATTACCAAAAGAAACAGATGTATATAATGTTATTTGTGAAAAGGCGAATTTTGCGTTAACAGAAAACATAAATGTATTAAACCCTTTAGAGAAAGTCACCTTATTCAGAGTAATGAAAAATCTTAACTGCGCTGAAAAGGTGGACTTGTCCCATAATTTGTTGTTCTGCAATCAAGCGGGTACGCATCGACGCAGGTTATCGAGTATGACCGTTTATTCTCCAAATTTACCACAATGGATGCATGAATACACGATTAGTGAGAAAGAGTCTTTCCCAGACTTAGAGCCATATCTTGTAAAAAGAGAAAGAATCTTCGATGATATTATTAAACCAAACATAAAGGAATTGAGCAATTCTATCTCTTTAAAAGAAATGTATCTTTTTTATAAAGGCACATGGACTATGGATTTCTCTAAAAATCTTATTGACAAATTTGGAATAACAGAAGCCATAGTTGAAATGGTCGAAGTACTGGGTGTTGAATCAAAAAAATATCTATTACAAAAGCTGCAAAAAATCGACATTGACTTATCAAAAGTCTACAATTCCGAGGATTTAGTTTCCAAAATCATCAGAATCGCTTTGGAGGTATATAACGATGACGAGATACGTCTATTGACTAATAAAATATACGTTGGCGAACGGACAGTTTCTTCATATACCATTAGCGATAATATAACGCTTGAGTATCATGATGGAAAGTCCTTGTCAATCCCATTATCTAAACTTCTGCCAGAGTATGAAGAGCCTGATATGATAAGTAAAATTAAACATTCGTTGTCGAATTTCTCAGACTCGGAATTGACTAAATTGTTATGCTTACAGCCCATGGGAGCTGCAGACGTTTGGGATAGATGTGATAAGGGTAAAGGCTACACACCATATTTATATTTATTGGGGATCTATTACGCAAGAAAAATTCGCGGCTGGTATAATACATGGGTTCCGAATATTATTCTTGCCTCTTTGCCCGACTCATGGGTTCATACTCTATTAAACATTATGTTTGACCAGCAAATTAAACTATATAACGATTCTTTTGGATATAGATTGAGCAAGTATTTTAGAGGATATTTCAAAAACGAATATGTGAATGAAGACGAAACCATATTGTCCTCTATTGAATCTTGGGCTGATACTGACCAAAAGAAATCTTACCTCATTTCTTTAGGTGTGAAAACAGACCAATCAAATCTTATTACATTTAGAAAGAATTTAATTGAGAACAAACCAATAGAAGCGATTGATATAGAGAAACAAAAGGAGCAAATAGTTTCAACTGTAAACTATTTGAAGAACAAGAATAAATTACCTCTTGTAGGAGAAAGTCAAGTTGCTGCTTTGCGACAATTTGTGGCGTATGATAGGTATTTATCCGCTATTGTTGATTTGTCCATGTTACAAGAGAAATCAATAGAATATGATTTACATGAATATTATCTTTGGAAAAATGATAATACAATAAGTGTATTTATCTACAAAGGGAAAATGCCCAAGCTCCTCATCAAGACTAATGACAATAATCTTTTATTGTGTACATTTGAAGATGGTGATTATTATTATGATGCATCAACAAGAAAGCTGTATATATCAGCAGGTTGTGAGCCTCGAGATATTCTATATAGTATAGTTTCTGAAAGCTCCATCCCTTTCAAATCAGAAGATTGGCAACAGTTATTTTATGACAATCTTGTATCTAAAACAGAAATTGAAAAGAAAGACGAAGAAATAGATAAACTTAGATCTACGCTTCAAAAATATATTGACAAGTATGGCAACTTGATAGATACAGTACCTCCTAAAAACGAGGAACAATGTCAAGAAAACCAAATACATGGAGATAACGAAGAGCGTGAAAATAGCATAAATCCAGAGGTGACAAATCATGGCCATGACGTTGATAAGGATAATATCGATGAGGATAAACGTATAGATAAAAACTGAGAGGCACGATATGCTGCGAAAGATTATCTTGAGACCAAACCTGAAATAAATAGCTCTATGTGGAATCCTGATGATAGTTCCAGAATCGTTAAGGGAAAAATAAAAAAGAACGGACAACCTGTGACTGTGGTTATAACGAGCTCAAAAAACAGAAAGCTATACTTGCACCCATGGGTATTTGCTGAATTGATGGTGAATTCTGAAAACATCTTGCTGAACTATGGAAGTGACAACCAAATACATTGCCTGTCATATGAGGACATTTTTAAAGATAACCCAAATGTCAATCTTATATTTGACACGGATATTGTAAATCCAAAGGCAATGGCTGAACTTGCAAATAAGTATATGGAAACAAAGAATACTTGTTTTGTTATTGAAAATCCTAAATATTCCCAGTCAAATGAAATCAAGTCTTTTGGCTTAAATGAAAAGAGACATGGGGACGTCGAGATGAATTTATCTGAAGAGGATATCTTTAATTGGGATTAATTATGTATTATACAAGAGAACAACATAAGAGGTTTCTTGACAAGGAACTCGCCGCTATTAGCGAAGAATATTTGAAAAAGCTCAATTCAAAAGCGTTAGCTTTATTGGCAGAAAATGAAGTTTATATCTCACAATTTGTAAAACTAGACTTTAAAAAAGATAATTCGAATGACTTAGAACACAATGTGTTAGGATCTGGACAGATGATACTTCGATTCAAGAAAGACAAAGGTATTCCACGAAAGAATGAATATTTTACGGCTATAGTTATTGAAGGAAAAATAATGTGTTCACCTAGAAATTGGGGAGAAATAAGTTGGGGCAACTTACGCCGTCATCAGGTTGAATTTTCAGAAGTACATTGTGTATGGCAAGGAAAAACCGATGACAATGGCTTTCTTTTGTGTGGTTTTGCAGGACTATCAATAGAGATGGCAGAATTTCTTGAAAACAAAGAGGGATGCGTTATCGTTTTGGGACCTCAGGAACCACCTATGGACTATTATCAAAACCTCATTGAAATAGTCAACAACAAGGACACAAATATGGTCGCAAAAGAAATCTTGGATTTCGATAAAAAAACTGTCGCATGGAATCCAGTCCATATTAATTCGAACAAAGAGCAAGTAGATGGAATTGTCAAAACTTTGGAAGTTACTCCACAATTGATATTTCAAGGCCCTCCAGGAACAGGAAAAACATTCCTAATGGCAGAACTAGTAGAACATTTATTGAGTCAGAATAAGAGTATACTGGTTACGGCTATGACAAATAGAGCACTTATGGAACTTGCAGAGAAAGACTGTTTAAAGAAAATATTGTCAGAGAGACGTATAATGAAAACAAGTGTTTCCTCTGACGAACTTACTGTCTGTAAGAATATAGTTCCTATAGATAGTAAAAAAATCACTTGTGTTCCAGGCAGTTTAACATTGACGACTTTTTACAATTCTAGTGGTTGGGCAAAACTATGTTACAACGAGCGTCCTTTTGATTATGTCATTATGGACGAGGCTAGCCAAGCATTGTTTGGAATGATTGCAGCATGTAAAAACCTTGGACAGAAGGTAATTTGGATTGGTGATCAAAATCAGATGCAACCTATTGTGTTACTTAGCAAGGAATCTCTAATTAGAAATGATTTTACGATGTTAGCAAATGGCTTTGTAACTCTTTGTGGTAACTTCGACTTTAAGTCATATATTCTAACAGAGACTCACCGTTTGCTAACAAAGTCTGCGAAACTAACCAGTATATTCTATCACACACCAATTAAGTCGGTTGCCGAATTTGATTACATCTTTGCAAAGAACAACTTAAACTATCTTCCTAAAGATGGTGGAACTGTTCTTTTGTTTAAGAAGATGCCTGTTGGTGAAAAAGCAGACAAAGATTGTTGCGACTTTACCATTGGAATAGTGAAAGATATATTATCAACTCAACCAAAGATAAAAATTGCTGTATTGACAAAATTCCGCGCAGCAGTAAGAATGTTGCAAAATCGCTTTGTTAGCAGATATGGTAGCAAGGAAAACGTGCTTATTGATACTGTAGAACGAGTTCAAGGTTTGACTTGCGATGTATGTATCTATCATATTCCTAATACAATGATGAGTATGTCGCTTGACAAACCTTTGTTCAACGTGGCAACCAGTCGCGCCAAACAGTTGACAATAATTATTGCGGACAATTCTATACTAAATACACCATGTCATAGAGATGTACAGTCATATTTATCAGAAATAACTTCTGGCATAATCCCCAATCAACAGAAAGAAACTTCTGTAGAATAGGAGGAAAAATGTAATTGAAAAAAGCAATATCAAATTACATATTAAAGGGAAAATCGACCTTTCGCAATTTGAAACCCAGAAGCAAAAAGCTGTAAAATCTTCCATCAAGAAGAATTTGTACATCATCGATACAGCGCTATCGTCAGTCTGCCAAGCCCGTTCTATTAACGTCTTAACGTTATAACGTTTAACGTTTTTGTTTTGGCATCTTTGTTTTGACGTTGCTCAGACAAAAGAAAGACGTAAGCTGGTAATAAGAGGCGCAAGAGAAAAAGTGCCCGTGGATAGCCCCTCACTACTAACCAAACATCCTAGCGCGACGGAACACGAAGAAAGAAGGACACTTGTCGACAGGATCGGACGATAATCTCTGCTCCATTTGATGACAAAACAGATGAGCAAACGAGCCTCGTTCCAAAAAAATGCGTACCTTTGCAAGTGAGGGCGACAAGAAGTCACCAGACCAAAAGGCATGGACAAGAGTCGCTCTCGCAGGAAAAGACTTAAACAACACGATGGCCCATGGAGATACTCTCTCATTTTAGGACGATAGAAGAACTCACCAAAACATTGTCGCGCGAGCAAGGTTTGCTGAGCGAGATGTTTGAGAAACGAAAACTGATGAAGTTTCCGTTAGGAGTGGCTTTGGAGCTCGTCGGGGGAAACGAGATGCGTCTCAGAAGGCTCATTGATTACGGGGTGCTGGTCGAAACTGGCAATACGGTAGAGATCGAGAGCGACTACCTCAACTTTTTCGAGGAGGTGCTGAACGTCAACGAGGAAATCAGCGTGCTGAGTGTTCAGGAGTGTATCAATACGCTGAAGGAGTATATAGGATATTACCTGCAAGAGACCAACATCAACCGAAAGACCGGCTACCAAGACAGCGTGCGGCAACTGCTGAAAAAGACAGGATTCAGAACCCTGAAGAATGTCGTGGACTTGAAACGCAATATGGACAATGCCTACAAGCAAGAGCCCAACTACGTCATCAAGAAAAAGAAGCTGCAGAATATGGACGAGAAGAGCCATAGCATCCGAGCGATGATACAGGAGTGTGAGAAACTGATCGACAACGAACAGGCTTTCTTCCTCATGGCCAACGATCCCCACATGGCCAAGACGTGCAGCGACGTGAAACACGACTTTGTGGAGGCTTATCATGCGCTGATGGAGATAGACAGACAGATCATCATCTATATCAACCAGATAGAACAACAGAACCAGCTCTACAAGAAAATACGCAAACTGAAATACCTGCAGGACCAGCTGCTCATCAAGACCGACACCAATCTGCTGCAGGTCCTCGAAGACAACAACCCCGTCTGGATGGAGTCGCGGCAATATAGCAGGATCCGCCTCTCGCTGGAAATGCTAAGGGAGAACGACCAGGCGACGGCCATTCTGAGGCGGATAGCGGAGCGCAACGGACTGAAGAAGACGGCCAGGACCGAGGCGGAACCGCTGACCGACGAAGACCTGCAGGAGCATACTCTGAGACTGAAGGAGGTGGATCCTACAGAGGTGTGGAATGCTTTTTCTGCGTCGAGCCACAATCTGTTTGACTTCATCCTGAGATACGACTACAAGACGAAACGCAGTCTCGAAGACCATGCTGCCCTCTTCTGCCAGTTGGTCATCCTCCATCCGGACGAATGTCGGACGACGGGGAGATATGCGACTTATCAAGACATTGAATACCCAATCATCTATGCGAAATAACACCCAAAAGATATATGAGCGACTGAGCCGTGGAGAGTTTCTCTCGGTTGACAGCGCGGACGCCTCCACCCGTCATCTATATGAGGACATAGAGGAAAACTACGAAGACTACGCCGACTACTTCAAGGAGATTGGCCTTCGGCTGGAGGCTGGCAATGGCTATTTCTATTTCTCGCGAATAGGCGAGGGAAAGCAGTCCATCGAACAGAAGCTGGACAGTTTCTCTAAGTGGCTCGACTACCTGGACTTCCTGAAGTGCTACAATCAGTCGTTCGCTGCTGGCTACCAGTTTCGCAAGAGCCATCTGGTGGAGCAGATAAGCCTGGACATTGAACTAAAAGAGAAGGCAGGCCATCTGTTCAGAAAATACGGCGTAGGATCCTATCTGGAGATCGTAAACAAGCTGATTCAGGAGATGCTGGGTATGGGCTTTGCCGAATGCGTCAGCGAGCAGGACGAGACCTACAAGGTCACTTCCGCCTTCCACTATGCCGAGGAGCTGGTCAACATGATTCAAATAGCCAACGAAGATGAAACACCTGAATAAAATCATATTTATCAACAGCGCCAACATCCCGTATGCGGAGATTTCGGTGGATGGCAATGTGCATTTCACGGGCACGCAGGGCGTGGGAAAAAGTACCGTGCTGAGAGCGTTGCTCTTCTTCTACAATGCCGACAAGCATCGCCTGGGCATCCAGCAGGGACAGAAGACGTTTGACGAGTTCTATTTCCGCCAGTCCAACTCGCACATACTCTACGAGGTGATGCGCGACAACGGGGCCTACACCATTTTGGTAAGCCGCTATCAGGGGCGGGCCTCATGGCGATTCATCGACGCGCCCTATCAGCGCGAATGGCTCATAGGCGAGGACAAGCAGGTGCTGAGCGACTGGGTGAAGATCCGTGAGCGCATAGGCAAGCAGGTGGCGGTTTCGGCAAGGATCGACTCGGGGGTGATGTTCAGGGACATCATTTTTGGCAACACACGCGACCATAAATACACGCGCTACGCGCTGGTGCAGAGCGCACACTATCAGAACATTCCACGAAGTATCCAGAACGTGTTTCTGAACACCAAGTTGGACGCCGACTTCGTGAAGACCACCATCATCCAGTCTATGACGGACGAGGACCTCCCCATCGACCTACAGACCTACCGACGACTGGTGACTGACTTCGAACGCGAGTATGACGAGATAGACTGCTGGTTTCGTCAGACACGAGACGGCAACTACCCCGTGCGCCAGCAAGCGCTGAAGATAGCGGAACAGGGAAGAAAGATTGTGGCGCTCAACCAACAACTGCTGGACGTATGGCACAGGCTGAATCATGCCGTGGCAGAAAGCGAACAGCAGATCCCGCTCTTGGAAGCCGAGGAGGCAGAACTCAAGACGAGCATCGGCAAGGAGCGCGCGAAAGAGAAGGAGCTCGCCGACGAATATGGCAAAGAGAGAGACTCCCGGAACCAGGAATTGGGGGCAAAAAAGAACAAGCTGAAAGAGATAGCGCAGACAAGAAAGGAATTTGAGGCCATGGGCATAGAGGAGAAGCTCGCCCTTGCCCGCCGCGAGGAGGCGACCAAGCAGAAGGCTGCCGAGAAACAAATGCTACTGGACGACCTTCTGAAGACGCACGCCTCGATAGAGGAGAAATACAACATAGCCAGAGGAAAACTGGAAAATGCTCATCAGGCGTTCGGGAATGCTCAGAAAGAGGCATACTATAAGAAGCAGGCCGCTCAGCAGACGGAGCGCAAGCGCCTGGAAGAGGAGCGCACCAAGAACAGAAATCGACTCACGGAAGCCTTCAACGACTGGCGACATGAGTCTGACGAACGGCTGGAGACGTTGGCGGCAGAGCAACACAGAGCGGACAGCGCATGGAGGGAACTCCGCCAGTGGCATCCTCGGGCCGAGGACATCAAGCAGGTGGGGGAACAATTGCAACAGTTGGCTATGGCCGAGAAAGAAAATGCGGTCCAGAAAAATGCCGTGAAAAGCCAGACCGACCGGATCACCGCCCAATATGAGGCGAAAGAGGCCGAACTGAGGCAAGCCTCCAGTTGCGAGCAGGAGCGCCTGGAAGGGCGGCGCGACCAGGTGCGTGGCCAAATAGCGAAGATCGATGGTTTGCTGGCCCACCTGGAGGGTTCGCTCTACCATTGGCTTTGCGCCAATGCCGAAAGTTGGGAGCACACCATAGGCAAGGTGGTCGATGAGGAGCGCATCCTCTACGCCGAGGGTCTTGAGCCTCAGAGGGATACTGCTTCTGACAGTTTCTTTGGCGTAAAGCTCAACTTGGACAAAATAGACTCCGTGCATCATACGCCCGACGAGTATAGGGAGGAGAAGAAGGCGCTGGAAAAGGAGGTGCGGGAGATCAATCGGCAACTCTCCCAACTGCCCATTGAACTTCAGGACGAGATCTCTAAACTCGGGAAAAAATATGCCTCAGAGATCAAACCGCTTCGCGAACAAGCGACGTTGCTAAGAGTAGAGGAAGACCAAATACCCACCAAGCGACAGAACCTGGAAAACCAGCAGCATAAGCTGGAGATGGAAGAGCGGGAACTTATCAAAAAAGAGGAAGAGGTTCGCCAGCGCGCCTTCAACGAAGCGCTGCTGAAAGTGCAGGAGGAGAAGGACAGGCGCGAGAAAATGGAAGCCAAGAACAAGAAGGAACTCAAAGAGCTCGACACTGCCTTCAACAGATCGGCAAAAGCGCTCGACCACGATCTGCGCGCATTCGAAGAGGAGCAGGCCGCGGAAGCATCCATCAGGCACAAGGAGTTTGCAAAGCAGAAAGCTCAACTTGACGAACAGCAGAAAGCCGAGCTTGCAGGCAAAGGCGTGGACGTTTCCCTGCTTGAACAATATCGCAAGGCGCTGGAGGGGCTAAGGGCATTGTTGGAGAAGATCGAGACTGAGCGCCCCGACGTGATCAGATATCACTATGCAGAGCAAAATCTCTTTGCCAAGGAGCCCGAAATCAAAAAGAGCATCAAGGAGATAGAGCAACAACTCGCCATGATGCGCCAGCGCTATGAGGACAAGCGAACGCGAATGGAGAGGAAGCGACAGGAACTGGAAGAGCGCCAGAAGGCGGTTGGCAAAAATCTCACCCACAGGCGAGAGGGGCTGAAGCAGTATCATCAGATCGTGGAGAATGAGCATCTCGTGCCAGATGGGTTTCTCTCCGACGACAAAGCCACAACGACCAACCAGGGCTGCCAGCAACTGTTGAGCCAGCTGCGCGGCACGGTGAACCAGAAGCGCGAATCGATAGACAAGCTGAAGGACGCGGTGGTCGGGTTCAACCGCAATTTCAAGCCGCAGAATGCTTTCCATTTCAACACCATGCCCGTGACGGACCACGACTATCTGCAGATAGCCGCGGACCTGCAGGACTTCATGGACAACAACAAGATAGAGGAGTTTCGCCGTCGTACCAGCGAACACTACAAGGACATCCTGGGACGTATCTCGACAGAGATAGGCGCGCTGATGAGACGCCGCTCGGACGTGGACCGTGTGATACAAGACATCAATCGCGACTTTGTGGAGAAAAACTTTGCCGGAGTCATCAAAAGCATTGAGCTCAGGGCCAACGAGTCGTCCGACAAACTGATGCGGCTGCTCATGTCCATCCACGACTATACGGTCGAGAACGAATTCTCCATCGGCGAGCTCAACCTATTCTCGGGAGACAATCGCGACGAGGTGAACCGCAAGGTGGTGGACTATCTGAAGAGTCTCGCCCATCAGTTGCTGAACGAGCCCAACCGTCCAAAAGTCTCTCTTGGCGACGCCTTCCGCCTGCAGTTCCGCGTCAAGGAGAACGACAACGACACCCTCTGGGTGGAGCGTATCAACAATGTGGGATCTGATGGCACGGACATTCTGGTGAAAGCGATGGTAAACATCATGCTCATCAATGTGTTCAAGAAAAAAGCGGCCAAGAAGAGCGGCGACTTCATCGTACATTGCATGATGGACGAGATAGGACGATTGCATCCCAACAATATCAAAGGCATCCTGCAATTCGCCAATTCGCGAAACATCTATCTCATCAACAGTTCCCCCACGTCGTACAACCCCTACGACTACCGCTACACGTATCTGCTGAGCAAACAAGGTGTGAAAACAAGGGTGGAGAAACTGCTTAAACGGCTCAATTAAGTGTATCATTTATGGCAATAAGCGCGTCTATAAAAACCTTGCTGAAAGGCGAGCAAGTAGCTGGTTCGAAAATGAGCAGCCAGCTGACTGACGAACTGATGGCAGAGGGACTGCTATCCGTAGTGGCCCGTGGATCAAGGAAATCGTATCGGGCGCGAGACACAGAGGCTTTGAGGAGATATCTCATCGACAAGGACGAAAGCTACCGTGTGCTGGAAATCGACGTCTCCGACTCGCGTGCCTCGATGGCGAGAGATACGGGCAACTCCAAACTAGCGGTCGTCCGATCATGTCCAGGATTTCCCATAAACAGTTATGAACCTATTGCGTGTCGGCTGAATGGATCGCCATGGATGGTGGATCCTCAGGAAGGCAGTTTCCTGTATGTTGCGGACTGGAAGACATTCGTAATTCCAGAGGATGTCATTGTGGTGGGAATCGAAAATATGGAAAACTTCCGAAAGATTCGCCGACAGCGAGCCCTTTTCTCTTCCGAGCTGGGCCTCCATCGTCTTCTGTTCGTTTCCCGCTATCCACAATCCACAGACCTCCGTTCCTGGTTGTGCTCCATACCAAACCACTACATACATTTCGGAGATTTCGATCTGGCCGGCATAAACATTTTCCTCACGGAATTCCATGCCCACTTAGGAGAGCGTAGTTCATTCCTTATCCCAAAGGATATAGAACAGAGATTGGCAAATAATGGCACAGGACAAAGGTACAATGCGCAATACCAAAAATTCAAAAACCTAGCAACCCATATTCCTGCTCTTCAAAACCTCATTGATGCTATAAACAAATATCGTAGAGGATATGACCAGGAGGGATATATTAGCATTTGACACTATGCTGCCAATCAACACCTTTACAGGAACAAACTCCTTCACGAACCCTTGAGAAGCATTGTCCGTGTTGTAGTCTTAACGTTATAACGTTTAACGTTTTCGTAAACGCATACGCACGAGCGGCCCACGGAAATTACAACTGCTCCTACAACATAAAAACAGGCGCAACCCATTGGGTTGCGCCCGTCCTATGTTTATTTATCCTTGATTACCGGACTTTACTTCACCTCCTCGAAGTCGGCATCCTGGATGTTGTCGTCAGTATTCTGACCGCCTTGCTGGCCTGCCTGCTGACCTGCACCCGGCTGAGGGCCAGCCTGCTGAGGACCAGCCTGCTGATACATCTGCTGAGAGGCAGCCTGCATGATGGTGTTGAGGTTGTTGATGGCCGTGTCGATAGCGGCTACATCACCACTCTTGTGGGCGTCCTTCAACTTGCTGAGAGCCTCCTCGATAGCCGGTTTCTGATCGGCCGGGATCTTGTCGCCGTTGTCCTTGAGGAAGTTCTCGGTAGTGAAGATCATCGAGTCAGCCTGGTTGAGCTTGTCGATGCGCTCACGCTCCTTCTTATCGTTCTCGGCGTTCTGCTCAGCCTCAGCCTTCATGCGCTTGATCTCATCATCGCTCAGACCGCTTGAAGCCTCGATGCGGATGCTCTGCTCCTTGCCCGTAGCCTTGTCCTTGGCAGAGACGTTGAGGATACCGTTGGCGTCGATATCAAACGTCACCTCGATCTGAGGCACACCACGGCGAGCCGGGGCAATGCCGGTGAGGTTGAACTGGCCGATGCTCTTGTTCTGAGCCGCCATCGGACGCTCACCCTGCAGGACGTGGATGGTCACCTCCGTCTGGTTGTCGGCAGCCGTAGAGAAGACCTCGCTCTTCTTGCACGGAATGGTTGTGTTGGCCTCGATGAGCTTCGTCATCACACCACCCATCGTCTCGATACCGAGGGTCAGCGGGGTGACGTCGAGCAAGACGATATCGCCCACACCACTCTCCTTGTTGAGGATAGCGCCCTGGATAGCTGCACCGACAGCGACCACCTCGTCAGGGTTGACACCCTTGGAAGGCTCCTTGCCGAAGTAGTTCTTCACCAAGGTCTGGACGGCGGGGATACGACTGGAACCACCTACGAGAATCACCTCGTCGATGTCGGACGTAGAGAGCTTGGCGTCGCGGATAGCGTTCTGGCAAGGAACCAAGCAGTTCTGGATCAGCTCGTGAGCCAGCTGCTCAAACTGTGAACGCGTGAGGGTCTTGACCAAGTGCTTTGGCACACCACCCTCTGCCGTGATGTACGGGAGGTTGATCTCGGTCGAAGTCGTGCTTGAAAGCTCGATCTTGGCCTTCTCGGCAGCCTCCTTCAGGCGCTGCATGGCCATCGGGTCCTTGGAGAGATCGATACCCTCGTCGGCCTTGAAGCCGTTGACGAGCCAGTCGATGATCACCTGGTCGAAGTCATCACCACCAAGGTGGGTATCACCATTGGTAGAGAGCACCTCAAAGACACCACCACCAAACTCCAAGATGGAGATATCAAAAGTACCACCACCGAGGTCGAAGACGGCAATCTTCATGTCCTTATTGGACTTATCGACACCATAGGCCAAGGCGGCTGCTGTCGGCTCGTTGACAATACGGCGGACATTGAGGCCTGCGATGGCACCTGCCTCCTTCGTGGCCTGACGCTGAGAGTCGCTGAAGTAGGCCGGCACGGTGATGACGGCATCCGTCACCTCCTGGCCAAGGTAGTCCTCCGCAGTCTTCTTCATCTTCTGAAGCACCATGGCAGAAATCTCCTGCGGTGTATATTTGCGATCGTCAATCTGCACGCGAGGATAGCCACCCTCGTTGACCACCGTAAACGGAACGCGCTCAGCCTCCTTGCGGCTCTGGTCATAGGTCTCACCCATGAAACGCTTGATACTGTAAACGGTCTTCTTCGGGTTGGTGATAGCCTGACGCTTGGCAGGATCGCCCACCTTGCGCTCGCCACCTTCCACGAAGCCTACCACGGACGGAGTCGTGCGCTTGCCCTCGCTGTTGGTGATCACCACGGGCTCATTGCCCTCGAACACTGCTACGCAGCTGTTAGTTGTACCTAAGTCGATACCAATAATCTTTCCCATAATATTTCTTTTTTTATTTTTGTTCTACTTTAATGTTGCTTGGACTTTGTTGTCCGCCTATCTCAAAACAACTATTGTGCCATTTGACAAGCAGGGGTCTCGCGGCTGACAACTTGGCAGAAGCAGGACCTTTTCCCCATAGTCCTACCGCATTTATGGCAGACACGAAGCTGCTGGGGAAGAAAAGCGGTTGGCGCGGAGAGTATCAGAAAAATGGTCTGGAAAGCCACTTGGAGTTTGTTGAGCAAATAACGATATTTATCCGCCAAAGACAGGCGCTCATTGAATAATATACATTCCAAGACAGATATAATGGAAAAATATCGTAACTTTGTAACTAGTTTTTACGTTATACCTATTATATATAGGATTAAGCAATCATTTAATTTATCAGTTATGAAAAGATCCATTTTGATTGTATTCGGGTTGATGCTGACAGCGCTCAATGGCTGGAGCAACGACTACAACTATCTGGTATTCGTGACCAACACTGGGCCACGAAGTATCGCTGTAGAGGACTTGGAGATGACGGTAAGCGACGGGAAGCTCGTCGTGAGAAGCGGAGCGGACGGCGAGGCCTTCGACCTTTCGACCCTCACGAAGATGTATTTCTCCGACGCGGCAGTGGTTTCCATCAATGATGTGGAGGCTGGCAAAGTGCAGTCTGTCAGCATCCACGACCTCTCCGGACGCCTCGTCGGATGCTATCCTTCGCTCGACGTTGCGCGCGAGTCGCTGCCCAAAGGCGTGTATGTGGCAAAACAAGGAAACAAGAACTTTAAACTGGCGAAACGATGAAGAAAGCACTACTTATCGGAGCCTCGCTCGTGGTTTCTCTTGGCACGGCGGCTCAGACGCTGAACGTGGTCGTCGGCGAAGTGACCTACAAGATTCCAGCGTCTCAGGCTGGGAGCATGGACTATGCAGACGGATCCAAACTCACGATCCTGGGCAAAACCTTCCAGCTGAAGGAAGTGACCCGCATGTATGTGGACCATTCGGACGTGGCCGACAATAGCGTCAGCGTGACCTACAATGGGAGTGCCGCCGCCGTCACCGTGGCAGGCAACTGCATGAGCCATCTCAACGTGACGGCCAATGGATCCGCTGTCAGCATTGTGCAGGACGAGACCGTGGATACGGAAATCAGCTATTCGCTCTCGGGCGCGTCGGACAACGGTTCGTTCTATATGGACGGCCACTACAAGGCCACGGTGGTCTTCGACAATCTCTCCCTCACCTGCGCCGACAGTGCGGCGGTCAACATCGAGAATGGCAAGCGCATCGCCATCCAGCTCGTCGGAGAGAGTACGCTCAAGGACAGCAAGGCAAGCCAGGGCAAAGGCGCACTGATGGTGAACGGCCACTCGGAGTTTGATGGCGACGGCACGCTCAACCTCTATGGCTACGCAAAGCACGCCTATTGGGCCGATGAATATGTACAACTGAAAAAGAAGTTCACTGGCACCATCAACATCCTCTATGCGAAGAAAGACGGCCTCAACGTGAACCAATACTTCCTGCAGAATGGTGGCCACTTCAACGTCTCGGGTACGCTCGATGACGGCATCCAGGTGTCGGCAGACGACGAGGAGGGCGGCTACGCCACGATATCGGGCGGATCGCTGACCATCGATGTGACGGCGGCAGGCTCGAAGGGACTGAAATGCGACGGCAACATCACCATCGACGACAGCAAGTCCGCGCCCACCGTGACGATAACCAATAGCGGCAAGGGCAAATGGGACAGCGACGACCAAGAGGTGAAAGGTGCGGCCTGCATGTCGAGCGACGCCAACGTGACCATAGCGGCTGGACAAATCAGCCTGACAGCCACAGGCAGCGGCGGCAAGGGACTGAAGTGCGACTCGACGCTGGCCATCACGGGCGGCGACCTCAGCGTGACCACGACGGGAACAACCTATGTCAACATCGGAGGCAACCAGGAGTATGACGGCAACTACCGCGGACAACTCGACCGCCTCGACGACGCCTACACCACATCGCCCAAGGGCATCAAGGTAGGCATCAAAGCGACGGAGAGCAGCACGGGACTGCCTGTGGGCGACATACAGATCAGCGGTGGCAACATCCATGTGACGTGCTCGGGCCAGCAGGACGGCAGCGAGGGCATAGAGAGCAAGGGCACGCTGACCATCAGCGGCGGCACCATCGACTGCAACACATACGACGACGCCATCAACTCCAGCAGCCACATGTACATCAAGGGTGGAACGATCACGGTGTATAGCAGCGGCAACGACGGCCTTGACTCCAACGGCAACCTGTACTTCTCGGGGGGAACGACGGTCGCCTACGGCACACGCTCTCCCGAATGTGGCATCGACGCCAATGAAGAAGAGGGATACACGGTGTTCTTCACGGGTGGCAATGTTTGGGGAATCGGTGGTGGCAACAACTCCCATCCCACTACGCAGGAGTCAACCCAAGGCTACGTCACCTATTCGGGCAACGTCACGGCGGGCTGCACACTCACCGTCAGCAAGGACGGCACCGTACTTGCCACCTTCACCCTGCCCTACGACTATAGCCGCGGCAACATCATCCTCACCGCCGAGGGCATGACAGCAGGCGAGCAATACACCGTCAGCGACGGTACTTCCACGCAGACGCTCTCTGCCGTGCAGTATGGCAACGGAGGACCTGGTGGCGGCGGTGGACCCGGTGGCGGAGGCGGTCCTGGTGGTGGAGGCCACGGCGGCTGGTAAACCACAGGGACCATATTGTCCACAGAAACGGTAATCCACGGGAATCACAGTCCACAACCGTTTACAACCCACAATCGACAAAACGGCCTTTCCGCAATGATTTGCTGCGGAAAGGCCGTTTTACTTTTATCTACTGATGATCAAAAAGGAGGCTTATGCCAATCCCTCGATCTCACCATTGACGATGTCGATGACCTCACTCTGAGGACGCTTAGGCAGACCCGGCATACGCATGATGTCGCCCGCAATGGCCACAATCATTCCTGATCCCGTGTTGATGACAAAGTCGCGCACGGTGAAGGTATAGCCCTCCGGCACGTTAAGCTTCTTCGCATCGTCGCTGAAGGAATACTGTGTTTTGGCGACACAGACGGGAAGTCCCTCCAAGTTCCACTCGCTGATGCGCTTGAGGGCCTTCTTGGCAGCGGCGGTATATTCCACACGTCCGGCACGGTAGATCTTCTTGGCCAAAGCCTCTACCTTGGTGGTGATGCTGTCCTCGAGCTCGTACGGATACTGGATTTCCTTCGACGGGCACTCGGCAATCTCCTTGACGCAGACGCGGGCCAACTCCTCGCAACCCTCTCCGCCGCGGACGAAACACTCGTTGGGCGCATAGCCCACCTTCACCTCGGCACAACGGTCGGCGACGATCTTCAGTTCCTCGTCCGTATCGGTAGCATAGCGGTTGAGCGTCACGACGACGGTCTGGCCCATATTCTGGAGGTTCTCGATATGACGCTCCATGTTGGCAAGACCATTGCGCAAGGCCTCCAGCTGCTCTGCGGGCGCTGCGTCGTCGGCCATACCACCCTGCAACTTCAAGCCGCGAACCGTCACGACCAGTACGCAGAGTTTCGGACGAATACCACCCATGCGGCACTTGATATCAAGGAACTTCTCGGCACCCAGGTCGGCGGCGAAGCCAGCCTCCGTCACGGTATAGTCGCTATGGCTCATGGCCATCTTCGTAGCAATCAAACTATTGCAGCCGTGGGCGATGTTGGCGAACGGACCACCATGGATGAAGGCGGGCGTGTTCTCAGTAGTCTGGACGAGGTTGGGCTGCAGCGCATCCTTCAGGATGACAAGGATAGATCCCACGCTGCCCAGGTCGCGGAGGTAGAACGGCTTGCCCTCGCAGGTGATACCCAGGAGGATGTTCTCCAAACGACGGCGCAAGTCCTCCAGATCCTTTGCCAGGCAGAGGATAGCCATGATCTCCGAGGCCACAGAGATGTCGAATCCGCTCTCGCGCACCACGCCATTGCCAGCACCCAAGCCAATCACAATCTTGCGAAGGGCACGGTCATTGACATCCAGGACGCGGCCCCAATAGACCGTCTTCAGCTCGCACGGCTCTCCCTGATGACGGAAGATATAGTTGTCGAGCAGCGCGGCGATGAGGTTGTGGGCCGCCGTGATAGCATGAAAGTCACCCGTGAAGTGGAGGTTGATCTTGTCCATCGGCAGCACCTGCGAATAGCCACCGCCAGCAGCACCGCCCTTCATACCGAAGCACGGACCCATGGAAGGCTCGCGAAGTGCAAGGCCGCACTTATAGCCCAAACGATTCAAGGCCATGGAGAGGCCTACGCTCACCGTGGTCTTGCCGATGCCAGCCTTCGTAGGCGACATGGCTGTCATCAGTATCATATTGCAGCGATCCACCTTGCTTTCGTCAATACACTCCAATGGTACTTTGGCAATGTACTTTCCGTAATGCTCCAACTTGTCGGCGGCGATACCTACCGTGTTAGCAACCTCCGTAATCGGCTTCAGCACGGTCTCGCGTGCAATCTCAATGTCACTTTTCATTCTTAATGTGTTTTGGTTATTCGGTAAACCCAAAGGTATTATTTTGTCTTTGCGACGGCAAAAATACCAAAAATCCACGACCCTTGCAAATAATACGGCCAAAAAAGCGACTTTTTGGCTCAATTCTCGCCAAGTGTGCAAACAAAATGGTCAGTCCACTACAACTTCAGCTACTTTTGTGCTGGTCTTTTATACAGTTCACGCCCTGCCGAGCGGTCACCAGTTTGACCGCTTGACAGGGCGTGGCTTTCTGCCATCAAGGCGTGAGGGCGACTACAGCGTCTTGAGATAGTTCGTACAATCCTCGAAGGTCTCGAAGGTGTTCTCCTGCGGGATGAGCATCGGGATGATGCGATGATTCTCCAGCATATAGCGGGGCTGGGGCTGGATGATGGTCATGAGCACCTTCACGCCTTGTGCCTGGAGATCCTTGATGGCTGTCTCCATGGCATAGACACCACTCTGATCCATAAACGGGACACGGCGCATACGGATGATGACGATCTTCGCATCCTTGGGAATGTCGTGCATCACGCGCTGGAATCCCGTGATACTTCCGAAGAAGATCGGGCCGTCGAGGCGCTCTATATAAATATGGTGATGGATGTCCTTCGGCATATCCTTCTCGTCCTCCCAGGGCGACTCCTTGTCAAAGGTGCTCAACTCCTTGGAACTGTAGCCATCCTCCACGAGGTCGCCGGCACGCTTCATGAAAAGCACGCAGGCGATGACCATGCCAATACCTACTGCCGTGAGGAGGTCCACAAAGACCGTCATGAGGAAGACCACGATCATCACGAAGGCGTCAGACTTCGGTATGCGCCTCAGGTCCTTGAATCCGCGGAAGTCGATGATGCCCCATCCTACCGTTATCAAAATACCGGCAAGCACCGAAAGGGGTACGTATTTCACGAGCGAGCCCAGTCCGAGGAGAATGGCAAGGAGCAAGGCGGCGTGGATCATACCGCTGAGCTGCGTGCGGCCACCCGACTTCACGTTGACCACCGTACGCATCGTAGCTCCTGCGCCGGCAAGACCACAGAACAGACCCGCCACGGCATTGCCGATACCCTGGCCTATCAACTCCTGGTTGGAATTGTGCTTGGTCTTGGTGATATTGTCGGCCACAACCGACGTCAGTAGCGTATCGATACTGCCCAGGCCAGCCAGTGTGAGACCCGGGACAAGGGAAGCCTTGATGACGACCATCCAATCGATACCGTCCAGTTGCACCTTCGTGAAGAAAGGCATGGGAAGTCCGGCCGGGATGTTGCCGATGGTAAGTGCCGAGTCGAGGCCCGTGAAGAGCGAAACCACCGTGACGACCACCAGGGCCACAAGCGTGGCGGGCACCTTCTTGGTGACTTTCGGCACAAGGATGATGAGCGCAATACAGGCCAGACCCAGCAGCAGCGCAGGCACGCTAATACCTTCGGCGATGGTAGCGGGGAAGTTGAGAATCATGTCCAGCGTGCTGGCGGGCGACTTTTTGCCAATAATCGGATAGAGCTGCTGCAGGATGATGATCACTCCGATACCGCTCATGAAGCCCGAGAGTACGGGATAGGGAATGTAGCGGACATACTTGCCAATGCGGATGAGTCCGAAGAGCACCTGAAACAGGCCACAGAAAATGCCGGCAAGCGACATGGAAAGAAGGACGGCGGAGATGTTACCCTGCGAGCTAGCCCATGCTCCACTCACAATGGAGGCCGTAATGACGGTCATCGGTCCCGTAGGGCCAGAGATCTGGGAGTGGGTGCCACCGAAGAGGGCTGCGAAGAAACCGAGCAGGGTGGCACCGACGAGTCCGGCCAAGGCTCCCATGCTGGAAGCCTCAGGACTGTCAACACCGCCAAATGCTTGAATACCGAATGCCAGTGCGAGCGGAAGTGCCACGATACCGGCTGTGATGCCACCGAAGACATCACCTTTGATGTTGTTTGTCTCGATAAAAGCCATGATAGGGCTAGTAAACCAAATGTAATTAAAAAATGCTAATAAGTACTCTACTATATTACGGAGTGCAAAGGTACGACTTTTTTTTGACATAGGGGAAAGATTGTCAAGGAATCCCCATTTACCGTAATATGGGTAGGTTTTTCCGTAATTTATGCTTTGCCTGATTGGCACGATTTTTGTACTTTTGCAACCGATAAGGCCCTGACTGCGCCTTTCCACGAGATGGAAGGTCTGCGGCAGGAGTTTCCCCCAACCAAAACAAGAAAAAGAGAAAACAACAAAAGACCTATGGAAACGATAAAGAACCAGAAGTTTGGCGGCGAGCGTCCGCTCTTCGGTGTCCACGACGTGCGCCTGGAGGACATAGAGATAGTCGATGGCGAGTCAGGCATCAAGTGTTGCAAGCAGGTGGAGTGCCACAACTCCAAGTTCTACGGCAAGTATCCGTGGTGGCATGTGGATGGAAGCCTCATCACGAATTGCTATTTTGCCCCTGGATCACGATCAGCCATCTGGTATAGCGACGACATGGCGATGAGAGACTGTGTCATCGACGGCCCGAAGTTTTTCCGCGAGATGAAGAACGTGACGCTGGAGAATGTCAAGATAACCGATGCCGACGAGACGTTTTGGCGCATCGACGGCCTGAAGATCAAGAATGTGGAACTGCACCAAGGTACCTACCCGTTCATGTTCTCAAAGAACATCTATGTGGATGGACTGGTGAGCGACGCAAAATATGTGTTCCAATACTGTCAGAACGTGGAGATTCACCATGCGAAGATTACTACCAAGGACAGTTTTTGGGAGTGCGACAACGTCGTCATCTACGACTCCGAGCTCCATGGCGAGTATCTCGCCTGGCACAGCATGAACATCCGACTCGTGCGCTGCCATATCAGCGGCGAGCAACCTCTGTGCTATAGCGATGGCATCGTATTGGAAGACTGCACCTTCGACGCAGCCTGCGACCGTGCTTTCGAAGACTGCACGAATGTGGAGGCACGCATCAAGGGAACGATCACGGAGGTGAAGAATCCTATCAGCGGCAGAATCCAGGCCGACAACATTGGTCGCTTGACGATGGATCAGTTTGCCAAAGGACACGTCGCCAGCACTTCGGACGACGGCAACTCATTAACTTTCGAATCCAACCGATGATAGACCAGACCTTCTTCAACCAACCCGTGAAACGGCGCGGCACAGGCTGCGTCAAATGGGACGCAATGCCTGCGGACGACGTGATACCGATGTGGGTGGCAGACATGGACTTTGCCGTCGCTCCTGCCATTCAAAAGGCCATCAAGGATCGGGCCGCACACCCTGTCTTCGGTTATACGCTTGTACCAGACAGCTACTACGAGTCGGTCATCCAGTGGTTCAAACGTCGCCACGGATGGACGATCGAGCGCGACTGGATCCTTTACACGACGGGCGTGGTGCCTGCCGCATCGGCCACCATCAAGGCTTTGACACTTCCTGGCGAGAAAGTGCTCGTCCAAACTCCGGCCTACAACTGCTTCTTCTCCAGCATACGCAATCAGGGATGCGAGATCCTGGAGACCCGCCTTCTGCGCGAGGGCGACCGTTTCAAGATGGACTTCGACGACTTCGAGCGCAAGTGTGCCGACGAAAAGACCACTGTCTTCCTGCTCTGCAACCCACAGAATCCGACGGGCAGGGTGTGGACACGCGAGGAACTGGAGCGGATGAACGAGATCTGCCTACGCCACCACGTCGTGGTAGTGAGTGACGAAATACACAACGAGCTGGTCATGCCCGGCTACTCCTACACGCCGTTTGCCAGCGTGAGCGAAGCATGTCTCGACAACAGCATCACCCTGACCTCGCCGTCGAAGAGCTTCAACATCGCAGGACTGCAAATGGCCAATATAGTTACAAAGAATGCGGAGTGGCGGAGACGGATCGAACGAGTCGTCAATATCTTCGAGATTTGCGACGTCAATCCCTTTGCACCTGTTGCCATTCAGGCCGCCTACAACGAAAGCGAAGACTGGATCGACGCATTGAACCTCTACATCCACGACAACTTCGAAGTGCTGCGGTCGTTCTGCCGTGAGCACTTGCCAAAATGGCAGGTGATGCACAACGAGGGCACCTATCTCGCATGGGTGGACATCAGCCAAACAGGATTGAGCGCAGACTCCCTGGCACAGAAGATCATGGAGCGGGCGCACGTCAAGGTCAATAGTGGCACGCTCTATGGCAGCATTTCGGGCGAGGGCTACCTTCGCATCAACCTTGCCTGCCCCCGACCTCTCCTCGAAGAGGCGCTGCGCAGAATCGGCGAGCATTTCTGACAAGACCATCCCTACAACATACGCTTCCCCCAGAAAGGAAGAGACATTAACTAAAGCAAGGCGTTGCCCGCGCATCCTATTCAATATATAAGGAACGCGCGAGCAACGCCTTGTAGTTGATATCGGTGTACGCAAGTACTATTTCTGAGCGAAGCGCTCGGCCTGCTCCTGAATGAGCGCGGCATCATCAAAATAGTTGATGCGCATGGCCTCGCGCACCTCATCCATCGTCTTGGCAGCCACCTCGCGGGCAGCATCAGATCCCTTGCGAAGGATGTTATAGATCTCCGGGATATCCTGCTCAAACTCATGACGGCGCTTGCGGATCGGCTCCAGCATGCGCTCCAGCACCTTGTTGAGCATCTTCTTACACTTCATGTCGCCAATGCCCCCTGCCGTATAGGCTGCCTTCAACTCGTCGAGGCAGCTGAACTCGGGCCAGAATTCTGCGAAGTCATCGTCGGTGGAGAAAGCATCAAGATAGGTAAAGACAGCATTTCCCTCCACATGGCCTGGATCGCTGACATTCAGGTGGGTCGGGTCGGTGTACATGGTCTTCACCTTCTTCCACACCGTATCCTTGTCGTCGGAGAGATAGATGCAGTTGCCAAGGCTCTTGCTCATCTTCTCCTTGCCATCCGTGCCAGGCAGACGGCGTGCCGTCTGGTTTTCGGGCAACATGATCTCTGGCTCGGGAAAGACGGGGGCATAGATCTGGTTGAAGCGACGGGCCAACTCGCGTGTCACCTCAAGCATCGGCTCCTGGTCCTCGCCAGCAGGCACGACAGTGGTCTTGAAAGCCATGATATCGGCAGCTTGCGACACGGGGTAGCAGAAGAAGCCAAGGGGAATATTGGCCTCGAAATTGCGCATTTTGATCTCAGTCTTCACCGTCGGGTTGCGCTGCACGCGCGAGACGCTGATAAGATTCATCAGATAGGTAGTCAGCTCCGCCAGTTCGGGGATGCAGCTCTGGATATAGAGCGTACACTTCTCCGGATCGAGACCAGCAGAGAGGTAGTCCAGTGCGACCTCGATGATGTTCTGACGAATCTTCTCTGGGTTGTCGGCATTGTCTGTCAAAGCCTGCACGTCGGCCATGAAGACGAACATACGGTCATAATCGCCCGCATTCTGAAGTTCCACGCGACGACGCAAACTACCGACATAGTGTCCCAAATGGAGCTTGCCAGTGGGGCGGTCGCCCGTCAAAATAATCTTTCCCATTCTATCTTTGTTTTGTTTGAATTCGAAGTTTTGGCAGCGGTCATCCGCTTTGAGGATGCAAAAATACGACTTTTATTTGGAGAAAGGGCGAAATCGCCGTACTTTTGCACGAAAAACAATACAAAGACATGGAGAGAAATTTATTTCGGTTTGAGGTTTGCGCCAATGGCGTAGAGAGTTGTCTGGCTGCCCAGGCTGGAGGCGCGGACCGTGTGGAACTGTGCGCGGGAATACCCGAAGGGGGCACAACGCCGTCGTATGGCGAGATCATGGTGGCACGTCGGGTGCTGACGACGACACGCCTGCACGTCATCATCCGTCCGCGCGGTGGCGACTTCCTCTACACACCATTGGAACTGGAGCGCATGGAGGCCGACATAGAGGTGGCGCGCCAACTGGGGGCCGACGGCGTAGTGATCGGATGCTTACACGAAGACGGGACTATCGACATGGAGGCCAACCGTCGTCTGGTCGAGAAAGCAAAGGGGATGTCTCTGACCTTTCATCGGGCCTTCGACCGCTGCCGTGATCCCTTCGAGGCTTTGGAGCAACTGATCGACTTAGGCTTCGACCGCATCCTCACCTCTGGCCAGCAACCAAAGGCCATCGAAGGCGCTCCCCTACTGCAAAAGCTCCACCAGCAAGCCGCTGGGCGCATCATCCTCTTGGCGGGTTGTGGCGTGAACGAGCAGAACATACGCAGCCTCTACGAACAGACGGACATCAAGGAATATCACTTCTCTGCCCGCGAGCCGATGAAAAGCAAAATGGAATACAGCAATCCCGAGGTCTTCATGGGAGACCCCAACGCCGACGAAGACACCTTGCTTTACACGACGGAGGAGCGGGTACGCGCCACTATCGCCCAACTAACAGGAGAGAAATAGCCAGACGGGACACCTAACCGTCTCATTTTGAATCAACAACAGTTTCTCATCGAAACTCAAAAAGGGTGTCAAGTCCCCCGACAACACGAGGCTTGACACCCTCTTTTGGCCCTAAAAGCGTATTTTATTAGAAAATTTATTTGCTTTTCATTTGTAGTTTGCCCAAAATACACTACCTTTGCAATCGCTTTTGGCACATAATAAAGCAAAATCCATAACTAAACCAATATAAATGAAAAGTAACAAAACTCTCACATTTCACCTGCTGGCACTCTTCGTGGTAGCGATTTGGGGAGGTACTCTCGTCAATACAAAGGTGCTTGTCCACGCCGGCATGTCGGCTTTGGAGATTTTTTACGCTCGCTACATCCTCGCTTATCTAGCCATGCTGCTGATAGCCCACAAGCGCATCAAGGCCGACACATGGCGTGACGAGCTGATGATGGTGGTGCTGGGTATCACAGGTGCCTCGCTCTATTTCGTCAGCGAGAATGTGGCCATCTCCATGACCAACGTCAACAACGTCAGCTTCATCGTGAGCGCATCGCCCATCTTCACGATGCTCTTCAGCATCCTCTTCATAAAAGGCACGCGGATGACCTCCAACTTTGCCATAGGCACACTCACGGCAGTTGCCGGTGTAGCCATTGTCATATTCAATGGTCAGGGCGAGTTGCACTTCAATCCTGCGGGAGACCTCATAGCGGTGCTTTCATCCGCCTCTTTCGGTCTCTATTCCTTCCTCTTGAAGCCCCTTTCTGCAAAATACGACGCAGCCACTATCACGCGCAAGGTCTTCGGCTACGGTCTCTTGACCGCATTCCCCTTGTTCTATTTCTGGCCTTGGAAATTCCCTTTGGGCAACCTGCTACACATAGAGGTACTGGGCAACTTGCTCTTCCTCGGCCTCATCGCGTCGTGCTGCTGCTTCTTCCTCTACAGCGTCATCGTTGACAGGCTCGGTGCCATCACTGCCTCCAACTACAACTACCTCAGCCCGCTCTTCACGGTGGTCATCGCAGCAATGTTCCTGAGCGAGCCCATGACGGTAATGGCATACGTCGGCTGCGCCTTGATTCTCTTGGGCGTCTACGTCGCCAACACCACAGGATTCCTGCCCAAACGAAAGAAGTAGATCGAACTACCACCGCAAGGGGAGAGTTTGAACAAGACTTTTCAGTTAATATTGTATAGCTTTACCGTGCCGCCAGATTCCAATTAGGATTCTGGCGGCACATTTATTATACGCCTAAAACACGAAAAAAGAGATTTCTACCCTTTTATGTTGTCTATCTGTATTTTTTTGACTACATTTGCAAAACATGAACGGCAACGAAGCAAAAATCACCAATAACTAATCAATAAAATAGCTATGATGAAAAATTTGGAAAGACAAACGTTATCGCCTTCTTGGCAGTAATGTCCTTTGGTTTGCTGGCCTCATGCAGCCAGGGCAACGACAACAACCCCGACAAATGGGCCCAAGATGCTATCGCTATGGCTGAGGACAGCGTGGAGAAAGTGGACAACGAGATGGTTGGCAAGTTGCTCTACATCGACAATTGCAGGCAGTTTGCCAGGAAAGCCATCGACGACAAGATCTCCGACACTTACAAAGAGATGGAAGAAAAAGTGAAGGACAAGAGCGACGAGGAGAAGTGGGAGCTTTTCAAGGGCTTCCGAGCTGACATCGACTCCGCCTTCTCCAAGATGGACCAACACTACGATCAGGTCTCTCAAGAAGAGGAAAAGAAGCTCATCGGCAAGTCGCTGAAAGTGGCTTCTGACACCCAATCATTTGACAACACCAAGACGAAGGCCGAAATTGTAGATTTTAGCCATCGTTCAAAGGTAAAAATCAAGGTGACATTGACCCCCACGAAGCCTCTGGGCAACAGTTTCAGAATGATCTTGGTCGATAAGGACCAAAAACCCATCGCACCTTTCGCACTGATGACCATGCCCAAGAAGGCCGGCGAAACCTTAACGGTAGAAACCAACGTGCCGATAGCCTTGCTCGCCCAAACCAGTATGCTGCTCTTCGACGCACGCTAACCTCCCCTCACGGCTAAAACATTGGGCGAATTCCTACTACAATGCCCCGGCTCATGGAGTCGGGGCATTGCTTTGGATCCCCTAGCTAACTCTCTGTCCTTTCCACATTTAGCTTCGGTATATGAGCACAACATCTTCTTAAAGAGTGTTGAAAAATATGGTGTTTCAAAAGAAAGTATGTACATTTGCACCATGAAACAGAATCACAAGGGCAAAGTGCTTTTTGTCATCATAACATCCATCCTACTGACATTGTGCACACAAAACATCTTTGCACAAAAAATAAAAGACGGAAAGGCTACATACTACAGTGGCAAACTGTACGGAAGACGAATGAGCAACGGCGAGTATTACCATCCCGATAGCATGACCTGCGCACACCGCACCCTCCCGTTTGGCACACGAATCCTCGTGACCAATCCGAGAAACGGCAACCAGGTCGTCGTCCGCGTGACCGACCGTGGTCCCTATGTACGGGGCAGGGTGATCGACCTCTCCTATGCCGCCGCACGAGAACTGGGCTTTCTGTCTGCCGGAGTGGCCTATATGAAACTGGAAGTGGTGGATGAGGATCTTCCCCTTCCCTATTATAATAAGGAGAAAGAAGAAACCCTGAAACTACAACCGATAGAGTATGGCATGGTGGGCGTGGGGTATGAGTTCATTCCCCAATGGCGGAAAGCGGACGACCAGCCACGGCAGGTACAAAGGAAAGTAAAACCCTCCATCACTCCTCAGAAGGCAAAGAAAGCAGCCAATGGGGCAAAAACCTCTCCCTCCCAACCCGCTACGCGCAAAGCAAAAGCCAAGGGAACAGAGGAAAACCACTGGGTCAAGTTTTTCCGCGGATTGTTTGGAGGAAACACCGGCGGATAACTCATTCCTTGACAAGCCGTATCACCAAGACTACTTGGCAATACGATTCCTCACGAACAAAAAGGGAATATTTTCCTCAACCAGACCTTTATACAAGGATTTTTTTGTACCTTTGCACTCCTTTTCGCACAAAAACAAAAACGGCTAATCAGTTTTCCAAACATGATTGAACAGGACAACAACGGTATGAAAACACCATGGACAGAGCTGGAGTTGGGCAACTCCTGCTACTCTTCCTATATCGTAGAACCCATCTTCGTACCCAAGGAGACGGCCTTTTGGCTTTGCCGTCCCGACGGCACACGAGAGGCTTCGCGCCTCACCTTCGCCGTCTTCTCACAACGTGGCACAGACGAGTGGGAGGACGACCCGATGCTGGGCCCCATTGACGTGACCCTGCTGGACGACGACAACATCCGTCCCTTTCCCACCCTCTACCTTGGCGTAGCCCCCGAAGACTTCGTCCACCTAGAAGAGGAGGACGAGGAGAGCGTGACGTTCAGTTTCCACTGGATCGAAGGCGACATCACGTCGGCACAAGGAGAAGAGACGGGGGGTGGTTTGCGCTTCCGCAAGAGCTTGTTTGAGGGTGGCAAGACGGTCTCCCTGAAATTGACGCCCTACGACAGCACGCCCTTTGTGCTCCACCTTCGCATTCCCGTCAAGGGTTTCCAGCTGCTCGATGCCGAGGATCGTCCTCAACAGGGCGAACTGGTCGTCGATCCCGCCACGGCGAAAGAGTATCAGTATCAGTTTGTCGGCACCCCCAACGACGACCGCTTCACCATTGCCATCAATGGTGGCCTGCACATCCTGCTCTGCATCTGGCAGGAGGACGACACGCTGACACTGCGCGATCACAAGAACGGACTGGCCGTCGTGGGCACAATACCCGCCAAGGGATCACTCACAGAACTGATGATGCAAGGCGACGAAGCCCTCGTGAAGTACAAGGAGCACCGATGGCACATCGCTGTCAAGAGTCAGTTGACTGCGGAGGAAGACCTGCCCGAATGCACTCCCTCTGCCCTCGTAGCCCATGCTTTCCACGCCTATCGACAAACGGAGGACAACGGGCGCGAAAGATTGGAGCACGAATTGCTCGGCATGGAAGAGCGCCTCTGCTTCCAATGGTTCTGGATGGATGAGAAAGAATGGGACTTCGACCACATCGGCCCACTACTGGAGGTTGACAAGGTGGCTGGCGACCCACAGGAGATGATGCGGCTGGCATTGGTATATGACAATTTCTGCGCATTCATGCGCCGGCTCTCCGCCCTCTCTTACAAGAACGGAGGACGAATCGAGGTCGATCAGCTTCAGGCGCGCAACAACAAGCGGAAGATAGCGCGCTGCGTGCGCCATATCGCCAAGCACCGCTCTGGCGAGATCAACATTTGGGAACTGGAAGAGTCCGCTCGCGAAGAGATCGTGAAACTCTTCCGCATCTTCCGAAACGAGTTTGTCAAAGAGCTTGAAGCAGAGGGATAGCGACAGAAGGACGCCACTCCCAAAAGGCCCTAACATATCGACTGATAGCCATGCTGGTCAAAGCATGGCTATCAACTTTTCTACCAACCGCGGCAACGCATACTGATCCAAATCGGCCTCATCCACCCAGCGATAGCCTTCGGGAAGCGCTGGAGGAACGACGGAGTGATAGAAATAGAGGTCAGCATAGAGCACACGATGGGTGAGAACATGCTTCACGCGCTGCGCCCGAAGTTCATAGACGGGTCGCACCTGCGAAGCATCCAGGAGCACTGGCTCCCACAGACCCTGCCAGATGTCACCAGCCCCTCGCTGATGGATAGCCGTCCGTCCGTCGCAACGGAGATACAGATAGATCAGCTTGCGCTCTTTGACTCTCATGGTCTTTCGTTTGACGGGCAATTCCCCCACACGCCCTGTTCGCAACGCTTCACAGGTTTCAGCCATCGGGCACACCTCGCAACAAGGCGACTGCGGCACACACTGCGTAGCGCCAAAGTCCATCATCGCCTGGTTGAAGTCCGCAGCCCGGCCTTTGGGAAGCAGCGACTGCGCCAGTTCGGCAAAAGTCCGCTTGCCTTTGGCGTCATTGATAGGGGTGTCGATGCCAAAGTAACGACTCATCACACGGTAAGCGTTACCATCGACGGCAGCGTAAGGAAGGCCAAAGGCAAAGGAGGCGATAGCGGCAGCAGTGTAGTCGCCAACCCCTTTCAGACCACGGATGGCCTCATAGGTGTCTGGAAAATGTCCCAAGGCGGCTATCTGCCGCGCAGCGGCATGAAGATTGCGAGCCCTCGAATAGTAGCCGAGTCCCTGCCACATCCGCAGCACCTCGTCCTCGGAGGCAGCAGCAAGCAGATCTACCGTGGGCCATTTCTCCAAAAAGCGGCGCCAGTAGGCTTCTCCCTGCACCACCCGCGTCTGCTGCAAGATGATCTCGCTGAGCCAGACGGCATAGGGCGTTCCCGCCTCGCGCCAGGGCAAGGAGCGACCATGGGAAGCATACCATGTGAGCAGCGTGTTAGTAAAGTTCATAATGCAAAGGTACGGCTTTAGTTCCCGCTACCGTTGACCAAAGGCAATAAAATGGCTTCGTTTTAATATTTTTAGGACTCACCGGCCCTGTAGTTGCCGAAGATTTTGTAAATTTGCACACTTATTATTATAAAAAGCAAGACAAATGGCAGGCACAAAGCAAATCAAGACTGCGCTGATCTCGGTCTTCCACAAAGATGGCCTTGAGGATCTCCTGAAGAAACTGAACGAAAATGGTGTGAAATTCCTTAGCACTGGCGGTACCCAGAAGTTCATTGAGTCGCTGGGCTACGAGTGTCAGAAGGTGGAGGACGTGACCTCCTATCCTTCCATCCTTGGCGGACGAGTCAAGACTTTGCACCCGAAGGTGTTCGGAGGCATTCTCGCACGCCGCGACAACGAGGGGGACCGCGAGCAGATGAAGCAGTATGACATCGTGCCCATCGACTTGGTGATCGTCGATCTCTATCCGTTTGAGCAGACCGTGGCAAGTGGGGCAAGCGCAGAGGAGATCATTGAGAAGATCGACATCGGTGGCATCTCGCTCATCCGCGCCGGAGCCAAGAACTTCAAGGACGTGGTCATCGTGCCGAGCAAGGGCGAATACGCCATGCTGGGCGACATCCTGGCAGCCAAGGGTGCACAGACAGAGCTGGAAGAGCGCAAGAAGTTTGCCGAAAGAGCATTTGCCGTAAGCAGCCATTACGACACGGCCATCCACGAGTGGTTTGCCAAATAATGCTTTTTGCCGGGCACATTACACAATAACAACAAAAAGTCAAGAAGAAAGAAGGAATGAAACTCTTTTCATTTATCCAAGAGATAGCAATGGACCTGGGAACGGCCAACACCATCATTATCAGCGATGACAAGATCGTGGTGGACGAGCCTTCCGTTGTGGCCCTGGACCGACGGAGCGGCAAGATGATTGCCGTCGGTGGCGAGGCGAAGATGATGTACGAGAAGGAGCACGCCAACATCCGCACGATCCGCCCGCTCCGCGATGGCGTGATCGCCGACTTCACGGCTTGCGAGCAGATGATCCGTGGCCTTATCAAGATGGTCCACACGGGCAGCCGTATCTTCTCGCCGTCGCTGCGCATGGTGATTGGTGTGCCTTCGGGCAGCACCGAGGTGGAGCTCCGCGCGGTTCGCGACTCTGCAGAGCATGCCGACGGACGCGACGTCTATCTGATATTCGAACCCATGGCTGCCGCACTGGGCATTGGTATTGACGTGGAGGCTCCTGAGGGCAACATGATCGTCGATATTGGTGGCGGAAGCACGGAGATTGCTGTCATCTCGCTGGGTGGCATTGTGAGCAACAACTCCATCCGCGTGGCTGGCGACGACCTCACGGCAGACATTCAGGAGTATATGAGCCGTCAGCATAACGTCAAGGTCAGCGAGCGTATGGCAGAGCGCATCAAAGTGCATGTTGGCTCCGCGCTGACAGACCTGGGCGAGGATGCACCTGAGGACTATGTCATCCATGGTCCAAACCGCATCACAGCGTTGCCTATGGAGGTGCCGGTTTGCTATCAGGAGATAGCCCACTGCCTTGACAAGACGGTGGCAAAGATCGAGAATGCCGTGCTCTCTGCCTTGGAGAACACGCCGCCCGAGCTCTATGCAGACATCGTGAAGAACGGCATCTGGCTCACTGGTGGCGGAGCGCTGCTTCGTGGTCTCGACAAGCGACTCACCGACAAGATCAACATTCCCTTCCACATCGCCGAGGATCCGCTCCATAGCGTAGCCACGGGTGCGGGTATCGCTCTGAAGAACGTTGACCGCTTCTCATTCTTGATGAGATAAGAGGCGATTGGATTTATATCACAAAACGAAGAAGTATTGGATGGTCTGACCTCAGACTATTCAATATTTCTCATGTAAAAAGCGCCGATGCACAATCTTACGGAGTTTTTGTCGCGCAATGTCCACTGGTTTCTCTTCATCATCCTGGAGATTATCAGTGGAGTTTTGTTGTTTCGTTTCAACAGCTATCAGGCCAGCGTGTGGTTCACGTCGGCCAACTATGTCGCAGGTATCGTCTATGAGCAGGAGGCCAAGCTCCTGTCGTTCTTCAGCCTACGCGAGAACAACGAGTTGCTGACGAAGCGCAATCTGGAATTGGAGCAGCAATTGAAAGCGCTCTCCAACCAGCTATATGACCAGACCAAAGACTCCACTTACCTGAAGCGTGGGCAATTCAGACTGCTCAACAAGTACCATTTGATTCAAGCCAAGGTGGTGGCGAACTCGCTGGATCGCCCCGAAAACTTGATGACCATCGACCGGGGAAGTGCTGACGGTGTGAAGAAAGACATGGGTGTGGCTTGTGGCAACGGTGTCGTAGGCATCGTCTATCTGGTCAATACCCACTACTCCGTAGTGATACCTGTGCTCAACAACAAGTCGAATATCAGTTGCTCCATTGATGGTCGCGACTACTTCGGGTATCTCCACTGGTCGGGCGACGCGCCCAACATCGCCTATCTGGACGATGTGCCCCGACACGCCCGCTTCAAGATTGGCGACCGGGTAGTGACAAGCGGCTATTCGGCCGTGTTCCCCGAAGGCTTGTTGGTCGGCAAGGTGAAGAAGGTGTTCAACTCTGAGGACGGACTTTCCTACCGCGTCCAGGTCGTATTGTCCACCGACTTTGCCAATCTACGAGACGTCTGCGTCATCGACGCTCCACAACTCGCCGAGCGGAAACAGATCATGGAGGCTGCCAAAGACTCTATCAAGTCGCCATCGGAGAACTAAACGTACGGCATACTATCTTTTGCCGAGAACATCTACCGGCGTTTCAGCAGACTTGGCCGGTTCTGCAATCAAGGCTGCAAACGTGTTTCCATGCTTTAGGGCAATAATATATAATAAGGAGAAAGAAGAAAAGATGAATGTTGACTTGCTTCGAAGAGGCGCGCTCTTCGTCATCCTGTGCCTCGCACAAGTGCTGGTGCTCAACCATATCCACCTCTTCAGTTGTGCCACACCGCTACTCTATGTCTATTTCATCATCAGCATCCGTCGCCACTATCCACGCTGGGGACTGTTGTTGTGGGGATTCTGCATGGGATTGCTGCTCGACACGTTTTCCAATACGCCGGGCGTCACGGCCGCCTCGCTCACCCTGCTCTCCTTCGTGCAGCCCTATCTGCTGGCCTCGTTCATTCCCCGCGAAGCGGCCGAAGACCTGAAGCCATCCATTGCCACTTTGGGCGTGAGCAAATACACATGGTATAGCTTCTTCAGCATCCTGCTTTTCTGCGTCGTCTTTTTCTCGTTGGAGCAGTTTAGCTTCTTCGATCCCATCCAGTGGCTACTGAATGTGGGTGGAAGCACGCTACTTACATTCCTCCTTGTTTTTGTCATTGATAACGTGAGGGGCCGCTAATGAAGAATTTTGACTTGGAGAAGAGGCGCTATGTGCTTAGCGCCATCGCCTCGCTCATCATTGTAGTCTATATTATCCGGTTGTTCTCGCTGCAGATAGCCAGCGACGACTACCGCAAGAGCGCCGACTCCAACGCGTTTCTGAAGAAGATAGAGTTTCCCTCGCGCGGCACCATCACTGACCGAAACGGCAAACTACTGGTCTACAACCAACCAGCCTACGACATCATGGTGGTCATGAATGAGGAGGCAGGCCGACTGGACACCATGGACTTCTGCAATGCCCTGGGCATCACAAAGGAGTTTTTCAAGAAACGTATGGCAGAAATCAAGGATCGGTCGAAAAACCCTGGCTACTCACGATTCACCCAACAGTTGTTCATGGGTCAATTGCCAGACAAGGAGTTCAGCGCATTCCAAGAGAAGATCTTCCGCTTCCCTGGTTTTTACATCCAGCGTCGCAGCATCCGGCAATATAAAGAGCCGCTGGCAGCTCATCTGCTGGGCGATGTGGCAGAGGTCTCACAGGGCGACATTGAGGAGGACGACTACTATCAGCCGGGTGACTACATCGGCAAGCAAGGCATAGAGCGGCAATATGAGAAGGATCTGCGCGGTCGTAAGGGCGTGCAAATCCTACTCCGCGATGCCCGTGGGCGTATCAAAGGACGCTACAAGAACGGACAATTTGACCAAAAGCCACTGCCTGGCAAGGATATCCAGCTTGGACTGGACGCGGAACTGCAGAAGCTCGGAGAGCGTCTGATGGAGGGAAAACTCGGTGCCATCGTAGCGATAGAGCCCAAGACGGGGCAGATACTGGCGATGGTGTCATCGCCGACTTTCGATTCCAGGACCATGATCGGCAAACTGCGTGGAAAGAATCAGGCACAACTGACGCTCGACCCTGCCAAACCGCTCATCAACAGAGCCATCGGCGGACAATATCCACCGGGAAGTACATTCAAAACGACACAGGCCGTGACCTTCTATACAGAGGGTATCGTCAGCGACTCCACTCGCTATCCCTGCGCCCACGGATTCTCCTTCAAGGGACTCCACGTCGGTTGCCACTCCCACGCGGCTCCTATCTCGCTCATCCCGGCCATCAGCACGTCGTGCAATAGCTACTTCTGCTGGGGATTGTACTATATGTTGTCCAATAGGAAAAAGTATCCGACTCTCGACGACGCGATGAACGAGTGGCGCGACTACATGGTCTCACAGGGCTTCGGCTACAAACTGGGCATCGATCTGCCTGGCGAGCGCCGCGGAATGATTCCCAACGCACAGTTTTATGACAACGCCTTTGGCCGTTGGAATCCGCTCTCGGTCATCTCCATCTCCATCGGACAAGGAGAGGTCAATGCCACACCACTGCAAATTGCCAACCTGGGTGCGACGATAGCCAACCGCGGCTACTATATCACGCCACATGTGGTACGCCATATCAAGGGAGGACGCATCGACCCCAAATACCTTGAACGCCACCAAACAAAGGGCAGCCATCAAGCCTACGAGGAGGTGGTCAAGGGCATGGTCTCTTCTGGTATTCGTGGTACGTGTGCCCATGCTGTGCATCCCGGTTATACGATAGCAGGAAAAACGGGTACGGCCCAGAACCGCGGAAAGGACCACTCCGTGTTTATGGGCTTCGCACCGGTCGATACGCCGAAGATCGCCATTGCCGTCTATGTGGAAAACGGTGGCTGGGGTGCCGTCTATGGTGTGCCCATCGGATCGCTGATGATGGAACAGTATATCAACGGCAAACTGACGGAGGCGGACGCGAAGAAGGCTGCCGTGATACAAAGCCGCCACATTTCCTACCCCTTCAAATCACCTATGAGCCGTGCCGACTCACTGCGTCTCGACTCGCTGAAGCGCATCAACGCCATCAAAGACTCGCTGAAGGTCGAACGCGACAAGCAGAGAAAGAAACTGGAGGAAGACAAGGAAAGAAAGCAGCAAGACAGCAAAAAGGAACAACCGCAAAACGACCCCGCCATCAGGGTGGAGAACGAGATAAAGCCACAGAGCGAGGAACGACGGCGCGACGATGACAAAGACCATAAGCCGTCGCGCAAGGAAAACGACAAGGAAAGCAAGAAGGAATAGATAGATTATCATGGGAATGGAAAAGTCGGACAATCAGAAAGGTATCCTCCAGTCGCTCGACTGGTGGACGATTGGCATATACCTTGCCCTGCTCGCCTTCGGATGGGTAAGCGTCTGTGGTGCGAGCTATACTTACGGCGACACCGAAATTTTCTCGCTCTCCACGCGCTCGGGCATGCAGATCGTTTGGATAGGCACGAGCATCTGTTTGGGATTTGTCATACTGATGCTTGACGACCGCTACTTTGACACGTTTGCCTATGTCATCTTCGGACTACTTGTCCTCTTGCTTTTTGCGACGATATTCAATCCACACGAGATCAAAGGCTCCCGATCGTGGCTCGTTCTGGGAAGCCTACGATTGCAGCCTGCCGAGTTTGCCAAGTTTGCCACTGCGCTCGCCATATCCAAACTCATGAGCACCTATGGATTTGACATCCACAACCTCAAGCATTTTGCTGCGGCTTGCGGCATCATCCTCGTGCCTATGATCTGCATCGTAGGACAACGAGAGACGGGTTCGGCGCTCGTCTATCTGTCCTTCTTCCTGATGCTCTACCGCGAAGGAATGCCCGGCGGCTTCCTCTTTACGGGCGTGGCAATGATCATCTACTTCGTCATTGGCATCAAGTTTGAGCAGTCTATGCTTTTCGACACGCCCACCTCGGTGGGTAAGTTTTCCGTGCTCCTGCTCGTCCAACTGTTCTCCTCGGGAATGGTCTATGCCTACAATGGCGACCGTCCCCACGCGCTGCGCCTGCTGGGATTGTGTCTTGGCGTGACGGTGTTGGCTTTTCTCTTCTCAGAATTTGTCATCCCCTTCGACATCGTTTGGGTACAACTCATCCTCTCCGCACTGCTCATCGGCTACTTGATTTACAACGCCCTGCGCACCCGCTTCATCACCTACCTCTACGCTGCGTTGTTTGCCTTAGGATCCATCGCCTTCTTCTACTCCGCCGACTACGTGCTCAACGACGTGATGCAGCCCCACCAGCGCGTGCGCATCAACGTACTGCTCGGACTGGATGACGACCTGGCAGGAGCAGGCTACAACGTTCATCAGAGCGAGATAGCCATCGGATCGGGCGGATTGCAAGGCAAAGGTTTCCTCAACGGTACACAGACAAAGCTGAAATTTGTTCCCGAGCAGGACACCGACTTCATCTTCTGTACGGTCGGCGAAGAAGAGGGATTCCTCGGTTCGGCTGCCGTCCTTCTGCTTTTCCTCGCCCTCATCACCCGTCTAATGAAGATTGCGGAACGACAACCATTCAAATTTGGACGTGTCTATGGCTATTGTGTGGCCAGTGTCTTCCTCTTCCATGTGTTCATCAACGTCGGCATGGTGCTCGGACTGACCCCTGTCATCGGCATCCCCCTACCCTTCTTCAGCTACGGAGGTTCCTCGCTTTGGGGATTCACCATCCTCCTTTTCATCTTCCTGCGCATTGATGCAGGCAGAAATCTCATCCGAAGTTGAGGCACCGCCAGATAGAACGGACACCTCCGGCTTAACGAAAATAGAGGTATTGATGAAACATCAGATTATTCATCAATACCTCTATTGCTATTTTACCACCTTCTTGCCCGATTCGACCCATCCATTGTACCCCTGGTCAAGTTCTATGACTTTATAGCCTCTCTTGACAAGGATGTGAGCGGCTTTCTTACTTCGTCGCCCACTACGGCAATAGACCGCCAACACCTTGCCCACCGGAAGTATGGATAGGGCATTCGCCTCGAAGTCATCTTTGAGTACGTCGATGTTGATCGCGTTTTCGATATGGCCCGCCTCAAACTCCTCTGCCGTACGAACATCCAAGCGCACTACGGAGGTATCGGTTATCAGTTTCTCGAAAGCATCCGATGAGACGCTCTCAAACCCACGGTCCTGTGCATGGCAGGAGAAAAAAGCACAAAGCAAGGACAACAGGCTTACTATTCTTATTATCTTCATGTTGCAATTTTGATTATAGCTTAATGTTTCACCAACTGCAAACCGACATCCGAGACACCCGTCAGTTGGTCGCGTCGCATATTGTGGTGGACGGTGACGTAGAGAGAGTCGCCATCACGCAAATTCAGTTCCTTGACTTTAGCAGAAATAGAAGCCGATGTGATACCCATCCTGCCGATAGGCTGTCCCTTCTCGTTGAGGACATGAATTTGAACAGTATCAGGATCGACGTTACCAGACGGGTAAGTCTCGTAACAGACTATCAAACTAAGGTCGCGATAGGGAAAACGATGGTTGACACGAAGGTTCAGATTGACATCCACCTCACAACTCTTCTGGCGCGAAATGGCAAAGCGGACGGTGTCATTTCGTCCCCACCCGTCGTCATTGACTGGCTCAAAATGGTCATAGACGCGCGCATCACGACAACTGGCCAATAACGTGACAGCCATCACCAGTGTGGTAATGGCTGCCATAAAGGTTCTATTTGCTTTCATTTCCACCTGCGTTTTCCTTCACTTCTCCATGATGAGGAGGCATCGGCGGACGTTGCTGCTGTGTCTCGCCCGTCTCTGCAGCCTTCTCATGGGAACGACGGGGCTGTTGGGATGATCTTTCCATGGGACGCTGCCTGCCCTCACCACGCTGACCTCCCTCTCGCGATGGTCTTTCCCCACGCGGTTTGCCCTGTGGGTGCGGACGACGAGTGGCGTCTCCCTGTCGAGGTGGCTGGGCAGCGCTAGGTTTCTTCTTCTTTTTCTTCTTTTTCTGAAACTTATCAAAACGACTGAGGTCGCCATCGGCCAGCAAGTCGGCCGATTTGGCCTCTGGCTTCACACTACCATCATCAAGAAGCGACAATGGCTTCTCTCCCTGACGGTTGAGTTCGATGATCTCACGTGCTCGACGAGCCGAAATCGTCTCCACATTAGCCATCTTCTTACGGTCGGTCGAATAGGTACACTCGCCACTAAGAATATCCGTCTTCACCAGGAAGTATTCCGCGTCCAGGGTGAAGAGTGACACCTCCCGGCTCGGCAGTCGGCGTGCAGCCTCCATGTAGTCATCGACCTCATAGTTGAGACAGCATTTAAGTTTGGCACACATACCCGCCAGTTTGGTAGGATTGAGACTGACCCCTTGAAAACGAGCGGCATTGGTGCTGACACTGGAAAAGTTTCTCACCCATGTGGCACAACACAATTCGCGTCCACAAGGTCCTGTTCCACCGATACGGCCAGCTTCCTGGCGCGCACCGATCTGTTTCATCTCAATGCGAACGTGGAAAGCGGCTGCAAGATCCTTGATCAACTGACGAAAATCTACACGCTCATCGGCAATATAATAAAAGATGGCTTTGTTACCATCACCCTGGTATTCCACGTCGCCAATCTTCATCTTCAGCCCCAGTCCCTTGGCTATCTCGCGACTTTGGATCATGGTGGCGTGCTCACGTGCCTTCGCTGCGGCATACTTCTCCATATCAGCCTCTTTGGCTATGCGGTAGATACGACGTATGTCTTCGGGAGACTTGATGTTGGCCTTCTTGATTTGAAGCCGCACAAGCTGTCCTGTGAGTGTCACTACACCAATGTCGTGACCCGGATTGGCCTCTACGGCCACGATGTCGCCCTTCTTGAGGTCAAGGTTGTTGACGTTGTGGTAATAACCTTTGCGCGTGTTCTTGAACTGCACCTCCACAAGGTCGGTCGTTGCGTTGTTGCCCGGCACGTCAGCCAGCCAGTCGTAGGTGTTCAACTGGTGGTCCTGTCGTCCACAACCACGGCCGCACAAGCCACGGTCGGTGCCGCGCCACAACTCATATTTCATATTTTTAAAGTCCATAATTGCTTTCTGATTCGTTTATTATCTCAGGATGAGTACAATGAGTTTCAACGCCATATCGAAGAAGACGATTTTTCCGTTGGCATTCTGACCGATGTCACGGATAGCCGTAGCAAACAACTCGCTGATATCTATCACATTGCGCTCATTGATATAACGGGCGAAATTGCGGGAGAAAGCAGCCTCTTCGCGCGACTGGTAGCAGAGCTCTGGAATATGGAAATTATACATAAAGTTCTCCCTCACCTGCTCGATGAAGTAGGTGAGCATCCGCTTCTCCTTCTCGCGTCCCATTTCTGCTGCCTGTTGGCTCCACGCCTTCAGGTCGCCTATCCTCCGCATATAGCACAACCGCATGAGCGATTGAAACATTTCGAAAAACTCGGTGTTCTCGTTGTTAGGAGAAAGGAGCTGCATGGCCTGCAGCCAACTGCCCTGCGCCACATGGGCGGTCTGCCTTGCGGCCTCGTCGTCAAGACCCCTTCGGTCGCGAAGAGCCTGGACCAGTTCGGCTTCATCTATGGCCTTCACGTCAATACGCTGTGTACGGCTACGGATGGTGTCGAGCAAGAGGTTGGGCTCTTCGCTTACCAACATAAAGACGGTATGCTGGGGTGGCTCTTCAAGGAGTTTGAGGATACCATTGGAGAACTCAGCTCGCGCACGCTCGGGCAGCCAGATGATGCTCACCTTATAGCCGCCAAGGCTCGACTTGAGTGACAACTTACGCAAGAGCTCGTCGCCCTCGCGAGCCGTGATGATACCCTGCTGGGTCGTTGCCCCCATTTGGCGAAGCCATTGCTCAATGGTGAAATATGGGCTGCGCATGATCAGCTCATGCCAGGGCTTCGCATAGTCGTCGCTGACGGGCTTGTAGTCGCTCGAAGATCCTGCTTTCTTGATGGTGGGGAAAGTGAAATGGAGGTCAGGGTGCTCCCATAGCCGCAACATCGCCCGCGCATTGGGGGCAGTGACGGGCAGCGACGGCGTACCTTCGCTGAGCAGATAGGCCGCAAAACCCATGGCCAAGGCCAATTTGCCCACACCGGGCGCACCACAAAACAGCAACGCCTGGGGGACACGGTCTTCGCGTGCGGTCTGCACCAGACGACGTATCACGTCCTGCTGGCCTATTACTTCGCTGAAAGCACTCTCCATCTCTCCGCTTCTCTCGATATTGGTTTTAGGGTACAAAGTTAATAAAAAAGGTTCAAACGAGGGCGCATCAGACCACATTTTATCTTGGGTGAGATTTTATCTGCAGGATGCGCAAGGACAAAAGGCGATATTGACCCTTCCATTTCACTCAAAAAAGCATATTGACTTCATCGGCCCACGAAGTTAACTTCATCGGCCCACGAAGTTAACTTCATCAGCCTACGAAGTTAACTTCATCGGCTCTTGAAGTTAATATACTTTTTTACCCCACCTAACACCTCATTTAGAGAGACGCTGCGCAAACACTATAAAAAGGAAAAAATCAAGGTGTCCCGATGGAGGCTCATCACCTATGAGCTCCTGCTTCGGGACACCTTGACTGTAAAAGGGTAAACGAGGACGCCTACCCCACCTATTATTTTTCTACGTCTATCTTACGACAACCTTATGGCCCTTGACGATATAGACGCCAGCCTTGAGGGGCACGCGAACCGTGCTACCGCCAACCGCATTGACCTCGCACACCTTGCGACCGTCCACTCCATAAACGGGAACAACACCTGTGCGATCAGCTACGACCACCAACTCACCCTGGTCTCCATAAAAACGACACTGCTCCGTTGTTCCGATCTGCTGGATGGCAGAAGGCGTATCGCCAGCCACATAGACAAAGAGCTGGGCAGGATTCATACGGTAGCTATAGCCCTTCATGTCTGGATCCAAGATATAGAGTTTCCATTCGTCCATTGAGGAAGGAAGATAGTCATACATGTCGTTAACATAGGCATTGAAGATACAGGTAATGCTACGGTCGCCATCAAACTCTTCCGGCAGGACGCTCGTCGAGACATAGGTAATCGCACCATTGCCCGGCAAGTCGGTTGTCTCCATCTTATTTTGATAAGTTTTGGAAGGATACCCCCACATGTCCATTCTATACATCAGAGAGGTTGACTCGCCATTATTCTGTATGCCATAGGTGAATATGGCATCACCATCTTTCACCAGGGGTGCCTCTACAGTATGGCCATAGATAGTAGCCTTCTCTCTTTCATACTCGTCAGGCACCGCATTGGTCGTGGCACTGACCAAGAGCAGCGGTTCTACCGTGACGGTGCCATCGCCAGGCTGGATTCCTATGATCGCACGGCATCCTTTAGTATATCCGTCGGCATCGGAACCCGATCCAGCGCCTCCCTTGTCGGGATTGAGGAGGGTGATATCAAAATAGCCGTCTTGATAGCCGCCCCAGCCCCAATTGATATGGTAAAGGCCGTCGCCGTCTGAGCCATCACAAACAAACTGATGTCCTACGGTGGAACTACTGCCGCTATAGAGCACAGGGCGCTTGGCTTGTAACTCGGCGTCCAACAGGTCCATCCACTCCTCCAGCGAATAATGGTCGCGCTCAAGTTCCTGCATGGTCTCGGCATCATAACCAAAATACTTCGTGAGCTTGGCGAGGAAGATGTTAGCTCCTGAACTACTACTCGTGTAGTCCATCTGGAGAGCAGCACCGCAATGCAACATCAGTTTTGCCACGGCATCGGCCTCCTCTTGCGAGTAGTAGCCTTCCTCGTAGATATCGAGCATTCTGTCCCAATCGTAAGGCTCGCCAGAAGCAATGGCGGGTACCTTCAAACGCTTGGTGTAGGTCGTGTAGGCGGGGATGTCAACCAAGAGAGCCTCAGGAAAGCGCCAATAGGCAAAGACCTGAGCAAGCGCTGTAGCCACACATCCCGTGACTGTCGGGTTGGTGCCGTCCATGGGACAGAGATTATTGAAAGGAGCATACTGGTTCCACATTCTGTCACCCAGCAGAGGTGTCACGACAGGTCTGGCTGCCTTGGTCTGAGCGCGTCTCTGAGCCTGTGATACCGTCTGCATGGCTGATGGCTGACCCTGAGCCAACCCATCAACCATGTCGCTGTAGAGCTCAAGAAACATTTTGTAGCCATCGGGAAGGTGGGCCACATCGTAAGAGCCACGATCGGAATAGGCTACAATTTCGGGCAACTGGTCGTCGCCAGAGACAATCGTAAATCCCTTACCTCGATCATGCGGGAAAACATAGTAAGCAAGGGAGCCGCCTGATACAGATGGAGCATTCAGACGCTTAGCAGTCTCGATGGAGGCAGAGGAGAGTGTGGCGCCAAGGCTGGTTGCCTGACGCTGCGCAATAGCCTTTGCCTCATTAAAGGTACGCTTTTTGGCCGAAGTGCCGACACAAACCAACAGAAGGAGGGATGCGAGCGTGAAGATGGAGAAACGGTGAGTCATTAATAATTTGTTTATAGCAGAAGCCAAGAGCATCGGGCTTCTATTCGACGAAAAAAATATGCGCGTATCACAAGTAAGCAATACACGCATATTTCTATATCACATATTGTAACGTTCTATCTTATTCCAAGCCAAGGGCCTTCTTTGCCTCAGCATTCTCGGGGTCGATCTGAATGAGCTTCTCGAAATAGCTCTTCGACGTCTCTGCATCATTCTTGCCGGCATAGTAGTAGCCGAGGAAGTAATAAGCAGCCACGAGATAGTTCTTCGTATTGGCATCGCTCTTGTCTGCCTTGGCCTCCTCATACTCTGCGACCTTCATATAGAGATCACGAACCTTGTCCAGATCCTTCAACTTACCCAAAGCCACAGATGCCTCGGCCACCCAGCACCAGTCCTTCAAGGTGGGGAATTTCTCGGTCATCTTCTCATAGACATCCATGGCCTGCGTATAATAGCCAACAGCCTTGGCGTGGTCGAGACTGTCAACCTGGTCACCCATCTTAATATAGATACCAGCAAAGTTAGCCCAGTCGGTAGAGGTGATATTGGTGCCCTTCTCCAGGTACTGACGCTGGAAATCCAAGGCCTTATCACCGTCGCCCAAACCAGCGTAAGCTGCAGACAACTTGCTGAGCGGATCAACCTCACCCGGCTTCAGCTCCAAACATTTGTTGTAGGCATTGATAGCCTCCTGAAACTTGTCATTGCCGGCCAGAGCCTGACCATAGTAATAATAGTCGTTATAATTCTTCTGCTCCTTACCGCGCATCACGTTCTCGCTATAGGTCAGGGCCTCAGGGAACTGGTTTTGATCAACGGCAGCCATGACGGCAAGACGGCTCAGATACTCACTGCCGGCATACTTCTGCAGACCATGACGAGCTACCTCGAGCGCATTCTTAGCGTTGCCAGAATAGAATTCAGCTACGATGTACTGGTAGTAGGCCGTCTCGTCAAGCTGGGTCTTCGGAGCCTTGGCAAACCACTTGGCAGCCTCGGCATACTTCTGGTCGGCGAGCATGATCTCAGCAGCCTTCACCTCGACGGGATAGTCCGGCTTTACCTGACGAAGCTCCTCCAACTTCTTCACAGCCGTCTCAGGACTGACGTGGCGATAGACGCGAGCATAGCGCTCATAGGCGAGAACGTTCTGCGGATCAATACTGATAGCCGTCTGATATTGCGTGGCGGCAGCACCAGCATTACCTACACTGTCCTGAAGGGCAGCAATGTCACCCAAGAGCATATAGGCATTGCTCTGGTTCATCTTCTTGTTGGCCAAGACGAGGTCAGCCATCTCCTGTGCCTTCTCGAAATTGTGAACCTGAAGATAGATGGTACCCAAGCCAACGATGGCATCGGCATCCTTCTTGTACTCCTTCAGATAGTCCTTCACCAGATCCTTGGCAGCCTTGGGGTTGTTGGGATCAGCGTTGAGGGCCGCAGCAATGGGCTTGAGGGCTTCCTGATAACTCACTTCCTGTCCGAAAACGGGTGCCGACAAGCTCAGCGTCAGCACACCAGCTAAAAGATATTTTTTGACTTTCATACTCTTAAAGAATTTCTTTGTTTAATACACTCGTTATCTCACTCTCTGAAGGCTGTTTGATTCTATGACATCACAGCCTTGAAAAGGTTTAATGCTATTGCTTAATATTTACCTGTCGCACCTGAATGTCACCACGGTAGGGCAGAATGCCCGACTTCAAGATAATCAACTGGCCAATCGGTCCTGTGATATAATTGGAGAAGCTCCATGGCAAGGCACGGAAGGGGTCAACTACGATGCAGTAGATAGTACGGCAGAAGGGATAGTAACCATTGAGCAGGTAATACTGATAAGGCTTAAAGCTATTGCTCTTTGTAGCCTCGTCCTGCGTAGAGACCGACATCACCGTGATGTCCTTCAAGAAGGTGAGATTGGTACTGTCGCGGGTGTCGCTGATCCAGTTGGAACCCACCACGCCAATGGCATTGGGAGTCCGCTTGACATAGTCGATCACGCCCCTGCTCGATTTGGCCGCGACAATATTCTTCTGAGTGATATGCTTGCCTCCAAGCAAGGAATCCTCCACCCAGAACAACGTACCTGAGGCACGATTGTCGAACACCACCTCGATATCGCCGAGGGATGAATGTTTGAATATTTGATTCCACTTCGTCACCTCGCCGCTGAATATCTTGCGTGCAGCAGCCTCGGTGATGAGAGTATCTGTGTTGTTTCGATTGACAATAAGGGCTACGCCATCATAGCCGATAGGGAAGGAAACCGCCTTGGTCTGTTTGGTCGAAAACATCGCACTCTCGCCCTTGGTCAGGTCGCGGGAGGTGATGAGCAGACACGTTTTCAGAGCCATCAGTTGGTTCATACCCGTATTTTGGTCCGTATATACCGCCTTGAGATGTGCCTTCGGGTAGGTATATTCAAACTGTTTTCTCTCCTCCTCGATGATGGGGCTAAAACTCTCATCCGCATAGAAGGTGATGGTGCCTGATGTAGGAGTATCAGTACGACCACCTCGGTCGTTCTTCTTGTTGGAGCAAGAAAGAACGGCCGAGGCAGCAATGAGTAATCCTACAATTGAAATGTAGAATGTGTATTTCTTCATAAAGAAACGTAGTGTTCAGAATCTGATATTACTGAAGCTTGAAGTTGATAGGCAACGTGAACCATACGTTGGCGGGCTGACCATTGTTCATACCCGGGTTCCACCTCGGCATGGAGTTCACGACGCGGAGTGCCTCACGATCGAGAGCGGGATCCACGCCACGTACCACCTGTGCCTGGCTCACACTACCGTCCTTACCGACGACGAACTTCACAATAACGCGTCCCTGAATGCCGTTTTCAGCAGCAACAGCCGGATAGTTCAAGTGGCTTGACAACCAAGAGTTGACGTTACCCTTGAATGAAGGCATCTGCTCAGCCACGGTGAAGATCTTGTTCTCGACCTCCTTGACCTCAGGCTTCGGCTCTTCCTTCTTCACAGGGGGAGGCGGCGGTGCAACCTCAGCAGGGGTAGCAACGTTAGGAGCAGCGGCAACAGCAGTAGCGTTGTCAGTACCCTTCACCTCCTCAACACCTGAAGAACGCTTGTCATCGACCAGCTTCTCCATGGTCTGCATCATCTTGGACTCATCAACCTTGTCGTCCTCCTTGATGACAGGAACGGTATTCACCTTCGTCGATTTCACCTCAGGCACGATCTTCTCGGGCTCGATTTTGGGTTTCGGCTTCGGCTTATCCTTCTGCTTTTCAGCTTCTTTCTGTGCTTCCTGGAGCGTTTTCAGCTCCATCTTCTGATTAAACTCTGCGAGCAACTCAGCATCATGCTTGTTCTTCCAAACGAGATAACCGAGGAATCCACCGATGAGGACTGCAGCGCAAATCAGAATGAGCAAGGCTTTGATATTGCGACTGGAAGTACCCTTACGGAGCACATAGGCACCGTAAGCCTGGTTCTTTCCAGCGAATACCATGTCGACCCATTTAGGATCGTAAAGATCTATCTTTGCCATTGTATTCTTTCTTTTTAATCGTTAACTTACGCGACATTACAACTTGATCTTCTTCAGGGCGAGCAACTCGCGGTCCTGATCGTTGATCTTGTCAATCACGTAAATACCAATATTCAAAATCTGCATCTCATCGAGGGCGTCAATCACATTGCGATACGTAGCGTTGTCCGTCGGCTTGATGATGATCGTCAGCGGGGTGATCTTCTTGTTCTTGAGATTACCCGACTTGATGTCACTCATTCTCTGCTTGAAGACAGCGTCCGTGATCTTCTTGGGATTGGCCTTCTGCTCAGCCAAAAGTTCCTTGACAGCAAGCTCCATCTCGACGACCGGCTTCACACGCTCCTCCGTAATGTGGTTACGAAGCACGTCACGAAGTCCCGTGTCGCCCCAGGTGGTCTCCTTAATCCAGTTGGGATCACTGTACTTAGGGATACCCTCACCGTGATAGATCTTATTGTCGGCAGCCAGATAGAGCGTTACAGTAGCACTCTGCTTGGCCTCCTTCTGATCCTTCTCGTTTTGGTTTTGCTCGTCGGCAGGCATGGAAATCTGCATGGAGGACGGCTTGCTCAGCGTAGTACAGAGCATGAAGAAGGTAATCAACAGCATGAGCATATCCACCATCGGCGTAAAGTCGACGCGGACATTGATCTTCTTCTGTTTGCTTTCTTTTTTCTTTGCCATTATTAATCCTCCTGCTTATTCTTCAACTCAGTTATCAAATAATAGTCGGAGACACCCAGTGCCTGAAGCTCGTCCATCACCTTGCGAACCGTCTTGTACGGAGTACGTGAGTCAGACTTGATAGCAATCTTCACGTTGTCCACCGTACCCATCTGGTTCTCATAGGCATAGACCCACTGCTGGAACTCGCTCTGTCCGCCGTTGATACTGTCAAGAGGGATACCCATCTTGGGAAGCATCTTCGAACGCTGGCCAGGAGCCATAGCGAGGTAGCCGGGCAGCTTGTCGAGAGGCGCACCAAACGTGGTCTCGGCCTTGAAGGTCTCCATGAGCTTCGGCGTGAGGTTGAGCCCCACATCCTGTGCCATGCCACCGAGCACCTTCGTATTGTCGATGCGCAAGAACACCTGACCCTCACCCGTAGGCTTGTTGTCCGGTCCCATGACCGGATTGACGAGGATCGTCATTACGTCATTAGCAGGAACGTCTATCTGCGACACAGACTTCGGCACGTTCACTTTCACAGGCTCAGGCTTCACGAACGTGGAGGTGAGCATGAAGAAAGTGAGGAGCAGCGTCATGACATCCGACATCGGAGTCATGTCGATCCAGACGTCCTCTTTCTTAATTTTTACTTTACCCATAGCGATAAAATTTTAAAAGGGTCAGCAAAAATTAAGCCTCTTCCGTGTGGTTTGCTTCGTATGTCTGAGCGATAGAATAACCAACCTCGTCGAGGGCGTAAGTCAACTTGTCCACCTTGTTCGTGAAGTAGTTGTAGAAAACCACAGCGAACCAAGACGTTCCGATACCGAACGCGGTGTTGATAAGAGCCTCAGAAATACCGACTGACAGGGCAGCAGAGTCAGCGCCACCACCTTCACCCATTGCGGAGAAGGACTTGATCATACCCGTCACAGTACCGAACAGACCAGTCAGCGTACCGAGCGTAACGATCGTAGCGATGATCGGGAGGTTCATCGTGAGGGTCGGCATCTCAAGCTGAGTAGCCTCCTCGTGAGCCTGCTGGATCTTGGCGACCTTCTGGGCCTTCTTCAGAGAAGCGTTGGCACCCGTCTCCATGTCCTTGTAGGCGGCGAGAGAAGCGCTAACCACGTTGGCCACGCTACCACGCTGCTGATCGCAGAGCTTCTGAGCCTTAGCCATGTCGCCGGCAGCGAGAGCGGCCTTGATGTTCTGGACGAACTTGGGAAGAGCACCCTTACCGAAAGCGGTCTTCAGAGCGAGCTGACGCTCGATACCCATAGCGAGCACCGTGAGCAACAGAGACTGGATGAGAGGCACGACGATACCACCCTTGAAGATAGTACCCCAAACATCAAGCGGAGCACCAGAGGTCACACCGCCTTCGAAGTGCATACCTGCGCCGAACCAAGTGAAGAACAGCGTGAATGCGATAGCAGCGCAGACCACGATAATCCAGAATGCGCCTCTTACTCCCTGAAAGCCCTCAGAGTTCTTCTTGGGGGCTGCAGCTTTTTGTTGTGTTGCCATAATTTTGATGAAAATTAATTTTTAGTTATTAATGAATTTGAATTAATCTCTTTTTCATTATAGCGGATGCTTCGTTCGGCCACACTTCAGCCGCATACGAACAGCGTTTCCACTTCGTCCCGCAAAGTTAGCAATATAATGGGGAACTGGCAACAGATTAATAACTTTTAACGGTTATTTTCCTGTGCAAAACCCCTACTCTAACACATATCAACCACTGGCGGGCATTTTCCGACAATTTGCACACTTTCAAAGATGCGTTAAGAGACAAAAGCTAGTGCCTCTAGCATTTTCTCCGAACAGACATCACACATGACCTCCTGCAGGAAACTCGTCTCAACGTCCATATAATTAAAGTACGCGCATACAATAATATTAAATGGATCGTAAAACAAATCTTCACTCGAAGCAAGTGCAACCATCTGCATTTTTGATAACGACGATTTTCCGCATTTTATTATGTGAAGAAGGCAAAAAAACGACCTGGCAGCCTACTTTTTGGTCATGATATCAAACTCCGTCACCTTACCGATACTCTTATTACCCTGCAGGACGGTCAAGGCAAAGCGTGCGCGCCCATCGCGCAGGCGCCTGTCCGCCTTCACCATGGCCGTATAGCGAATGCCATGCCCCGGGGCGATACTCTCCACATGAATGCTCGGGCTGATCGCGATATGCCGATTGCGTTCGGCCAGGACCACGGACGGGACTACGTCATAGAGCGTCCCTTCGCCACGGTTCATCACCTCGAAGATAACCTTGCCCGTCTCGCCACGCGAAAGAACGCCATCCTCGTTGTCATCCACAAACCGTGCATTGCGGATCTCAATATTGGGTGTAAAAGTATAGGCAGAAACATCAGACACCACACTCGACTCCAATGGCATCACCGTCTCGGGTTGGGCTGCACTATAGTTGCCCGAATAGTCGCTCCCCTGAAAGTCGTAGAGGCGATCATCACCCGAGTTGGAAGCATCGAAGCCACTCCAGTCGTCGCTGTAGCGCCCAAGGCTATCGGCTGACAGTTGCGCTACAGGCTGCCCTGTATGACCCTCGCCATCGAGAGAGCATCCGCCGTGAGCTGCCTCCGCCCCACATGGCCTTTGCCTTTGGGCCTGCACACGCTCGTAATGGTCATGCACCTCCTGCTTCTCAGCTTTATCCACCGCATTGCCAACCGCAGCCCCGACAGCTGCACCGCCGACCATACCCACGACCGTACCGAGGTCTGACCCACGGGGACCACCAGCCAATCCGCCAATGGCACTACCCAAAATAGACCCTAACTGCGCACCTAGATAGGTGCCTGTCCCTGTATTCGTGCCACAGCCCGACAACATCAAGGTAGAGCACATAACCAAAACTACGCCCTTTTTCATCATCATTTGTTATTGGATTTCACTGCAAAGGTAAAAAGAAAAACTCAAACAGCCGCTTACGTTTTCCTAAAAAACAAGGGGAGAGCCCTATTCTTTCGAGCCGAAACCGCAAGATTATGCAAGAACAAACCAGCCTGAACCTCGTAAAAAACAAAAAGTCATTAGTTTTTCAAAAATTAACACTGACTCCTTGGCGTTTTCACCAACATTTATTTCTTTTGCAGCTAATTATTGACATTTTGTGTTAAACTCTTAATTAACATCATTTATGAACGGAATACCATCAATTTTCTGGCTCGTGCCGCTGTCCAGCATCGTGGCATTGGGCTTTGCTTGGGCGTTCTACAAGCAAATGTTGACAACCGACGAGGGCACACCTCGCATGTGCGAGATTGCAGCCCATGTCCGAAAAGGAGCCATGGCCTACCTAAAACAGCAGTACAAGGTCGTGTTTATCGCCTTCATCGTACTCGCTCTGCTATTCGCCTTCATGGCCTATGTGCTGAAAGTACAGAACCCTTGGGTGCCCTTCGCTTTCCTTACGGGTGGTCTCTTCTCTGGTTTGGCCGGTTTCTTTGGCATGAAGACCGCCACCTATGCCTCTGGTCGTACGGCCAATACGGCTCGCACGGGACTTAGTCCTGCCCTTAACGTCGCCTTCAGGAGCGGTGCCGTGATGGGACTGGTGGTAGTAGGCCTCGGTCTGCTCGACATTGCCGTCTGGTTTCTCGTCCTCAACGCCTTCTACCAGGGAGAGCAAGCGGCCCTGATCACCATCACCACGACGATGTTGACCTTCGGCATGGGTGCGTCCACCCAGGCGCTCTTCGCGCGTGTGGGTGGTGGTATCTACACCAAGGCCGCCGATGTTGGTGCCGACTTGGTGGGCAAGGTGGAGGCCAACATTCCCGAGGACGATCCCCGAAACCCCGCTACCATCGCTGACAACGTCGGCGACAATGTCGGCGACGTGGCCGGCATGGGTGCCGACCTCTATGAGAGCTACTGCGGAAGTATTCTCTCTACGGCAGCACTGGGTGCGACAGCCTTCGCCATGAATGGCGACATGCAGCTCCGCGCCGTCATTGCCCCGATGATCATTGCTGCCATCGGCGTATTCCTCTCTCTCATCGGTATCTTCCTCGTCAAGACTAAGGAGGGGGCTACGATGAAGGACCTGCTAGGTTCGCTGAGCCTTGGCACGAATACCTCCGCCGTTCTGATAGCCTTTGCCACCTTCGGCATTCTCTATTCACTCCAGATAGAAAACTGGATGGGCGTTTCTTTCTCCGTCATCTGCGGTCTGCTGGCCGGCGTCATCATCGGCAAGGCCACGGAGTATTACACCTCTCTGAGCTTCAAGCCGACCAAGGAGATAGCAGCGGCTGGCGAGACGGGCTCTGCTACCGTTATCATCAAAGGTATCGGTACGGGAATGATCTCCACCTGCATCCCGATCGTCACCATCTCCGTAGCCATCATATTGAGCTACCTCTGCGCCAACGGCTTCGAGTTGGCCCTCACTACCGAGAGCATCTCGCGCGGCCTTTATGGCATTGGCATTGCCGCTGTCGGCATGCTCTCCACTCTGGGAATCACGCTGGCCACGGATGCTTACGGCCCCATCGCCGACAATGCTGGCGGCAACGCAGAGATGAGCGAGTTGGGACCGGAAGTGCGTCAACGCACCGACGAACTGGACGCCCTGGGCAACACGACAGCAGCCACGGGCAAAGGCTTTGCCATTGGTTCGGCAGCCCTGACGGCGCTGGCTCTGCTGGCTTCCTATGTCGAGGAGGTGAAGATTGCCATGACCCGCGCAGTGGAATCTGGCACACAGTATCTGACGGGAGCGGGCGAGGTCTTTGATCCTTCCAAGGCCGACATGCTCCAGTTCATGGACTTCTTCCAGGCCAACCTGATGAATCCGCGCGTGCTGGTCGGCGCTTTCATCGGCGTGATGACGGCCTTCCTCTTCAGCGGACTCACCATGGGAGCCGTAGGACGCGCAGCTGGCACGATGGTAGAGGAGGTGCGCCGCCAGTTCCGCACCATCAAGGGCATCCTTGAAGGCACTGGCACCCCCGACTATGGCCGCTGCGTGGAGATTTCCACCCGTAGCGCTCAGCGCGAGATGATTTTCCCGGCTATCCTTGCCATCATCATCCCCATCATCGTAGGTGTCATCCTGGGTGTGGCTGGTGTGCTCGGCCTGCTCGTTGGCGGACTTGCTGGCGGCTTCACCCTGGCCGTCTTCATGGCCAATGCAGGTGGTGCCTGGGACAACGCCAAGAAATATGTGGAGGAAGGCAACTACGGCGGCAAGGGTTCTTCAACCCACAAGGCCACCGTTGTCGGCGACACCGTCGGCGATCCGTTTAAGGACACGTCAGGACCGAGCCTCAACATCCTCATCAAGCTCATGTCGATGGTAAGCATCGTGATGGCAGGTCTGACCGTCGCGTTTATCTAATAGTACACACGAAGTCCCCAGGCCAAGATCCATCTCAGACCTTCGCCTGGGGGCTTTGCATACAGACCATCCACCTTTCGCTTTCATCTCCTGCCTCGGCTCGAAAAACAGTCTCCCAAGGCGGCTACAATCAAAAAACTTGCTATTCGTTTTGTCTTTTGTCGGCTTCTTCGTAACTTTGCAAAACAATACAAAACCAAGCAAGAAGAGAAGATGAAAGAATTAGCTTTAAAGTACGGCTGCAACCCCAACCAGAAACCCGCCCGCGTGTTTATGGAGGAGGGAGAGCTGCCCATCGAGGTGCTCAGCGGTCGCCCAGGATACATCAACCTGCTCGACGCACTCAATAGTTGGCAGCTCGTCAAGGAGCTGAAGCAGGCTACGGGCCTCCCTGCCGCAGCTTCGTTCAAGCACGTCAGTCCCGCGGGAGCAGCCATCGGACTGCCGCTGGACGACACGCTGAAGAAAATTTACTTCGTCGATGACGTGAACTTCGAGCTCACTCCTCTCGCCTCTGCCTACGCCCGTGCGCGTGGTGCCGACCGCATGTGCTCCTATGGAGACTTCTGTGCCCTGAGCGACGTTTGCGACGAAGCCACGGCACGCCTCATCAAGCGCGAGGTGAGCGACGGCGTGATAGCCCCAGGCTACACTCCAGAGGCCCTGGAGATCCTCCGCGAGAAGCGCAAGGGCACCTACTGTGTCATCCAGATAGACCCGGCCTACACCCCTGCCCCCATCGAGCGCAAGCAGGTGTTTGGCGTCACCTTCGAGCAGGGTCGCAACGAGGTGCGCCTTGACGACCCGTCGCTCTTCGAGGACATTCCAACGAAGAACAAGTCGTTTACCCCGGAGGCTAAGCGCGACCTGATCATCGCCCTCATCACGCTGAAATATACGCAGAGCAACTCCGTCTGCTACGTCAAGGACGGACAGGCCATCGGTATCGGAGCTGGTCAGCAGAGCCGCATCCACTGCACCCGACTGGCAGGAAGCAAGGCTGACGAATGGTGGTTGCGCCAGAACCCGAAGGTCATGAACCTGCCATTCAAGGAGAAGATTCGCCGTGCAGACCGCGACAACTGCATCAACCTCTATATCGGCGACGAGGCCGAGGACATCCTCAGCGACGGCGCATGGCAGCAGTTCTTCACCGAGCAGCCCGAACCGCTGACCCGCGAGGAGCGCAAGGCATGGATCGCCAAGAACACGGGCGTGGCCCTGGGATCGGATGCTTTCTTCCCCTTCGGCGACAACATCGAGCGTGCCCATCGCAGCGGTGTAGAGTTTATCGCACAGGCTGGCGGTAGCATCCGCGACGACCATGTCATCGACACCTGCGACAAGTATGGCATCGCCATGGCATTCACCCATGTGCGTCTCTTCCACCACTAATTTCCCATAGAATGGCTGACAGACGGCAATCAAGGCGCTTGCGCCCCTTGTCGTCCGCCAACCATCATCCATAATCCCCATCCATAGCATGAAGTCCATCAACGAAGTCATCGAGACCGGCATCGTCTTCCGCCCCGCCTCCAAACCGAAGGAGGACGACGGCAAGGTGAAGACGAAGGCCAAGAAAAAGAAATACATCACTGGCGCACACGGTTCTGGCTCGGCCAAACAGAAGGCCAAGTACCGCCAGAGACGAGCCAACCGACACAAGAAGTAGGCCGTCCAGCCCTCACCCCACGGGACACAGACACCTCAAACACAAGGCGGAGCGTCAAAGGTTTCGCCATTTTTTCACACCCATATCCACCCAATCGCCTTATGACTCACGTCGCTTACCGCCAACTGTGCTCCGCTCTTCAGCAAGCAGCACAATTCCTCCACACATTTACCAAGGGAAAGCAGGCCTTTCTGCTGACTACCGTCCTCGCTGCCTCACTATCACTGGCGAGCTGCATGCCCTCCTCCAAAGGCCAGACCCCGTCTGCCTCAGAATCAGGCGACGGCAACATACGGACGGAAAGCCACTTGAATGATCAAAAGGCACCAGCGGAGGCCACCGAAACCAAAGGCGATATTGGAGGTCTGGAAATACCAGCCCAACTCACCGACCGCAAGGAGGCCATCCTTAGGCGGACGGGCTATACGGTGTCCTACAACGAGGACCTGCTCATCCCCAACTGGGTGGCCTGGCACTTGACAAGCGACCGTCTCACGGGTCCCGCGAAACGCAAGGGCATTTCCTTCATGGAGGACACGGAGGCCCCTGGAGTACTCGTCAACACCCACGACTACGCCCGGTCGGGTTTCGACCGCGGTCACATGTGTCCCGCAGGCGACAACAAATGGAGCCAGCAGGCGATGAGGGAGAGTTTCCTGCTGACCAATATCTGTCCACAAGCTCCAAGTCTGAACCGCGGCGACTGGAACGAGATGGAGATACAATGCCGCAAATGGGCTGAGACCTATGGCGACATCTATATCGTGGCAGGCCCGATTCTCTACCGCGGCCATCACAAGCAGATAGGAACACACCGCGTCACCGTGCCCGAGGCTTTCTTCAAGGTGGTGCTCTGCATGAAGGGCGAACCGAAGGCCATCGGCTTCATCTACAAGAACGGGGACGGCAACCGCCCGAAAGGCGACTATGTCAACACCGTCGACGAGGTGGAGCGCATCACGGGCATAGACTTCTTCCCCTCGCTGCCCGACGAGACAGAACGGCGCGTGGAGGCCCAAGCTAACCTCGACGAGTGGCTCTGACACACCCAACAAGGCGGAATCGAACTTTTTTCAAAAAACAAGCCATTCTGCCTTGCTTTATTCCGAATCTTTTTCGTACATTTGCACCCCGATGAGAAGATACGTCAAGATACTTCTGCTTCTCCTGACCATTCTGCTGGGCAGTCCCTGTGACCTGTCCGCCAACAACGGCAAGGAGAAGAAGAAGTTCATACCAGTAGAGTGTATCACGGACAATGGCAAGGCCACAGGCGCCGTGATAGTAAATGCGCAAAACTTAGTGCGCATTTGCAACTCCCGTCCCCAGCGGATTCTTCCCTCAAGCATTGGAAAACCGGAGCGAATGACGAGCCGCACGCACCATTTGCTCCTGACGAATCACCTTCAAAACCATTTGGCGGAATGGGCCTCCAAGACCGACACTTCCCCATTCCTGCCTGCTGTCTCAAGCGATTATTTTGTCTTCGCGCTGAGACGGCTGCTCTGTTAGCACGACTGTATTGTTCCTATAGGAGACTTTCTTAGGGGGAGGTGTGGCACGTCTGCATCACCCATCTATCCCGTACCTTTTTTATCAACAAAACAATACAGAAAACTATGGCAAGTTTACACAATATGCTCATGGCCGGCACGGTCGTGGGTGACGACCGTATTGAGGTCAAGAGCAGTTTCTTTGGTCTTTGCAAGACCGCAGTATACCAACCGACCGGCAGCAAGTTGACTGCCGTCATCCTGGAATTTCCCCAAGACCGGGCCGGCGAACTGAACCGCATCATGCAGACCCCCGACGAGGAACTTCCCGCCGTGGTGCAAGAGACGGGGAAACTCGTCGAGAAATCGCTCGGCAACGTCCGCCTGGAGGCACTGGTATCGGCAGACAAACAGTTTGCCGCAGCCCAACTGTTCCGTTACAACGACTTGATGTTTCATCCTGACGGCAACATCCGCTACTTCGAGGGAAGAGCGGCCGAAGCCATCTCCGGACTTTTCTAATACTATATTGAATGCGTAGGCTTGTGGCAGACGCAACCTGCCCAAGCCTACGCCAACACTATCAGAACAACAAAGAAATGACATTTATAACCATTCTTATCATTGTCGTCTTCGTCGTCGGCTACGCACTCATAGCCCTCGAAAGCGCAACCCATATCAACAAAGCAGCCGTCGCGCTGCTGATGTGCGTAGCATGCTGGACCCTCTACATGGTTCATCCGGCCGACTACCTGCCTGGCGTCACCACCGACCTGCTGTCCTCACGCATCAACACCATCATTGAGGAGCACCTGGGCAGCATCTCCACGACGCTCTTCTTCCTCATGGGAGCCATGACCATCGTGGAGGTGGTCGATCAGTATGGTGGCTTCAACTTCGTCCGCGACACGCTGAAGACGCAGTCGAAACGAGGACTGCTCTGGCGCGTGGTGGCACTGACGTTCATCCTGTCGGCCATCCTCGACAACATGACCACGACGATCGTCATGATCATGGTGCTCCGCAAACTGGTCCGCGACCATAGCGACCGCATCATCTATGCCTCGCTCATCATCCTGGCGGCCAATGCGGGCGGTGCCTTCTCGCCTATCGGCGACGTGACGACCATCATGCTGTGGAACGTGGGAAGCATCACGGCAGCAGGTGTCATCGAGGAGCTGCTCATTCCCTCGGCCATCTCCATCTTCATCCCCACCCTCATCCTCCAGTATAAGCTTCACGGAGCACTGGTGGAACCCGACGCATCGACGGAAGAGACTGCTGCCAGCGTGCTCTCGGGATGGCAGCACAAGGCGGTCTTCGTGCTCGGCGTGGGTGGTCTCATCTTCGTGCCCATCTTCCGCTACCTCACCGACCTGCCCCCGTTTGTGGGCATTCTGCTTGTCCTTGCCGTTCTTTGGACGGTGACGGAGCTGTTCTTCCGCCTGTCGAAACGGGCCAAGACAGCAGGCGACATGGGCAAGCGGGTCAGCCAACTGCTGGGCCGCGTCGATATGAGCACCATCCTCTTCTTCCTCGGCATCCTGATGACGGTGGCCTGCTTGGAGGAGGTGGGCGTGCTGACGGTCGTGGGACAGGGCCTCGACCATACCTTCCATGGCAACCACTACCTGGTGACGGGCTTCATCGGCGTGCTCTCCAGCATCGTGGACAACGTGCCTCTCGTGGCTGGCTGCATCGGCATGTACCCCCTGCAAGAGGCGGGAGCCTTTGCCGTCGACGGTGTGTTCTGGCAACTCCTGGCCTACTGTGCGGGCGTAGGCGGATCGATACTGATCATCGGCAGCGCCGCCGGCGTAGTGGCGATGGGTCTGGAGAAGATCAGCTTTGGATGGTACGCTCGCCACATCTCGTGGGCAGCCCTCATCGGCTATCTCGCTGGCATCGTGAGCTACTACCTCCTGCGCACCTTCGTTTTCTAATCTTTGCCCTATCTGAGGACATCCCCCGCTGGGCAGAAGGACAGTACGCTTTTTTGGTGCTTGCCTTCCGCCCCGCGGGGCTTTTTCGTCTCTTTTCCGCCCTTCACCATAGAAAAAACGAGGTGCAACGGTCTGTTCTTTGGAAAACTTTTGTATCTTTGCATGGGTTTTCAATCATAGAGAAATGACACGCAAAAGAAGAATATTGTAACAGGTAACGCATCACCCACTCAGAGCCGAAGAAGGCGACGGCCACGTGGACTTTAATCCCTCTTATTATTTTAAAACTACCTATTCACTATGAAGATCATGAAAAGATTTTTGGTGATTATCCTTGGCTGCCTCCAGGTCAGCTTCTCCCACGCACAATGGTTTAGTGGCGAATACACCACAGAGGTGCAATGGGACCTGACGAAGCACACCAACTGGCTCAACCATCTCCGGCTGGACCTGGCCATCCCGCTATGGGAGGGCAAGGGGACGCTGGAGGCTGCGACGCTCCATGTGGCAAGGACCCAGGAAGGAATCATTGACGACTGGCAGGGCCACTCCAACATCGAAGAGGACAATATGCTGGCGGCCCTTGCCGTGCTGGGCTATATGCACGAATGGAAGGAGGCCCACCTGTTTGTCGGCGTGCGCAACGTCAACGAGGACTTCTTCACCTCCGACGTGACGTCGCTCTTCACCAACGGTTCCTGCGGCATCTTCCCCACGATAGCGGCAAGCTACCCCATAGCCAACTTCCCGCTCTCGGGACTGACCGTCTATTTCGACGTGGGCAAGGACGGATGGGTGTTGAGAAACAGCCTGTACAACGGCGTGGGATACAACGGCTGGAAACACCACGACAATCCCTTTCGCCTACGCCCCAAGACGGATGGCATCTTCAACATCTCCCAACTGGAGTACACCCATCCCAAGGGCCGCTACTATGCGGGCGTGGCCATTCACACGCGCCAGTTTGCCATCGACGAGGAGGGCGAGCAGGTGCCAGCCGAGGAGGCTTCCACCAAGACTACCTGCGCCTGGTGGGTCTATGGCGAACAGACACTATGGACCGATGGCGAGCATCGATGGTCGGAAATGGCACAATACTCGGAGAACACAAGCCACGACAACGGCTGCTACCGCTACGCCGAGATAGGAAGCATTTATGAGGACGGCCACAACGAGTGGGGCGTGTCGGGACAGTACGCGCGCTTCCACCAAGGCACGGAGCGGTCGCTGGAAGTGACCTGGAAGAGGCAGTTCAACAAGCATCTTGCCCTGCAACCATCCTTCCAATACATCAACAACGACAACGGCGACTTCCTGGTGCTTGCCACCCGCCTTTGCTGCTCATTCTGACACTCACCCCATCGACCAAGGGGTCAGGAGCAAACCACTCCTGACCCCTTGATCTTTTTCCAAACGTCGGTCCGTTGCCCCGGGCCGATATGCGGTTGCCTCACTACTTTTGAAGCAGCCTGCGGTTGGCCTACTATTCCAGTATCAACACATGGCTGTTGCCCGTCCTGGGCGTGAAGACGCTCAGTCCCACCTTCATCAGGTAGTCGCCACTATACTGCTTGCCGTCACACGTCAGCTCCGACTTCTTGCCAGGCATGAGGTTGGTCTCGCGGACCGTATATGTCCTGTCGGGGTCCAGTCCCTGCAGCCGCACGTTCGTCAGCGGTTCCATATAGCGTGGGTGCAGATCGAAGGCGAAGAGGACGGCCCGCTGCCGGTCCTTGCTCACATAGTTGATGGCGCAATGGTTGCCCTCGTAGGGTGACACGAGGCGGTAGAGGTCGCCATCGAAGATCACGGGCTTCATGAGGTCGTAGTTGCTGACGGCCTGCTTCACAAACTGATACTCCTCGGCTGAAAGCGACTTGAGGTCGATGTCGAAACCCAGTTTGCAGGAGCTGCAGACGTCGGTACGAAACTTCACCGAAGTGTTGCGGTTCCAGTTGGTGACGTGCGAGCTCATGGTCTTGGCGGGGAAAAACTTCGACAGTCCCCACTGGATGTAGATGCGCTCATAGGGGTCGGTATCGTCGGAACACCAAAACTCCGTGAAATATTTCAGCATCTCGTAGTCCATCCTGCCGCCGCCTCCGGAGCAAAGCATCATGGGCAGGTCGGGATACTTATCGTGGATACGGGTGAGGACGCTATAAATGCCGCGGATGTGGTCGATATAGAAGTTGCCCTGATTGGCCTTGTGGTAGGGCGAGAAGATATTGGTTACGACGCTGTTGCAGTCCCACTTGAAGTAGGCCACATCGGGATTCTCCGTCATGATACGATCGACTATGCCGAAGACGTAGTCCTGCACCTTCGGGTTGGAGATGTCGAGCACGAGCTGGTGGCGATGGTAGTAGGGCTCGCGGTTGGGCTGCATGATGGCCCAGTCGGGATGCTTCTCAAACAACTCACTCTTCGGATTGACCATCTCTGGCTCTATCCAGATGCCAAACTTCACACCTGCCTTCTTGGCGTCTCTGACCAGTCCGGGAATGCCCTCGGGCAACTTTCCCTTCGTGGGTTCCCAGTCGCCGAGACCCGCGCGATCGTCCTTGCGGGGATATTTGTTGGCAAACCAGCCGTCGTCGAGCAAGAAGAGATCCACACCCAGGTCCTTGGCATCCTTCATCAGCTCGGCCAGCGTCTGTTGGTCGAAGTCGAAGCCCGTGTTCTCCCAGTTGTTCAGGAGCGTGAGGCGTCCCTCCATGCCCTTGTTCACCTGATACTGGCGCGCCCAGTCGTGGAGATTGCGCGAAGCCTCGCCCACACCATGGTCGCTCAGGGTGAAGATAAACTCGGGCGTGGTGAAGATCTCGCCAGCCTTGAGGCGATAGTCAGAGGCGTAGGGGTTGATGGCGGGCAGCACACGGAGCACCCCCACATTGTCCACCTCGAAAGTGAAGCGGAAGTTGCCGGGCCATCCGATGGTGCCGAGCATCGCCCGTCCCTCATTCTCCTTGGCTGGTTCGTCGAAGCCCAACTCAAAGAATGGTTCCGTCTGCATAGCCGCACGCGTGCCAAGTTTGGTGTCGATGACTTTCTTGCCACGGGTCAGTGGCGCGGTCTCGGGCTGACCCTCCCTGGCCCAGTCGCCATGATAGCTGGTGAGGAAATAGCGGTCGGCCTTGAAGTAGAGCATGGCCGAACTGTAGCGCCATAGCACCACGGGTGCCTTCTCCTGGTGGGAGATCTCGCTCCAGGCCTTGATGACGTTCTCCTTGGGATAGGCCACATAGTGGAGCCTCACGGTCAGCGGATAGACCTGGTCGCGCAGGGTGATGATCGTCTCCGTGCCACCGTTCACGGCCTTCTGCTCCACGTTTTGATAGTAGAGGTAGGTGGTCTTGTTGCCGTCGGCATGGGTCACGGCCACGGCAGGCTCGAAGAAGTCCTCGCCCCCCGAGGCTGCATAAACCTCATGGCCACGCGTACTGACTGCAGCATCGGAGGAGGCATAGACCTCCCAGGGCAAGTGGTCGTAGTCGGCCGGATTGCGCAGCTTGTCGCCGAGATAGACCTGGTAGAGGCGCCCCTTGGGCGATACCTTCAATACTAGGTCAGTCTTGTCCGTCGATACCCGAATAGTCTTTTGGGCGAATGCCACGGCAGAGACCATGCACATCGCCACGATAAGCATCACGTTTCTTTTCATATTCATTGTTATTATCATCTTTATTTTGTTAGTTCACACCGGTCCTCACGCCTGGACCTCCGCTATTGCGCCTACAAAGATACCATTATTTCTCGAGACTACATTCTCTAGCTTCGTTATCTTCCCATGTCCAAATGATTTGCACTACAGCTGGATGAATCTTTTGGATGGAAAGTATTTTCTTAGAAGAAGTATTCGGCACGAGTAAGTAGGCCATTTCTCTATATCTCAGACTTTTTGTTCTGTGTGTGTCGCATTCTTTTGGGTTGGCATTTTTTGTTGAAACAGGCTGCCTCGCAATTTGCATATATGAAGCCTTTATTGCCTAAAGCAAGATGTCTTTTTCTTATCATTTGGGCTCACAAACCAAAATCAATTATTTTGACACAACTATCCAATGCCCTGTTTTAAGGCTACCGACACGCTCCAAATAACCAGCCTTTTTAAGAAATGCTATCTCACGTTTGGCTGTGGCATTAGATAGCCCCGTTTTCTCACAAAGTCTTTCTCTGCTCAGACTCTTTTCCTCGGAAAACGTCTGTAGAATCAACTTCTGCCTTTCTGTCAAGTTTATTGGGTCATTTATTGGGTCATTTATTGGGTCATTCGATGAACCAGATGCTACATTATTCTGAATATATAGAGTCAATTTCACTTGCATCAGTTCTGTTTGCTCCAGTAATTCAGGTTTCATCCAATGTTTCTCATTCCAAGCATTCAATATAAGCGGAAAGCCAGAACCGAGGTTTTCTCCATAGCCAATCATACGGAACATATTCTGCATACGTTGATTTCTAGCTTTCGATTCGCCACCATGATATATCTGCTCCAACGGCAGCTTTAACAGTCCCGGATTTGTTAGGACAATGCGGTCATCATATTTTTCTATTCGCAAAAGACCGTTCACCATAAAGTCTGCATGGATAATCATGTTAGTCACCGCTTCTCGCACGGCTTTGTGTTGCAGAGAGTCATCTCTGCGGACTACGCCTTCCATTTTGAAAGGGCGCGGCAAGTCTCTTGTCACTTTGGGCAACACAATCCGGATAAAATTGAAGAGGTTGTTCTCCCATGTCCCATCATATGTAAGACGATCGCTGTATCGTTGGTCGCCAATCAGATGAGATTTGTCTATGTAGTCCATGCGCAAATTATCGAATCGCTCGCGTACAGGCAATCCTTTGCCAAACATTAGCAATCCTGCCATTGTCAAGCCCTCTGTTCCATCCTTTCTATTGATGGTATAACCTCCAAGTTGTTTCAAAAACTCCTTGTGGTCAAGCTCATTCCATACATGATCTGGGTTGTCAGTCTTGAACATGATACGATAACGTTCCAAGGTTGGAATATCAATGTCATCCATCGTGTAATACTCCAAAATCAGTCTGTCGTTGCCAGCCTCATTGGCATCACGAAGCATCATCTTCAATTCTTGTTCCGTGCAATGATAGTCGCCTTCATGGTTGCGCTTGAAAGTTCCTCTTAACAGATTATTGTTGATATAGACAGGACGGATCGTATAATCAGCACGAGAGACATTGATTACGATGATTTCCTTGCCATCAATATCCATTGTTTGCACATCGTCATCATGCAAAAGATTTACATTCACTTTCTCTTTGCTATTGACAATATTCCACAAGTCCTTGCGGATTTTGTCTGCATCTTCAACACCAACTATCTCAAACCGCCTGGCATTGTCTTGCTCGTCCATGTGTTCCACCACTCCCAATAGAATGGTTCCGCCATATGTGTTGGCAAAAGCAGAATAAGTGTCCCAAAGTGAATTTGGTACACCTCTCGTGGCTTTCTTACATTCGAGTGTTACACGCTCACCTTGTGATAGAATACTTTTAATTCTTAGTGCTGCTATCATCTGTTATGTCAATTTCATTATTTTGGATATACCCTCTTATAACGCAATTATCTCTTATTCTAAATTTCCGCAGCACTACGAGTTAGCATCTTTTATAAGTACCTGAGTAACAAAAAGTTGCTCAAGATTTTTCCATATCAGATTTTTCACCTACCTTCGTGCTGCAAAAACAAGTATAGTAAAAACTCCGAATGACATGGCGAAAGTACAAATAAAATCCGAGAAACTCACACCTTTTGGAGGATTTTTTCCGATTATGGAGCCCTCCTCTCACACTTTATCCTCGGCTCACCCTTCCCGCATCCTCTTCTTGCAACTCAACCAGTTTCCATATTGTTTCCACATCCAGAAGCGCGAGAGAGAGGATGAAACAAGGAAGAATCATTTGTAAAGAACGACCGCAACGACCATAAGAACGACCGCAACGACCGCAAGAACGACCGTATAAACCTTTTTAGAAAATCCAGCATTAGGCGCCAATTGCAACAATAGCATTTGAATACTATTTACTGCAAGTCCTTTATTGCCTAAAGCAAGATGTCTTTTTCTTATCATTTTATTTTCTGTATTTTAGCAAAAAGCAAAACGACAAGGAAAAGACATTCAATTGATAATCAATACGATTCAGAACTATTAATAAAAATTTATTTTTCGGTTATTTTTTAATTAGCCATCAAATTAAATGGCACCTACAATCTACACGAACGACTTTTTCAGTTTGGCAGTAAGAGCATAATCATGCAGAGTTATGCTCTTCTTGATCCATAGCATGAAGGACGAGCTGTCAAAGAATAGCCGAAAATGACCAAAAATAGCCGAAAATAGCCGAAAATAGCCGAAAATGACCGGTAAAACGACCATAAATAGCCGAACACGACAACAAATAGCCGTACAACTAAGCTCCAAGTTCACTTTCTCCTTTCTCTGTAATATTCCATTTCTTGCCTGTAGAAGGCTTGCTTATTAAACCTTCTTTGGACATAATGCCAAGAAGCCGTCCTATCTTTCTTAGTTTTTCGTCATGAGTTAAATTTGAAGGGAATACATGCTGGAGTCCCTCATAAACATCTTGACGTTTGAAGCCCATACTTCCTGCATTATGCGCCAATTGCAACAATAGCTTTTGAATAGTATTTTCTGCAAGTCCCTTCTCTTTGGTATAATGCCCAATCTGTTTTGTCAGTTTGGCAACTTTTAGAGATATGGTATAATGTGGAGCACGTCCTTCTATCAAACCTTTGTCACAAAGATGCTTAGCTGCTTCTTTGGTGACAGGATGATGTTTTTGTACGGCATCTAGCCAAAGGCATTCCTTTAGTGACAAAGACTGGTTGCTCTTTAGCAGATTGGTATATTTCTCATCTATCATCTTGCCATAGATGGTTACACCAACAGTACGATGCTCGTTGTCGATGTCGTAATCTGGCATTGGAAAGAATCGGTTGCGCTGCTCTGTGTAAATCTTCTTGATGCCACGTCCTACGGTATCAATCATGTTGAAGTTAACCATGCCGCGGCACAAGCATTCGTTACGATAGTGGAATTGTGGGCCTTTGTGCTCCAAGGCATTCTCTATCGTGCCAGGAATGAAACTACCACCATTACCATAATATAAGGTGCTTGGTCCTTCCACAAACACAATGCGCTGTTGCAAGGTGTAGTCCTGATGTGCAATGGCGTTATGAAGAGCCTCACGTATTGTATATTCATCATACTGCTTCATCGTATCAGGGAAAAGGGTTCCTCCAGGCAGTTCACGCATAGTCTTGTTACGTATTTTACTCAACACCTTATCTACGGTCAAGATGAAAGGTATTGTAAAATGCTCATAATCTTGTACGATGCCTTCTTCATCTTCCCATGTCCAAGTGATTTGTGCTACGGCAGGATGAATCTTTTGAATAGAAAGGGGTTTGCCCAATAGTAGAATGGCAGCACGAGTGATTTGGCCGTCTCGCATCATCATGCTATTAGCTAAGAACTCTTCTGTTGT
>ULSF01037927.1_pt1 | contig 111367 bp, 90 predicted proteins | sample 1956121 | NCBI WGS metagenome assembly ULSF01 (sample SAMEA4835701, study PRJEB28245) | human gut metagenome | biome: gut microbiome; material: fecal sample | place: Denmark | collected 2008
GCGCCAAAAGGGATTTGAACCCCCGACCTTCCGCTTAGGAGGCGGACGCTCTATCCAGCTGAGCTATTGGCGCAAATATTAACGCATAGAATTGTAACAGAATAACCGCGTTTTGTCAATGAAAGGGACTGTAAAAAAGTGAATTTCACAGTCCCCGATTATATATTGTATATTATACGTTCCAGCTGTTTATGTATTTCTCCTGCTCCGGGGTGAGCGCATCAATTGTTATACCCCATGACGCGAGTTTCATTTCCGCAACGCGGCAGTCTATCTCCTCCGGAACAACGTTTACACCGTCTTTCAGCTTGTCGCGATTTTCAACGGCGTAGCGCGCGGAGAGAGCCTGCAGAGCAAAGCTCATATCCATAATTTCGGCAGGATGGCCGTCGCCTGCGGCAAGATTTACGAGTCTGCCCTCGGCGAGGAGGTTTACCCATGCGCCTGTCGGCATTTTATAACCCATTATGTTGTCGCGCTTTAATTCCTTTTCCGTCGCGAGCCTCTCGAGGTCGTCAATGTTGATTTCCACGTTGAAGTGACCTGCGTTGCAAACTATTGCGCCGTCCTTCATATTGAGGAATGCTTTTTCGGTGATGACATTGTCGCAGCCGGTCACGGTTATAAAGAAATCGCCGTACTTCGCCGCCTCAACCATAGGCATTACGGAGAAGCCGTCCATAACCGCCTCCATCGCCTTGATTTTGTCAATTTCCGTGACAATCACCTTTGCGCCGAGAGCTTTGGCACGCATTGCGACGCCCTTGCCGCACCAGCCGTAGCCTGCCACTACCGCGGTTTTGCCGGCAACTATCAGATTTGTTGTCCTGTTTATGCCGTTCCATACGGACTGACCCGTGCCGTATCGGTTGTCAAACAGATATTTGCACTTGGCGTTGTTCACGGCAATCATCGGAAAACGAAGCTTGCCGTCGTTTTCCATGGCTTTGAGGCGTATAATTCCCGTAGTTGTCTCCTCACAGCCGCCGATAACGCCGCTTGTGAGGTCGGGGTATTCGTTGTGAATGGTGTTTACGAGATCGCCGCCGTCATCGATTATCACGTTGGGACCGCATTCGAGGACTTTTTCGATGTGCGCGTGGTATTCTTCCGCCGATGCGCCGTGCTTTGCAAATACATTGAGGCCGCCCTTTACGAGTGCCGCGGCAACGTCGTCCTGAGTTGAGAGCGGATTGCTGCCCGTAATATACATATTTGCGCCGCCTGCGGCGAGAACGCGGCAGAGATATGCGGTTTTGGCTTCAAGGTGAACCGACAGCGCAACTTTAAGTCCCTTAAAGGGCTTGTCTGCCGAAAATTCCTCCTCGAGTGCGCGCAAAAGCGGCATATTCGCCTTTACCCACTGTATTTTTCTTTCACCGGATTCGTAAAGCCCGATGTCTTTTATTTCGCTCATATTTTGTACCACCTAAAATTTTATTGTTCAATTATACTATAAAAGACGGAGATAGGCAAATTAAAATTGCTTTATCTGTTGACTTTACAAATCAAGTGTGCAATAATACTCTTGATTTATAATCTAACGGATGGTGATAAAATGAAAAGTATGTCTGTAAGGATAACATCCGCAGTTATTGCGCTTATTATGATAGCTTGTGTTTTTTCGTCATGCAAGTCAAAAAAGGGCGGCGACGAGGAAATAACGAGAAGCAATCAGGTTATAGCGGGTCCCGTGACCACAGCCGAAAACGGCGAGGCCACAACCGGCGAAGAGACCACAGGCGGTGAAACCACCGCGGCGGCAACCACGGCAGCGGCAAAAGCTTCGTCCTCGCTGAATGTTCCGTCGGTCACAACGCCTGATTTTAACAACACAACATCTGCAAGCGGAAACAGCGCCGCAAGTTCTATGGGCTCTTTGGGCACTGCGGTGCTCGGTGCTCTTGCGAACGCCGATCCCGAGACTTTGGCTGCTTTTGTAAACAATATGGGCTTCGGTTACGATGCAGAGCAGGGCATTTTTTATTCGCTTATGGATTCCTGGCAGAGAGACGCCAACTTTATCAGTCAGTACGACAAGTACGCAGCAATTTTCGGCAATATGAGATACCTCACAACGACCGTTGATTTCTACTATGACGGTCTTGATTGGAGAATTCAGCTTTGGAAGGGTCAGTACGGCCCCTTCGGCGGCGGTGAGGTCGGCGTTTACACAAAGGACCCCGAGACCAACGATAAGCTTTACAATTGTGCCGACAACGACCATTTGCTCAATATGTATTACGATTTGTATTTGACTCCTAATACATATGCCGTGAAGAACAGATTTTTCTATCGCGATGCGTGGACGGGCGGCGGCCATTGGTGGCTCACCGGCTTTAAGATGGGCTCCGTAAATCCCAATGAAATGGTTATGAGCCTTAAAATCAGAATGCGTTCAAGAAAAATGGCGAACGCTTTTGAGAACGGCCTTCAGACTGCGGGCTTCTATAAGGGCGACGCTACCTCGAATTACGATTCTTATTACCGCAACGATACGGAGTTTTACATACTCTGGTATCATACCGGCAATCGTAATTATTGATAATCGGCTTAACACAGGCTATCTCAGTTTTGGGGTAGCCTGATTTTTCTTTAAAGGAGATATTTATGAAAGGTAAGTTTTTTGCGTTTACTTCAAGGCTCAAATATATAAACCGCTGGGCACTTATGCGCAACACAACATATGAAAATTTGAGTCAGCACTCGGGCGAGGTTGCCACAATAGCGCACGCCCTCGCCGTTATAGGAAATAAGCGACTCGGCAAAGAATACAATGCCGAGCGCGCCGCTCTTTTGGGACTTTATCACGACACCCCCGAAATCATAACGGGAGATATGCCCACTCCCGTAAAATATTACAGCAGCGAGATGCGCTCCGTTTTCGGTATGGTCGAAAAGGAGGCCTGCCAAAGGCTTTTGAATATGCTGCCGGACGATTTGAGCGAGGAGTTTTCACCGCTGTTTTTCAAGGAGGAACGCGACGCGGAGCTGTGGCGGCTGATAAAGGCGGCGGATAAGCTGAGTGCCTACATCAAGTGCATAGAAGAACGCAAGGCAGGCAACTGTGAATTTGAGGATGCCGAAAGGACAATAAGAAAAGTGCTCGACGAGAGCGAATGCAGGGAAGCGCATATATTTTTGGAGGAATTTATTCCTGCATACGAGCTGCCGCTCGATAAGCTTAAATGATTGCTTTAAAGGACTTTTCGAAAAACGGTGTCCGCTGTTTTTTGCAAAAACATCATTCCCGTGCGGTCAAATTAAAATTTTTTCTCGACTTATCCGAGAAAGTGTGCTAAAATAATAGACAAATGTAAATTAAGTGAATTGGGAATAACTTTAGGGAGCTGATTAAATGAAAGCAAGCGAAAGCAATCCGAATTATCCCTCAAAAGTCAGGGAAATGACGAATTACACAATTCGCGAAATCAAAAAGGTCTGCAAGGATATAGGTCCTCGCCCGTCCGGAGAAGAAAATGAGCGCAAGGCTCAGGACTATGTTGCGGACTCTATGTCAAAGGTAGCCGACTCTGTGGTCAAGGAAAAATTTGAGCTTCACCCGAAGGCGTTTATGGGCTGGGTGCCGCTTGATGTAATTCTTATGACGATCTCGGTAATTTTGACTCTTTTGAGTTACTTTGACGTATTGCCGAGCGCGTCAACGGCATTTTCCGTTGTTTCCGTAGTGCTCACATCTCTCGCAATCATATTCACGTTTTTTGAGTTTCTGCTTTATAAAAAGTTTCTCGATCCGTTTTTCCCGAAAAGAGAGACTTACAATGTAGTCTGCACAAGAAAAGCGGCAGGCGAGACAAAGCGCCGCATTGTATTCAGCGGACATATCGACTCCGCTTACGAGTGGTATTTTACTCATCTCGGCGGCGGCAAGCTGCTCACTACTATGATAGCCCTCGCATTCGGCGCAATTGCCATTACTCTTGCGGCATCAATAGTATCGTTCTTTGATGTTCCGAACGGCGTAAGGGTTACGGCAATAGTTGTTTTGTTTGTCTGCCTTATTCCCATACTTATGTGCAGCAAGTTCGTAAACTGGAAGCTCTGTGTTCCCGGCGCTAACGACAATCTCACCGGTGTGTTCGCGTCTATGTCGGTTTTGCGCTATATGGCGGCAAACGACATCAGATTTGAAAATACCGAGGTTGTATGTGTTTCCATGGCGTGTGAGGAGGCAGGTCTCCGCGGGGCTAAGGAGTACGTTAAAAAGCACTGCGGCGAGGACGATGTCGAGACTGTGTTCGTAGGAACCGACACCCTTCGCGATTTTGACGATATGGGCGTTTACAATAAGGATATGACAGGCACCGTAAAGCTTGACAAGCAGGCTGCGGCCATGGTTAAGCACGCGAGCGATATTGCAGGCTACAATCTTCCGTACAGCAGCGTATTCTTCGGCTCATCCGATGCTGCGGCAATTCAGCAGGGCGGTATGAAGGCGGTTGCTTTGGCTGCCATGGATCCCACTCCGGCGAGATATTACCACACAAGAGGCGATACAGCCGACAATCTTGACCCCAAAACCATCGAGGCCGGCATCAACATTCTTCTTGAAACCGCGTTCCTCTATGACAGCGAGGGCTTAAAGGACGAATATTGATTTAAAATAATCAAAATGAAATGCGGGACGCGAAAAAGAGCGTCCCGCATTTTTTTGTTTTTTCTGTTGTTAAATCCGGAAAAATCTGTTACAATGAAAAAGTATACTTATATATTATTGTAAGGGGCGTTATTATGGGAAAAACCGTAGAATTATTATCCGTCATTACGGCACTTGTGCTTATTGCGGCAATGTTTTCGTCATGCAGCATCGGCGCAGGAGGCGATGAGCCTGAAAAAGCATATGTGAAAACAGATCTTCACGACGCAGAATTTACGTTTACATACGCACAGCTGAAGCCGGTTTTTTCACCTGATAAAATAAGCGATCTGACGGCTTTGTTTGAGAATACCGATGATATAAATGACGACAGTACGGTACAGCTCAATTACAATGACATTCGCTCTCGTTATTATGATAATAACCGCGATATATTCGACGGCATAATGAATCTTCTTTCCGACAGCGAAAAAGCTCTGCTCTATGATAATTCGGAGGCGGTACTCAATTATTTCAACGAAAATTTTAACCGAGTCAAGACCGAGAGACCGCAAACCGAACCGAAAGAGGACTTTTGGATAGACAACGACACCGTAAAAATATCAGGTGAGGAGTCAAAGACTCTCAATAACGCCTTCAAGCTCTATAAGGATTTTGTTCAGAAGGGGCTTAAGGATGATTATTTCCCCGAGGCCGTGGGCGAAAAATATGAACAGGGTACGGACCTTACCGATAAGGTCTATCTGCTTGGCGACAGCTGTGCCTCACGCCTCACCATGGACGATGTCCAGTCGGTAATTACTTCGCTCACACCCACATATGAAAAGGACACCGATGAAAACAACGTGCCCGTTTCTTATAGCCGCACAATTATAATAACGCTCAAAAATGACCCGTCTGCCGTAGCACACGCGTTTTCTCCGCATGACAAAAGTGCGATTTTGTCCGAGCTTAAAAAGGGTGAGAGCTATTTTTCGGTGTCGGATTATGAGATAGCATACAATTCACCGGTAATAATTGCTACGTTTGACGCTGTGACCGACGAGGTGGCAAAGGTTGAATTCTACAAGAATATGACGATAACGTCTTATGCAAAGGGCGAGGGGAGTCTCTCGTATATTGGCGACAGAACCGTGACCTTTAACTGCACAGACAATATGAATTATACCTTTAACTGGCACCCGTCCGAGGAAGATAAATAAACGGCCGTAAAAGCATTAAAAGGATGTAAAAACCGAGTTTTTACATCCTTTTTTTTCAGACTTAAAATATCCGTGAGCAAAAGCTTTTTCTCGCTTTATCGATTCTTATTCGACAAATTTCGACATTTATGTACCCATTTTTCGACATTTTTGCACTTTTGCTGATTTTCAAAAACCGAAATGATATAATTTGAGAACAAAGACGGGGGAGATAAAGTGAGCCTCCCCTTGCGGACGTCTTTGATGTTTTTTATGTTTCTCCTCTAAAAAGAGACCGTACAGAATCTCTCCGATTAACGGGCAGCTTTATGCTGCCCGTTAATTTTTTATATAATCACCGCGCCGAAAAAAACTGCCGTGCAGAAGAAGTGCTTATAAGCCCTTCCAGAAATCCTCGTCCTCATCAGGGTTATCGCCGTATACATCCTCGGTTATATCGTATTCGTCGTCTCGCTCTGTCGGGTAAAAGTCCCATAACTCACGCTCCTGGTCGTCGGAAAGTGCCACGGCCGGGCATTCCGAAAAGGTTTCGAGCTTCTGACCGCGGCTCCACACGGACGGGTCTATCCTGAGGGTATATCCCGTGCCGTTCGGTGCCATCCACTCGTGCATGGGCAGCGACGGTATGGCAAATGCAGTCATAAGCGACATAATAACTCCGCCGTGGGTTATTACCGCGGTAGATTCTACGCCGGCTTTTATAATTCCGTCGATAAGCCCGGCAAAGCATGAGCAGACTCTCTCGTTGAAGGCCGCCTGACTTTCGCCGAAGGGTACGGGCGTTTCCGGGTGCTCACCCGACAGCCAAGTTTTAAAGGCATCGTCATCCTTCATTTCGTCGGCGGTTCTGCCCTCAAATTCGCCGAAGTCGTACTCTATAAGCCCGTTTAAAATCATGGGCTCTTTGTCGGGATATATGAGCTTTGCGGTTTCCGTGCAACGCTTTAAGGGGCTTGAAACCACCGCGTCAACCTCGGGATAGCCGCCGTATTCATCTATGATGTCTTTGATTTGCCTGAGCCCGTATTCGGATGCCGGCACATCGGTTTGACCGATATATTTGCCGGCAAGATTTTCCTCTGTCATGGCATGGCGGATCAGGTGAATTTTATAAGCTTTCATTTTGCTTTGCTCCTTCCGGGGGATAATACTGTACAAACAGTCTAATTTGATATATAATTATAATACAATTTGTAATATTTGGGGGACATTTTATGAATTCCGTATTTGCCGCAAGGCTGACAAAGCTTCGCAGGGAGCGCGGTATGAGCCAAAAGGACGCCGCAAAAATGCTCGGTGTGTCGCAGTCGCTCCTGTCGCACTATGAAAAGGGTATAAGGGAGTGCAGCCTTGACTTTGTGTGCCGCGCGTCGAATTTTTTTGACGTGAGCTGCGATTACCTCTTAGGTCAGGTCGATACAAGACGCTCTCTGAGCGAGGAATTTGATATGACCGATACCGTGCAGGACGGAGAATACCGCACGAGTACGCTTTTTCGCGCGTCCGTTATGCTCAATGACAGTATGATAAACTGCGGTTCGCCGGAAAAGCTGAAGGATTATTTTGCGCTTTCGATATACCGTATGGCTGTTTGCGCCGCAAACGGCGGTTATATTCCGAAAAAGTGGATATCGCTCGATTGCGAGACAAGTCCGGTCTTCGGCAGTGTGCTGATGACGGATATAATAAGGGAGCTGATGGCTGAGGCAAATCAGGAATCGCAAAAGAATATCGCCGAACCGAAATGCGTAAAAACCGTTGTGGAGCATTCGGAAAAGCTGATACGCAAAAGAGCTGCCGAGTTAGCGGCGGAAAAGAGCCGCGGATGAGCTTCTCTCCCTCTTTTAAGACAGCATATCGATGTTTTTTATAATATATGTTTTTATGCTGTTTAAAACTTGCTGCTTTTGAAGCTTCGCCTTGAATTCGCCGTCAAGATTTTTAATTTCGTCCTTGTCCACGGAGACTTCCTCATTGTTTTCATCGTACATCGAAAATTCCTTTTCGACAATCAAAGAAAGCTCGTTTTCGCCGACGGCACAGAGTGCCTTTGAAGCGAGAAATGTCAGCGGCTCACCGTTGTTTCTGAAAAAGAACGAGAGGGAACCGCTCTCGGTATCCTCCAAAAAATAATAAAGGGTGTAAATGTATTTTTGCGCCTCTGTAAATTTGCCGAATACCTTTTCAGGGTCTTCGACCTTTTCTGTTTTTGCCTGTAAGACCGCCGAAACACCCTCGAATAGGGTTTCCGGGTCGGAACTCTCCGCTTTTTCACGCGTTAAGAATGAAAACTCATCCTTGAGAGCTTTCTTTCTGTCATATTCTCTCAAAAGAGCGTCACGCTCGTTGTTGTGCTTTTTAGCCGCCGCCGAGGCTTTGCTAAGTACAAATACCGTAATGACGCACAGGACGATAAGAAGCAGCCACAAGTACCAATATTCCATTATTATTCCTCCGTCAGGATTTTATATATGTCGCTCTTTTTGATTCCGGTGAGCTTTGCCGCGTTTTTTGCCGCCTCGTTTTTCGACATTCCGCCATCTGTGAATTCTCTTGCCTTCGCGACGGCGGACTCCACCGTGTAAATCTCCGGAGCGGCCTGCGGCGCTCCCTCTATAACTAATACGAATTCACCCTTGATAGGTATGTTTTCATATTCTTCGCACGCCTTTTTGAGCGTGGTGCGTTCAACATTTTCGTGGATTTTCGTAAGCTCTTTAATAATCGCTATACGGCGGTCACCGAGGCAGGCATAAAGGTCCTTAAGCGTGCGTAAAAGCTTGTGCGGAGCCTCGTAAAACACCATGGTGCGTTTTTCATCCTTAATGCTGTCAAGATGCTCGGCGCGGCTCTGCTTATTTACACTCAAAAAGCCTTCAAACGTAAATCTGCCGGACGGCAGCCCCGACAGCGCCACGGCTGTGGCAAATGCGGTGGGGCCGGGGACGGATACAACATTTACTCCCGATGCAATGCAGATGTCAACAAGGTCCTGACCGGGGTCGGAAATTGCCGGCATACCTGCGTCCGTGACAAGAGCACAGCTTTCTCCGCCGAGAATACGCGCAAGAATTATTTCGCCGCGCTCACGGCGGTTGTGCTCAAAATAGCTGATAAGCGGCTTTTTTATGTCAAATCTGTTTAAAAGCTTCAGGGTGACTCTTGTGTCCTCCGCCGCTATAAAATCGCAGTTTCTGAGGCACTCTGCGGCACGGGGAGAAAAATCCGAGAGGTTGCCTATCGGAGTGCCGACAACGTAAAGCTTTCCCGTCATTACATATCCTCCCTGTATTTACCTAAAATTCTTGTCATTTCGTCGGACAAAACGTCCTTGCTCTTGTATATAAAGAGATTGTTTTTGACCGTTATGCCCGTTTTTCCGCCGAGTCTGCCCTCTACAAGGCACAGCCACGGAGCCTTTTCGGGTGAAGCTGCAACAAGGCGCAGCGCTTTCGGCTCGATTTTATATTCCTTCATTGCCTCCATCGTCTCAAAAAGGCGCTCGGGTCGTATACAAATGCATAGCTTGCCGCCGAATTTCAGAAGTTTCGACGCGGCTTTTGTTATGTCGCGCAGATTACACAGCGTTTCGTGACGGGCTATTTTTTCGTTTTCCTTTTGGCTTTTTATTCCGGCGTTTTCCGCCTTATACGGTGGATTCATCGTTATAACGTCGAATTTTCCGCACGGAAATATCCGCGGAGCTTCTTTCAAATCAGCATTGTACACAAAGAGTTTGTCCTGCAAATCGTTTGCCTTGACGGAGCGCGTAAGCTGACTGCACGCCTTTTCCTGGATTTCGACTGCTGATATTTCTTTTCCGCAGCCGTCCCTGCACCAGAGCATGGGAATTATGCCGCAGCCCGTACCGAAGTCGCAGCATATGTCATATCGTTTCGGCGACGCAAAGTCGGCAAGCAGCAGCGCGTCCGTGCCGAAGGTGTGCTCCTTTGAGACGATAAGCCCCAAGTCCTTACTGAGGTATTCGATATGTTCATCTTTGTTAAGTGTAATTTCGGTCATTTATCTGTCCCATTTTTCGCAAAGCGCAATTATCTGATCCGCAAATTTTGCAAGATCCTTGTTTGCACCGCCCTCATTATGTGCCACAACCGTTTGGAGACGCTTTTGTGCCGAGAGCAGTCTCTCATAAACCGTGCTTACGCGACGAGAGGCGTTTTGCGAGGCTGTATTTTTAACTATCTTTTCGCGGTTCCCCTCAACGAGAACCTTGTTTTCGGTGAGGCTGTATTCCTCGCCGTTGTACGGGGCACTCGCGGAAAGCCCCAGTTCGTCGCGAAGACGTGCGGCGTATATTTCGCACACCGTATCCTCGCCGTGATTTACAAATACGTGCTTTGGCGGAGCTTTAAAGCTTTTCATCCACTTTAACAAGCCCTCGTTGTCGGCGTGACCGCTTATGCCGTGAAGCTGCTCTATTTCCGCACTTATATGGATTTTTTCGTCAAAGAGCTTTACGTCCGTCGCACCGTCGGTTATGGCTCTGCCGAGTGTTCCTACGGCTTGGTAGCCGACGAATAAAATCGTACATTCGGGTCGCCACAAATTGTGCTTTAGGTGATGGCGGATTCTGCCGGCCTCGCACATTCCGCTCGCCGAAATTATGACCTTCGGAGCGGGGTCTGAGTTTATTGCTTTTGATTCCTCACTTGTCACGGAGACATAAAGGTTAGGAAAGGCTATCGGATTTATACCGTTTTCGATAAGCGACGCCGCCTCGTCGTCAAAGTCGGAATAGCTGTCGCAAAAAACGTTGGTGGCCTCAACTGCAAGGGGACTGTCCACATATACGGGGAAGTCGTTGTAGTTTTTGAGCATACGCTCTTCCTTTATCTGCCTTATAAAGTATAAAAGCTCCTGAGTTCTGCCGACTGCAAACGACGGTATAACTACATTGCCGCCGCGCGCAAAGGTGCGGTCAAGTATGGGCACGAGCTGCGATATGTAGTCGAGTCTTTCGCCGTGACTGCGGTCGCCGTAGGTGCTTTCGGTTATGACGTAGGTGGCGTCGGTAATATATTGCGGGTCGCGTATTATCGGCTGGTCGGTATTGCCTATGTCGCCGGAAAAAACTATTTTTTCGGTTTCTCCGTTTTCGGTGACGTTTATTGTAATGCTCGATGAGCCCAAAAGATGACCCGCATCGGTAAAGCTTATGGATATGCCGTCAAAAACGTGATAATCCACACCGTATTCGCACCTCAAAAACTGAGAACAGCATTTTTGAGCGTCCTCTACGGTGTAGAGCGGAACATATCCCGATTCGCCCGAGCGTTTTGCCCTTCGGTTGCGCCATTGTGCTTCAAACTGCTGTATGTGCGCAGAATCCTCAAGCATAATTCTGCAGAGCTTCGCTGTGGACGCTGTTGCGTAAATCGGCCCTTTGTATCCGTTTGCCGTAAGGTACGGCAGCTTGCCGGAATGGTCTATGTGAGCATGGGTCAGAAAAATGCAGTCTATATCGGCTGGAGATACGGGAATGTCCCGGTTTTTATATGTGTCGGGTCCTTGCTCCATACCGCAGTCAATCAAAATGTTCTTGCCGCAGGCGGTGAGAAGCGTGCAGCTTCCCGTGACTTCGTGTGCGGCTCCTAAGAATATAAGATTCATATTTTCCGCTCCTTTTTAAATAGTGGCGCCCATCGCCGATGCCTTTTTTATTATGGTAACATAAATCACCGCAAAAATCCAGTATTAAGCCGCTGCGGGATAAATAAAAAGGCACGGGGTGAATTAAAAAAATAACCTGACCCCCACCGAAAAACAACGGTGGGATGTTGACGTGACATCCTCATAGGATTGTTTAATCTCCTCTGCGAGGGTCTCTCGCAGCCGTTCTCACAAGTTGCGACGGTTCATTCACGCTCGACCTATGACCGAAGGAAGTATCATTATCCCTACTGTAAAGTCGTCGCTATTTAACGGAGTCAGCGTTATTAATCTGAACTTGATGTTTCTGCTCGTGCCTTTCCATTCAAAAAAACTTAAGCTAAAGTTTTTTGCGTTTTTTATTCGATAAGAACAGGCAGTCTTGGCGGCAAGTTCAGAGCAGCTCGTTTACAGCGGAATGTCACCATTGCTTTGCTATGCAATTATCAAGGTTCAATCGATATATATTGATGTAAATAGAGAACGCTTTTGCTCATTGCCGGTGTTTTTGGCAACGACATAAGTATCTCACCACTTACATCGATATATATTTTATCACACATAAATGTATATCGCAAATGTGCGATATATCAAATTGCACATTGCAATATAAGAAAAAGATGATGACGTTCAGGACGGAATTTTTCGTTGCCGTAACGGCTGTTTTTCGTTCTGATATAACAAAGGCAGTCCGTTTCAGCTTCTTCAATCGGAACGGACTGCCTATCTATTTGATTACTTCAAAAATCCATCAAGTTTAGTTTTACTGCTCTTGTGTTGTGTTCGCTCAAAATATTTCAGCCAAGTTTTCGTAATCTGATATTCAAGAAACTTCACCATTGCATCAATCTCACCGAGTGTATCAAACTTATTCAAGCACTCAATATATAACGGCTTCTCCTCATTGTAAATAACAACAGGCGGATAATCGTGTATCATCAGCAGATAGTTCATCATTGTTCGCCCGGTACGACCGTTCCCGTCGGCAAACGGGTGGATACTCTCAAATTTGCAATGAAAATATGCAGTCAAAGTTAAAATCTTGTTACCCTGATAATCCTGTACTTCTGCGACCAAATCTTGCATTTCAGGCTCCACATCCTGTGGCGCAGCACCGATTTCGTCTTTTCCTACTACATAATCTTTTCTTTTAAATTCGCCGGGGCGTTCTTCGTTGACAATATATCGGCGCTCATCATAAGTGCCTGATGTAAGGATTTTTTGAACCTCTTTAATTAACTCGACTGAAATAGGTGTTTTCTTGACAATTTCGTGCTTGAGATATTCATAGCAAAGTTTTTGGTTTTGCTGCTCAAAAACAGCACGTGTATCGCCCGAATAACCGACAATCCTTCCGCTATCGAATATTTCTCTTGTGTCACTATAGGTAATCTTATCATTTTCGATTTTACCGCTGTTGTAGGCAAATTCTACCTTGAACGCTTCGAGAGCATTGTCAAGGTCAGACACAGATGTAATTTGTTTTTTCTGCCATAGCTTTATAATCTTGCGAAAATCCATATTTACCTCCGTTGTTAGTTACATTCAACTTTATTATATCATACTTTTTCTGAAATAGGGGGATATGATATAAATTATTAAAAAAATAAATGCCGCCTGTTTCGACTCATCGGTCGGAACAGGCGGTTTTCATTGCACAATCCAGTCAAGCGGGTCAACATTATTCACACGAAATCGTGAACCACCCTCACGAACTTCAAAATGCAAATGTGGTCCGGTAACATTGCCGGTAGCACCACTCCAAGCAATTTGTTCTCCCTGTGACACTTCCTGCCCAACAGTAACGAGTAAAGAGTCGCAATGGGCATAAAGCGTGTAAACTTCGTTGCCGTGTGCAATCATAATGTGATTGCCGTAGCTGTCCGCTTGGTCGTTAATGTGTATTACCGTACCATCGGCTGCGGCATATATTGGTGTTCCAATCGGACAAGATATATCACGACCGGCGTGGTATTCATTGTTACCTGCGTATGACGGGTAGTCGTTGCCGTTAAAACGCCCTGCAGGGCAAGGATTTATCATTTTTCCGTTGCCGGAAATAGATATTCCCTCAAATTCGGAATACATAGACAAAACTTGAGATAGCATTTCCTTTTCGCTATCAGAGAAGTTGTAAAGCGAAGAAACTTCGTCTATGTTCTTATATAAAACTGTTACTATGCCATAAGTTTCAGTAACGGTAATAGTGTTACCATTTTCATCATCTTCTGTTGATGAAACGGTTTCCGATGATGTAGCGAATGAAATCATATCCCACATTGTGCCAGACAAAAGTGCTTTTGTCTGTTCGTTTATTTCAGCGGGGATAAGGTTTTGCGATTGAGCTCTAACAGAATACACAGCAAGAATTTCATTCCACTTCGTTATGGTGGGTGCGGGACGAATAACAATTCTATCATACCCTTGTATTTTGCTTTTTTCTTCATTGAGTTTGATGACAAATTCGCTGTTTAATTCTTGTTTGGCAGTTGTTAAAGCATTATTGTTCACATCGTCGGCGAAGTGAACACCAAAAGCAGAACTAAAAAGAACGGAGAATAATATAATCAACACAAGTATAACAAGTACAATCCATCCACCTGCAGCAATAAATGCCACAACAGCTTCAGCGGAAGAAACAATGGCTTTAGCGGTAGCTTTAACAGCCACCTGAACGGCTTTTGCTGTCGTTTTAACTGCGTGTAGTGCTGCTTTGCCAGCAGTTTTGGCAGCTGACAGGGACGATTTTGTGGCAGAGCTTGTTCCTTTTATTGTTGATGAGCTCATTTTTGTACTTGTAGTTGCTGTTTTAACTGTATTTCTTGCGGATTTAACAGAGGACTTGACCGATTTTATTTCCGATTTAGCTATGTTTCGTGCTTCTTTTACCGTAGCTTTCGCTGTTTTTATGCTCTGTTTTGCAGCTTCTTTTTTCTGCTTGACCGATAGTGCTGCTCGAGGCGAACGGGAGATTGCGCCAATGGTTTTTCTACCGGCAAATTCCACACCTTTTTGCTCTGACAGCTGCAACAACTCAGCAGGAGTGCTTTCAGTTGCATTTTGTGAAAGTACTCTATCCGAAACATCTTTAATATCTCTCTCAACACGAAAAGAACGGTCAATACTTTTGACCGTTCCTTTCATAGTTTTGATTGTTTTAGGTTGCTTTTTGCGAGTTTTTATATCTCTTACCATTTTAATCACACACCGTTATCATATATTGCTTCGCCCGGCTTTGTAGTAAGTAATCTGTATATTTCCGTATCTTTCGGAATGTCGTTTTCAAAAGGAATTAGTGTTCCGCCGATTTTAATGAGTCCGGAACCGGGTTTTGCGTTTGTGATGTATTCTTGTTGGTTTTCGCTTATGTCAAGCAGTTCTGAAAGCTGTTCACAATCGAGAGGAGCTTGATTCAGCATTATAATCAATTCTGATGTAGAGAGAATAGCTCGTCCGTTTGAGCTCCTTAATAAATCCTCAACATTCTGTGTTATTCCACAAAAATCACAATCATATTTTCTGCCTCGCTTCCAGCAACGGAAAAAGAAGTTTGAGGAATATTCCCGCAAGAGCATCATATAAAACTCATCGGCAACAATACTTGTTGTAATTCCGTTTGCTCGGTTATGAATCATTCTGTTTTGAATGTGGTCAAATAAGATGAGCATAGCCATTCCCATCAAGCTTTCTCCCAAGTCGTGAATATCGAAGCAAATAATGTGATTGCTCATATCCACATTGGTTTGATTAGCAAAAACCGAAAGAGAGCCTGTTGCATAAATTTCTAACGAGAGTGCAATGTCTTTTGCTTCTTCTTCAGGCTGTTGCCTCATACACTCATAAAAATCTTTTAGAGTGGGAGCTGTACCGACGCATCCACCTCTGACATAATCTCGCAAAACAAATTCTGTGCAACGGTCAATCAACGACTTCTGTTTCGGACCGACTATGGTGGGATACATCAACTGCTCGCACAGAGATAGCATAAATTCAGCTTTATCAATAATCGGATTTTCGGTCTTGTCATATCCGCTGCTAATATCCATAGCATTAACATAAGTCTTGCTTTGAGCTGAAAGATAGACAACTTCGCCGTTGAGAGCTTTAACAAGAGGTGCATATTCTCGTTCTGGGTCTATGATGAGGATTATATGATTATCATTTGCTGTTGCGAGAATTTTGTTGAGGGCTATCCATTTTTCAAGCATTGACTTACCGGAGCCGGGACGACCGCAAATAACGCTGTTAGCTGATTGCTGACTTCTTGGGTTTATCATTATAAGATTTCGGGATATTTGATTTTGCCCAAAGCAAAAGCCGTTTTCTTGCTGAATTTCGGTCGATTTGAACGGCATAAACCCTGCTACACCTTCAGTTGTTAGCGACATTATATCTTCAATTCGACGAACTCCAAGAGGAAGAGCTGTATTTAACCCGTCTAACTGTTGCCAGCGTAATATCTGCATTCGGCATTGTGCGCTTGAGCGTGCAGTCGCTAAAATGCTTTCAGTATCCTCGTCAAGCTGCTGCTTTGAGTCGGCAAAATGCACCATTGTTATAACAGCATACATCAAATGCTGGTCACGCTCTGTTAAATCGGTTAGATATTCCTGAGCTTGTTCACGCTGCTGTTTGAGGTCGTAAGTTGGCTCGGCAACATAGTTTTTATTATTATATTGCTTCTGATACCACTTTGTTATTTTGGACTCGACATTAGTTGCTCGCTTTTCGGCTTCCTCGACTGCCTCATCTGTCGGAACGGGAATAATATCCATACTCCAAATCAATCGGCGGTTAATATCACACAAATCAGATACAACAGAGTCTTTAAGAAATGTGGGATAGCTGTGTAAAACGAGTGCTCGACCAAAAACATTCCCAAGTTTGAAGTAGTCCGACTCAAATTCCATACTATCGGGGGATATGTAGTTCTTCGCCGATGAGCCGCTTTTTAAGGCTTGTTGCAAATCAAACGTTGGCTCGTTTTCAATATCGCTTCGATAAATATCTCTCAAAAGTTCTAATCTTTCTTTTCCGGACAGTTGTCGGCAGGAACTGCCAAGCTTCAAAAGCAAAGTCTGCAAAGTGGACGTTGTTCTTAAAAAGAAGCTGCGTGCAGAGTCAATATCTTTTTTATTAACTGAAATTGTCAAATACACTTCCTGTATCATTCCGTTACCTTGAAGAGCTCGCTGCTTCAAAATGCGATTATACTCTGTTTGCAATTTTTCGTATTGCGGATTTTGACTGTGCATCATAAATCTTTCCAATGTTGCGGAACTGATTTTGTGCTTAATAACACTAATTTTATTTGTTGTGCCGGGGTCAAGTGCATTAAGTACGGCAGACCACGCAAAGAAAATCTGTTTCTGCATTTCGTCCGACAAGGTCAGATAAGAAATGTCCTGTAATTGATAAGTAGCCGAGTATTTATTATACCTTTTTCCTGATTGAATTAGAAATATTCCGTCCTCATAGAATTGTTCTAACGGAATACTGTTTTGCGTGAAGCGTATTGCTTTCAATTGTTCTTTGTCTTGCCTTTTCGTGTTTTTCAAAGTTTTACTCATCTGATGTCGCCTCCTTTTTTTCTGCCGCTTCTATTCGCATTTTGTCACGATTATAGAAGTCATTTTCCAATCGAAAGACAATTCTTTTAGGACACAAAATATAATGCTTAACCCACACACGAACAAGCTGTTCAAATGGCATACCGTGATATGTAACGAAACCTAATGCGGCAAAAGGTGCAACTACGGCAATACATATCCAAGAAGCAAGCTCGGTATTTATACCGTGCTTTGTTGTTTCAAGGTAAATTAAAGCACCTAAAGCAAGACCGAGTCCGCCAAAAACAGTTTGACGAAAGTTCAAGCCGATAAAAAAGCTGTCTTGCAGCTTTTGAATATCTTTGTTAAGTTTAATTTCCATAGTTTTCTCCTTATAATTATAGTGAAAAAATTTCTTTTACAATTCTGTCTGACCCTTTTACAACTATTACCAATAAGAGCATTTGCAATGTTACATTACCCACATAATCCCACGTCATTCCTCCGGGAGAGGTTGCTGCCCATTCCGGGGTTACCGTAGTAAACGCAGAGAATATCACGCAGGCGGTTAACATTAACACGCCACGCAGACACTCTGCAATATATGACTTCAAAAAATTTCGCCCGATAAGTGATGTTGCTTCGCTTGCAAAGCCTGCGAGAGGAATAGGTGCTATGGCAGAAAGAAGAAAAATTTTGAAAAATCTACCGTAAACAACGACAACAAGAATTATTGATAACAACCATATCATTGCCGTCCCGACAAGCGAGGCGGCAAAAGCACCCATTCCGGCGCCCCAATCAGCTGTTTCGAGAGCCGTTCTCAAATCGTTTGGAATTGAATATTCCATTGTCGGGGTAGCCGGATTGATTTGAGCCAGTATATGACGGACAACCGATATAATGCTAAGCATTACATCGGTTGCGTTCATAACAAAGAATTTTGCAAAGAAAAAGCGAACAAATTGCATTAGTACAAGACGTGGATTGCGTATTAAATCTCTATAATCTATGGTTGATTTGATAATTCCGTAAAAAAAGAATGTTATTAAGAGCGATACGCCTGTGGCTTCAATGACACGGATAATTCCGGTTACCGTGTTCCAAATAACGCCATTTTGAAATTCGGATGGGTCTTGCACAAGAATACCGAATATGCTCTCGTATTTTTGCTTCCAGATTGCAAGTGCATCATCAAGTATGGCAATAGCTTGTTCGCCCCAAAAATTCAAAAATATAGGCTTAATCAACAAAAATGATCACCTTCTTTATATCAATCGTGTTTTTATAAGCTTACGCCAAGAAATGCAAGAATTTCTTTGGAGAAGACCACGATAAGACCGGCAGCAAAGAAAGTTAATCCTCTTGTTTTTTGCGAACCGTCGTGGCTTTGTAAGGACATAGCGAACTCAACGATTCCCCAAACACAAGCTGCTGTACCGAGTAAGCGAACGATAGCAAATATTAAGTCGTTAAACTTAGACAAGCTGTCTGTAACACCGTCTCCGGCTGCGAAAGCCGGAACCATTGCAATAGTAAGAATTAAAACTGCTGCTACGATTGAAGTGAAAGCCTTACGAATTTTGTTTGATTTTCTGATTTTCATTTTGAAAACTCCTTTTAGTTATGTAAAATTTTGAATATATGCTTCTAATTCTTCTATATCGACAGAATACATTTCCAACATTTCGGAAACATCCAAATCTGTAATATTAACACGCCTGCCATTAACGAAGAATTCCATCTGCATATCATATTGATTATCTCCGACAGCCGTCGCCTCAAAAATATCTTTCGGCGGAACTTCCGACTGTTCGTTGTTTTGTTTGTTAAGCTGTTCTGAATGTAAACGTTCAGACCTTAAAGGTATCGAGTATGTCATAGCTTCATTCCCGCAAATTGCCGTGTTTTCTGCAGGTTTGTAATGAAACACATCAATTTTTCGGTCAATTAACGGAAGAGCGTTTTTAATGAATAGTATCGCTTGTTCGTATGGAAGAACCCGGACTTCGGCAGGGGTCAAAAGCTCACGGCCTGCAAACTGAAAGTTTGAGGATGCATCGCCGTGCATACCATATCTTCGTCCGAAAGTAGTTGTATCAATCGTTTCTTTTCCGAGCATTTTCGAAATATATTCGTGAGTAGAACTTTCGTTACCACCGAGATATAAAAACTCATCGCATTGACCGATTATGTTCTCCCAGCCTTCTTTATACTTAGTTTTTAGCTGTGATAAATTTTGAAGGATAATTGAAATTCCGATATTTCGGGAACGAGAAGTCGCCAAGATACCAAGAAAATCATCGGGAGTGTTTACATTGGCGAATTCTTCCATAATAACATGCACAAACCTCGGAAGTCTGCCTTTATACACACGGTCAGCTTTATCGTACAAAGTTTGGAATAGCTGAATATACAAGAGCGAAACAATAAAGTTATAACTCGTGTCATTGTCCGGGATAACCAAATATAAAACCGTAGGTTTATCGGCAATCATAGACAATTCCAACTCGTCTTGGATTGACATTGAAGCCACAGAAGAAATCTCAAATTTTTGCAACCGTGCAAGAAGAGTAATCTGTACGCTCTGTTGCGTTTTACCGGCGCCGCTTGTTGCGTTCTTATAATATCTAACGCAAATGTGGTCCGGGTACCTTTGCTCTATGCTTTGAAACAAAATATCAAGAGCAGAGCGTTGCTCATCATCTTCGCTGTTTTCAATGCGTCCGGCACGAATTAAATTCATCAGATACGGGAAGTTTTTTTCGTCCTCGGCTCCGAAGTAATACAGCAGATACATAAGAGCTGACAAAAGCATTTTTCCCGCTTCATCCCAAAAAGGGTCTATCGTTTGAGAATTCGGCGCCGTTGTTGCTTTATATATTGCTGTTACGATTTTCTGAATGTCGTCTTCGGCGTATGCGTCTGTATCGGTATCCTTTCGGATATATGCGAATGGATTGTATCCCCAAGAACGACTTGGATTGACAAGGTTGAGAACTTTAACTGCATAGCCTTTACTTTGCAAATAACCTGCAGTATTTCGGCAAACTTCGCCTTTTGGGTCAAGTACCACATAACTTGCACTCGCTTCTAACAAATTCGGATACACATAACCTGTTGTTTTACCTGAACCGGGACCGCCTATAAGCACCGTATTATAATTACGCTTGTGAATAAATGTATCGGCTTTAGTAACGCTTAATGCAAAATTCTCGGTATAGACAATACGGTCAGAGGACGTCGAATGGAATTCCTTGCGAAGTTTCTTAATGTCGGCGTAGTCCGCACTACCGTTTTCAACTCCACTACGGTGCAGTCGGCGTTTGTATGAGAAAAGCACGATGACAATAACCCCATAAAACAAAAGGCACCCCATAATAGTTTTTGGGGTGCTTTGAGTCCACCTAATAAGGAAAGGATTGAAACTAATCTGTTCAGCATTTTGCAAAACAGACGGTAATCCACCTTCGGAATACGGTGCGATACAAAGTGCAATATATACTGCTATTATACTTCCGATAGCGGCTGCTATATACAACGGTCTATCTCGTGACCTTTTGTTTTTATACACTTCGTTTATCCCTCCTTAGCAAAGTGTAAGTGTCGGTTATCTCCGGCACAGTTTCGAGTGTTTTGTTCCCGCAATTTGTTATTAAGACGATACGCTAAATCGTGTGCGATTTCTTGGCAAGTTTCAAGCATTGACCGAAAACTCGTCTGTTCGGGGTATCTTTTCGGAAGTCCGGACAAATCGAAGCTAAATGCCGAGGTGTCAACACCAACGCTGCGACACAACAGATAAGAAACAATTCCTGCTTCAAAAGAGCGTGACGAACGGTCAAACATCGAGCCTTCTTGCTTGTGAAAGATGCCTAATGCAATTTCATAGGCAACACGCTGGAACCATTCTTGCCGAGCTACTTTCCTGATTATGACAGTCTTTGTTTCGGGAATGTATTTGAGCTCATCTTTTTCGGATATGTCTTCTGCGGTGTGGATAAGCTGCTTCGGGTCATAAACTATGCAGCGTATCGGAGAAGAATTACACAATGCGATATTTCGTGACTTTTCCGGGTTGTTACTGCCGATAAAAACAGAGATAGGGCGTGCGTTATTCATAACCGACCGTGCATATTCAGGGTTTGTAGTCTGGCAAGCATCGTATCCTTTATAAAGCTTGAACTTCGTGTGTACCTCTCCGTTTTCGTCAACTCTTTGTCCGTTTGGGGCAAATTGATAAATTCCTTCGGGATAATAACCGTTTGCGTCTTTTATAACAGATACATTGCGTTTTTCCCACTCTTTAATTGACAAGACTGCTGTCGCATCAGGCAACTGAGCCTGAACTAAAACTGTGTTTCCGACAGATGTGGTAACGTGGTCTGCTAACTTGTTCAGAAAGTCAAGAAATTCATCTTCATTTGTCATTATTCGAGTTGTTTGTGCGGTTAGTAAGGAAAACGCTGCTTGTTCTTTTGCTTGCATCATTTTTTTGAATTCTTCAGGGGTAAGTTCGTGCTGTTGTTCCACTATCGAACACCTCCCTTTTTAGATAACGGGATTTCAGGTTTTTTGTGAGATTTGAGCTGTATTGCCCACTTTCCGGCTTCTTTAATTTCTGCACCCGTGACTTTACGAAGTGGTTGATTTCTTTGGTCTACAACCTCATAAAGATGTGAAGTTCGCAAATCCGCTCTGACAGATTTACCACCGTCGGCGTCCATTGACACAACATCTTTTTTAGGAACAATTAACCGTTCCTGCTTCATAGTACCGGGGATAGTTAAGACTACTTTGTCCGGTGCTTCTGATACAAGTAAGGTTGATTTGTTAGCTGATATAGGAATTAAGCGACCGTCTCTGCGAGCGTTAACCAGATATGCTTCCTCCAAGTTTGGAGTAATTCCTGCTTTGTCATCAAAAGTCATATCGAAAGGACTTGATTCGGTTGAGTTCGGCTCCAATCGAAGAGAACGGTCGATTGGAGCTTGCGTGGGGTTTTCGTGCTCATTAACGGTTGCACCGTCCTCCGATATTTTGATTTCAACGCCTTTTGCGTTACCCTCTGTCATTGCCTGTTCATATTCTTCAGGGGACAATTCGTTAATTGTAAGGTCATAAGGTTTCACGCTTGCAATTCCAAGACTTTCAGCTAAGCGAACAAAACGGTCTGCGTCATCTTTACGAACAGATATTTCAACACGTCCTTCGTTCTTCATCTCTTTGGTGGTTTTGTATTGCATATATGGAATATGCAATCGCTTTAATTCCGGCTTTAACCTATCTAAATCGGTTTTAGATAAGGGAAAGACCGAACTGCTGACAAAATTGTCAAGAAAAGCTCGTGTCTTAATCTTACCGCCGAGCTTCTGTTTGCCGGACTTGCGGTCATAGAGTGTACGCATCCCAGCGAAAAAAAGAGCAATTCCTTTAGATGCCGCCTCTCCTGTAAATCGAAAACAATATTGAATTCCTTCCATCGTCATTCTAACGAGAATATCGGTTGCTTCAGCTTCTGCTGACATTATCATCATTCCTTTCTTTTTTTTGTGTTTTTTCGGTGTTGTTATTTTGCGGTTTTACATTTTCACTTTTAATCACCTCGCTTTGTTCTACGCTTATCTCTCTGTTTGTTTCGCTGACACGAGCTGAACGCTCATATATCCGTTCACAAGAACGCATTTGATTGCCTAACCGCTCTATCAAAGGGTTGAGTTCTGTGATTTGTGATTGAATGGATTTAGCTACATCTACGGAGTCACAGTAAGTTAGTTCTTTACGGAGGCTCAAACGCTTCACGCATAACTTGTGTCGTTTTTCGTCGAGCTGATAATACAAATTGAGCAACTGTTCAACCGTATCAATTTTTGAGTCGAACAACAAAGTAGCGTCTTCGGTAAATTCCTTAAACAGTTTGGTATCGTGGCGAGCTTGTATCGGCACATTGCTATAAGTAGAAGAATTTAGTAGCTTTCGTAAGCGATACAGGTATACATAATAAAGTCCACGCAGTTTGCCTTGCGACCTAATGGGAAATGTTGATTTTAAGTGATAAGCCTTCACTCTAACACGGAATGGCTTAGCCTTGGACTCTTTAGCAAGTCGTCTGTCCGAATACATAATTCGCTCTGCAATATCTTCTTCTGTATAGCCATTGCCGAGTTTGTATAATCGGAAATTCACTTTTGCACCCGGTGGAGACAAACTTAAATATTTGCCACGGCGGTTCACGGTATAACCATTACACTCTAATTCTTTGAGCATTTCCTTGAATGTAGTAACACGTGGTATCAGTTCATCTATATCGTGACGAATCATTCCACGCCACGTAAATCCACCGTTGTGAGCGATAACCCACTCAGCGTAAGACTTTCCGTTGTCGGTCGGCGCTTCGATAACAGACAGATTATGAACTATGCAAATACGGTCGTTTTCTTCTCTCATCCGTCTGATGAAATCGTGGTCAGTTTGAAGTTTTTTACCGTCCATCGAGTTTACTGCGTTGACAACAAAATGATTATGCAAATGAGCCTTATCTAAGTGCGTTCCAAAAACAACCTGAAATCCATCGTTTCCAAACAACGCTTCAGCGAGTTCTTTACCGCATAACGCTGCTTCTTCGGGGGTGGTCTCTCCCGGCTTAAAACTCTGAATGAAATGATACGCATAATTCCCGGAGGTTTTATCCCAGCGGTCTCGGACAGCTCTGAATTGGTTTGCTGCGCCGACAAGCGAACAATTGCAGGAGTCTGCATAGAGGCTTTCTTCATCCGTTGTTTTAGATGGGTTAAGCACGTAACGTATTAACTTGGTTACAGCTGCGTGTGTTTTGGGCGGTTTGGGTAATCTTTTAGTCGTTGCCAAACAAAATCACATCCGTTCCAAAAACTCTTGCATTGTGACATCAAATTTATTAACCGCATCAAAAAACTTTTCCACATTGATTACATTCATTGAATGAGCTCGGCGTGAAATCTGATTGAGATTGTTACCGATAGCATAAAGCTGTGCAAGTATATCTTTTTCATATTGACCGACTTCCTTGGTTTTCGGAATTTTATCTGAAATCAATTTCCGCAGGTATGCTTCTTTGGTAAGACCGGACCTTTCCAAGTTGTATAGGAAATAGTCATACTCATCATCATTAAGCCGAACCTGTATTCGGTTTGTTCGTTTCCTATGCTCATTCATTTTTTGCACCGCCATTCTGTTTGTAAAATCTCTGAAGCTCACGAACTTCTTTTGGGTCTGATGCCCTCGCTATAATCCTCAACCCTACACGAAGAATTTCAGCACGTGATAAGCCTGCTTGCTCTGCGACATAAGTCAATAGCCCTGATTCGTAAGGCGATAGTCGTATAAGCATCTGATTTGATTTGTTTTCACGCATTTTTTCACCTCCTGCCGAAGTTTCAAATACTCAAAATACAATCCGCAAAATTTCGGTTGTAGAAGAAAATCCTATAAAGATGAAATTCTCTTTGTCCGATTTCTTGTGGAAGGCGTGGCAAGCAAGGGATTTGGGTGACCAACCCAAATCCCGCTTGTCAGGGAGTACCCTGAAACCCCATATAAATAGATAAAATACAGCACTAAACTTCCGGAAAAGTAAGAGGCTTTATCCCTTTTTTATCCGTTGTTCTATACTGATTTTTATGTGAAAAGTCCTCAAAACGAGTTGTTGTTTTGAGGACTTTATCGCCAAATATTCGTTGTGTATCGACAAGTCGAGAGTGCGGAACACATATTTTACATAAGCCGTTTATATAGAACGCCGAGTGTGGAATGCCTCGCAAATGACTGTCATAAGGGGTGTATTTTACTATGTAATCATCATAAGAAACCTCCACACAGTTTACTGCTTCGCCTCTGACTTTAGCCCACTTACACAGTTCGTAATAACGCAAATTAGATGTCTGAAACCGTATGCTGCCATCTAAAATTCCTTGTAAATCGTTAGTTGGATTTAAGTTAAAAAGCGGTACTTTCAATAAGGAAATATCATCAACAGCACGGCGTAACAGTACGCATTTTTCATTCAAATCGGAAGCTCTTTGCAGGTTTTCATCACAAGTTACAACTGCGGTTCTTGCAAAGTTTTCGTCTCCGATTTGCCTAAAAAGACGATAGTCTATCAACAGTCCCGAATAATAATCGTCCCTATCTTTTAGCATCGGATACCAAACTCTTTGCTTTAATATGTTGTGATAGCCTACCGTATCAGCACTTCTAAAATCATTAAAAGGAATGCTGTATTTGCTTTCGAATGCTGTTATTTGCTCCGGTTTATCAATATACAAAGAAATATCAGCTAACAAATTAGGCTGCTCTCCTGTCACTAAAACACAGATATTTAAGTTTTTACTCGTTCTATCCGCCTGAATTCCGAGCCTTGCCCATTCATAATTCCACAATGTTTTATTATCTCTTTGTCGATGCTTACGCTCAATATTGTACCATTCCGATAGCTTGTTCATTGCTGTTTTTCTGTCACAAGCTTCCATTGTTTGCACAAGTGTTATTGTATCTCCACCGACAGAACCGCCAAAATCATACCAAGTATTATTGGGGTAAATACAGCAAGAAGCAGTACGCTCCGAGCGTATTTTACAGTATGATTTCTCGCCGTGCTTGTTTACAGCTATGCCGTAAATGTTTTGAAGTATCTCCGTAACAGGTATTTGTTTTAATTGTTGTATAAAATCGTCACTCAACTTTTCCACTCCTTTTCAGATTATTTTTGTTGCCGAAACAGGTTTAACAAGAAGATAAAATTAAGTATAAAAAAGAGAAGCTCATCAAGAACTTCTCTTTATTGTTACATATTCTGTTTTTCCCTGCTTAAAGTGATAACGGCGGCTCTCTGTGGCGAATAGGATTTAATCCATCCATACATTTATCGTTTGAAGAATTCTCATCGGCTATATCAGCTAATTCTTCATCAGATTTTTCTGCTTTTGCCGAATATTTGATATTCACATATTCATTATCCGCAGGTATAAATTTATTTCCGTCCCATTCTTGCACATAAAAGCCGCCGTTTACGTTCGGAGCAAGCCTCTTTTCACCCTTGTTAAAGAACTCGCTTAAATTGTCATAGTCGTATGGATGCGGCTTTCTGTTCACAGTATAACGATAGCCCATTCGGCTTTCCTCGTATTTGCCGTTCATCTCGGCAAGCAGTTCTTTTGCAGCGCTTGTGGAATTATCATAATGTTTCTGTTCACGCTTGCGTATATATTCCTGTGCTGATTTACGGCGTTCTTCTGCTTTTTGAATTTCCTCGGCAGTCTTAACAAAAGTACCGTTTGAACCTATTTTCTTTTTAACTATTAGGCTACCGTCATTATCGGTAACATAATAAAAGCTTCCTCTTTCCTCGATATTAACATTTTCAAGGTTCTGCACATTCGCTTTTACGTTACGACCGTTGCCTATCCATTTAACGTATGTAAAATTGCCTTTATATGTCTTTGTGCTTACAGTCTTTTTTATGTCACTCCACTCAGCTATCTGCTTTTCGGTCAAAGAATTCACCAAATCTTCATCTACGATGTAAAAAGCTGTTTTATTGTATTTCATTGATGTGTGGTGCCACGATGTCTGTTTAAGCACCTTTTCCTTGAGGACGAAAACAGAAACATTTTTAAGTAAATCCGCTGCTTTAGGGTTAATCTCTCTTACTCTGTTCAATATTTCCGTCTTGCTCCACTTGGATATAGGCATTTCACCGTTTGCGTATGCGTCTCTCGCATTGTTCGACATTGACCATCCGTCATATCCGTTGCCTATTTTTTCTATATCCATCTTTCAAAACTCCTTTTTGAAATTGAAAAAGCCGCTTGGTTTTCTAAATGAAATCAAGCGGCTTAAAGTTATTTTGCCTATTATCTTGTCAGTTCATACTCTTTTACCTTTTTTTCGGGTGGCACTTCGCTCTCATCAGGCTCTCCGCCGACAATCTCGTTTTCTGTCTTATCCATATTGAGCAGAATGTTAAGCTCGTCCAGTCGGGCAAGCTTCGTTTTCAATTCTTCATCCTGTGCAAATGGCTTTTCGACCTCTGTTTTAGCAGTTTCAAATTGAGCTTTCGTATTTGCAAGCTCATTCTCAGCAAAGGATAAAGCTTCTGAAAACTTTTCTACACCGTTGTCAATTCGGGTAATATTGCCGTAAGAATCCTCTCCAAGAAATACATTCCTACTTGTAGAACCTTTAATCTTAATCATATATGTTCGCTCTAAAGTGTCAAACGAAAGTTCCATATCAAAGCCACGATATTTGCCAAGATAAATAGGTTCAGGACTACTCATCAGCTTGCAAGCTTCAATGATTGCTTTACCGGCTTCTGCTTTTTCGGAATAGAAAACGCCATTAACCTCCATACCGACAAAGTGGTCGTCTGTTGGTTTTGGGTTACGCTTTGCAGTTTCGACGTCTTGTTTAAGTCCCTCGATTTTATTTTGTAAAGAGGTAATTTGTTGAGGGTAATACTTAATTATCTTGTCCTCAAGACGATACTTTTCCGAGAGGAAGTTGGACTTCAACAGCTTCAATTTCTGAACCTGAATATCCAAATCCATCTTTTCTTTTATGTACGGGTTGCCTGTGGCGAGCATTTTGATTTCGGCATAAGATAGTGCAGTTTCGTCAATATCCTCTGCTGACCTGACCGGAGATTTACTTGTCATAATCTGACTTGCAAACTTTTGCTTTCCTTCAACGAGCTGATAGAGGTATGCGTCAAAGGTCTGTTCCGTAACATAACGGAAAATATCAACATCTGGGTTCGAGTTACCCTGACGAATAATTCTACCGGAACGCTGTTCCAAGTCTGAAGGGCGCCAAGGACAATCCACATCGTGAAGTGCGATAAGTCTGTCTTGAACATTTGTGCCGGCTCCCATCTTCTGAGTAGAGCCAAGCAAGACTCTGACTTCGCCCTTGCGGGTCTTTTGGAACAGTTCTTTCTTTTTGATGTCGGTATCTGCCTCGTGTATAAATTTAACTTCGCTGTCGGGAATACCACGCTCAATAAGTTTTTTCCTTATGTCGTCATACACAGAGAATGTGCCATCGTTCTTTGGCGTTGACAGGTCGCAGAACACAAGCTGCGCCGATTTCTTATCGGCGGTTTCAGTCCATATACGGTAGATATTATCGACACAAGCATTGATTTTACTGTCCTCAAAGTCGGGCAGCATATCATTAAGCATACGCTGGTCAAGAGCGAGTTTTCTGCCGTCATTCGTTATTTTCAGCATATTATCCACACTGGAGTCAACAGCACCGCCACGAACCTTCTCTGCTCTCTCTGCAAGAGAAGCAACCATTTCTTTTTGCATTTCCGAAGGCTTAACCGCAATATTATGATAATGTGCTTGTGGTACGGGAAGGTCAAGCATATCTGCCGTCTTTATGTCGGCAACTTCTTTGAACATTGCCATAAGTTCCGGCAGATTATAGAATTTTGCAAAGCGAGTTTTTGCTCTGTAACCCGTACCCTCCGGTGTAAGCTCGACGGCTGTTACCGTTTCTCCAAAAGTTGAAGCCCAAGCGTCGAAGTGTTGTAAGTTGTTCTTAACAAGCGTGTTATATTGCAAATAACGCTGAATAGTGTAGAGTTCCACCATAGAGTTGCTGATAGGTGTACCCGTTGCAAAGACTGTTCCTCGTCCGCCTGTAAGCTCATCAAGGTAACGACATTTCATAAAGAGGTCAGAGGATTTCTGAGCTTCCGTCTGTGCGATGCCGCCTACATTACGCATTTTAGTGTATAAATATAGGTTCTTATAGTAGTGGCTCTCGTCAATAAACAGCCTGTCTACGCCCAGTTCCTCAAAGGTTACAACATCATCTTTACGGCTTTGGTCATTGAGCTTTTCAAGTTTTTGCTTTACGGCTTTTCTCGATTTTTCAAGCTGTTTAATAGAAAAGTTCTCTCCACGATTTCGCTTCAAATCCGCAATGCCATCTGTCAGTTCTTCAAGCTGTTGCTCCAAAATTGCCCTTTGTCTTTCTATGGACATCGGTATTTTTTCAAACTGAGAATGACCGATAATTACAGCGTCATAATCTCCGGTTGCAATTCGACCGCAGAACTTCTTGCGGTTCTTTGTTTCGAAGTCTTTTTTTGTCGCAACAAGAATATTAGCTGCCGGATAGAGCTGCAAGAACTCCGCCGCCCATTGCTCTGTCAAATGATTTGGTACAACGAACAGAGATTTATTGCAAAGTCCAAGCCTTTTAGACTCCATAGCAGCTGCCACCATTTCAAAGGTTTTACCGGCGCCGACTGCGTGTGCAAGCAAGGTATTACCGCCATAAAGAATATGAGCCACAGCATTTTTCTGATGTTCACGCAGCTTAATTTCAGGGTTCATACCATTAAAGACAATGTGACTACCGTCATACTCACGAGGACGAATACTGTTAAATTTTTCGTTATACATCTTCGTAAGTTTTTCACGTCGGGCAGGGTCAGCCCATATCCAATCTTGAAAGCCTTGCTTTATAAGTTCTTGTTTTGCTTGTGCGATTGCCGTTTCTTTTTTGTTTAGAACAGCTTTCCTTTTACCGTCCTCATCCTCTACATAATCGAAGATGCGAACATCTTTTAAATTTAGCGTTTCCTCGATTATCTTGTATCCATTGATACGAGAAGTGCCGTATGTGCTGTATGCTTTCACATTGGAACGGTCGTAGCTCTTGCCCTCGATATTCCATTCACCGGAATATTGAGAGAAATGGACTTTGATATTCCAACGTGCGTAATAGGGTGTACCCAAGAACTCAAACATAAACTGCTGTATGATTTCAGGCGGCAGCCAAGTAGCACCAAGTCTTACCGCAATCTCACTTGCGGTTAAGTCTTTCGGCTGAACTTTCTCCAAAGCTTCCACATTGATTTTATAATCATCGGGATACACCTCGGCAGATTTTTTGGCTGTGATAAGTTTTTCTCTGACATTACCCGAAAGGTACTCATCTGCCATCAAATACTTCTGCTCGCTTACATTCCCGTAGCCGTAAAGCGGATTTAAGAAGATAACGCCCTTTAGGTCAGCGAATAATTCCTCCTCGCTTTTGCCTGTAAGTTCACGCATATATTCCATATCAATGGCGGCTTTTTCGCCCATCGATACTGCAAGAGCTTCATCAGCTGTGTCAACTTCTGTTACGGCTTTATGTGGCTTGATTGTTCTTTTATAGAACATGTCTGCCTTGCGCTCAAGCTCGCCGTTTTCGTTGATGACCTCAAGAGCAGATAGCAAAGCATAGGAGCTGTCATCGGAAAAGGCGGAAGTATTGGCACGACTGTTAATCAGTCCGTACTTCTTTGTAAAGCTGTCATACAGAGTGTTCAGCTTTTCCTGTGCCTGTTTGATTTCGCTGTCCGGGTAATCCTCGGTTTGCAGTTCAATCAGGTTGCGAACGCTGTCACGAATAGCAACCATACCCTTGATACGATTTTCGGCAGTTGCAGATACTATGGCAGGCGACATACGGGAGTTCTCACGGAAATATATTTTATCGTCCAATATCGTGTAAGAAAAGTTTCTCACCGTTGGGTCTGCCGGGATAGAATTATCTTCTTCATCAAGCTCATCTGCGACCTCATATTCAGAGATTTCACCGTGAATATTGATAACAGCTTCATTCAACAGTTCTCCGAGGTCTGCGTTTTCAAATGCTTCGCAAGTTGCTTCCGGTCCGAAACGACCCGATACCATTTTCATCTCGCCGAGTATCATTTCAGGGTGTTGAACAAAATATGAGTTCATCTTTATTCCGTTTTCATCGGTGTCAAGGTAAACCCAATCAGGCTCAATATCAATTAGTCTATCTCGCTTTTGCAAGAACAGAATATCAGATACCACTTCCGTACCGGCGTTGCCCTTAAAGGTGTTATTCGGCAATCGAATAGCTCCAAGGAGTTCCGCTCTTTGAGCAATATACTTACGGACAGAGGGATTATCCTTATCCATCGTTCCTTTACTTGTAACAAGTGCCATCACACCGCCGGGTCTTAATTTATCCAAGGACTTGGCAAAGAAGTAGTCGTGAATAAGGAAGTTGTACTTATCGTATCTCTTATCAAGTACCTTGAAATCGCCAAACGGAACATTACCTACAACTCCGTCAAAGAAGCTGTCAGGGACATTGACTTTCTCAAAGCCTTGTGCCGCAATGGAGGACTTCTGATAGAGTTGCTGTGCTATTCCTGCCGAAACAGTATCAAGCTCGACACCGTACACCTTTGCATTTTCCATTGATTTCGGAAGCATACCGATAAAGTTACCGATACCGCAGGACGGCTCTAACAAATTGCCCTCCTTAAAGCCCATCTTCTCCATAGCCTTATATATGGCTGTGATTACTTCAGGTGGAGTATAAAAGGCAGTTAATGTGCTTTCCCTCGCTGCTGCATATTCTTCAGGAGTGAGAATGTTTTTAAGCATTGCGTATTCGCTCTGCCAAGAACCGGCTCGCTCATCAAATGCTTCGGGAATACCGCCCCAACCGACATATTTAGAAAGAATTATTTGTTCTTCGGGAGTGGCAAAGCGATTTTCGTTCTGACATTCTTTAAGTACGGATATAGCTGCATAATTTCGGTGGAAGCGTTCTTTCTTGTTCACTTCCTCAACCGGATTGTGTGCTAAATCGAAGCTGTGTCGCTCCGCCATCGGAATATCCGGGTGCAAGTCAAAGCTATGTGCTTTCGATTTTTTCTTTTGTTCCCAAGCAGGAACAATCGGCTCAGGCTCTTTATCGTAACCGTTTCCGATACGAATGCCCTCGTTATACATCTCATCGTAGCTGTCAAAACCGTTTTGAACGGCTACAATTTCTCGGTAGTCCTCAATCGGAACTTTACCGATATTGGTTGCTACCATATCGCTTCTTTCGGCATTTTCAAGGAGTGCTTTCATTGTGGCAGAAGTGCAGCCGGTTAAATCCGGTGTCTGTTTGAAAGCATTATCTGCTTCTTCAAACCATTCCGTACCTACATCGGCAAGAGTTTGATTTGCGATATTGCCGAGATAATCAAAGAAGTCATCTGCCGATTTGTGCTTTTGTGCAGCTTCTTCGACTTCATCAAAGGTTGTAGTGTTTATTACATACTGACCGCCGGCATTGCTGTCGGGGTTATAGTACATCCAAGTAACCGTTTTGTTTTCTTTATCGACAAAGAAAACATCTTCATAATCCGTTGCGGTTTCTTTTTCTTCAACAGCTTCATTTAGATATTCGCCGAAACCGGCTTCCTGTATTGCCTTTACATAATCATCTTGTTGAATGCTATCGGGTGTAACAACAGCTAATACTTTGTTTGCTCTATCATCTTCAAAGTTGTAAGATGAAATATCCCGAGAGGTAACATAGAATTTTTCGATGTTACCATCATACTCCCTAATCGCTTTTTGGAATTGCTGAAGCTCTACGCTTGTAAATATGTTTTGTGTAACCCAATACATTTCATTATCGTTTACAACTTCAGCTTGCTTGTATCTCATACCGTGCGGAATAAGCTTTTCAAACTCGTTGCTATCAAAATGCAACATCGGTTCATTCTCAACGATTAAGTGGTCATTAAGCGGATTTTCACGCACTTTTCGGTCAAACTCGTCCTTTGTAAATTCCTTGTTAAATAACGGAAATTTCGGGTCGTAGAGCATTACTCTGTTATCGTCGAACGATAAAACCTCATATTCTGAAGCTCCTATATATACCGTATCGCCGAGATGATATTCATAATTGTTTTTGCTCTGTGCAGACTTTATCATCTGCCTTTCGTAGTTATCAATATCTTGTTTGGATAACCACTCCGGTTTTTCGGGGAGTAGGTCGTAAAGCTCTCGCATTTTATCAATCTGCTCATCTACGCTTCCGGCCCACAAGTGCTTTTCTGCTCTTGCTCCCGTGCCTAAAAAGTATTCGCAATCAGACTTAAGGCGGCTTAAAAGCCTGTATTCGTCCTCAAATGGCTGTGTTTTGTCAATACTTTGTTCGGCAAGTAAGCTGCGAACAAAATCAATATTCTCTATGCGGTTAATGGGAATGCCGACTGTATCCTCAAAAGTAATATCTCGCATTGTAACATCGCCGCTGATTTTTTTGACATTTTCGATGATAAATCTGCGGTCATCAATAACAACTTCCTTGCCGATTATATCGTCGTTGTCGGGTTGCTCTGTTTCTGCGTGTGGAGCAGTAGATAGAATTTCACGGTTTCTTTTCTCTTCTTCAATTTCAGCTCGTCTTGCTTCTTCTTTTTCAAGCCATTGTGGATACCTTGCTGATTCCTTATCGTTTAAGTATCTTCCTTGTGAGATTTGCTGCTCTATAAGGGTTGCTACCTGACTCCATTTAAGCATTACTCTTGGACGGTCTTCAGCATATCCTTTATAGATTTCCAATCCTTTGGCATCGAAATTCTTGCTGTATCCTTCAAATCCTCCTGCGTGGGAAGAACCTCCGATACCATATTCTTTTTTAAGGAAGTCTGCATTTTCCTTTGTTGAAAAGCTCTTTTGGAACTGTTCATAAATACGCATTTTGCCATCGACAAAGCCTGAACCTTGTCGAACGGTTGCATCAATTACTTCTTGTGGAATAGAAAAAGCAGAGGTAGTTGTATTGCTTACCTCTGCTTGTTCAAATAGTTTTAATTGTTCGTTTACGGACGGCAACGGTTTGGCATCTAAGCGTAAATCACTTGTTCCTTCACGATTTCCTGCGCCGAGTGTCTGATGTTGTTCATCAGACCTACCCACTTCATCATATCTTCCGCTTTCATCTGTTCGGTCAGACCTGCTTTCGCTGCCATCTGCTTGACTAAGCTCTCCTCCAAGTCGGTCGCTCTCTTTTCCACTTCTGCCAAGTGCTGAATCAGAATCCCTTTCGTCAGTAGATTGCAATATATGATTTCGTGCTCTTTCTTCAGGTAATTTCTCCTCATCTGAGCCCATCTTCCCAGCGTTACTTCCGGTTGTTCCGGTAGCTTCAAGTCCGGAAGAAGATAATCTCCCACCTGCGTGTATGTTATTTCCATAGTTGTTTCTCCCTTCGTTTTTATTTACATCTGCATTATAGTTCTTATTTTCAGATAAATCAAATGTGCGATTTTTTTGTTCGTACATTAAAATGGACTTTGCTATCTGTTCGAGAGCGATTTTTGCGGTTTTGTTTGTTGCAACTCCAACCGCATTGAAAACTTCTTGTGAATTAAATTTTGAAAGGACTGCAAAATCCGAAAGAGAATATATTTTATCAACGTCTAACCCTAATCGTGCCATTATCATATATGACACGCTATCTTTCACGAAATTTAAGTATAAAGAGTTAGCTTCTTCGGTAGGTAAAGATTTTATATCACTACCTAATCCAACATTCATAAAATCAGAAACGTATTTTTCGGTGTTGTTTTTAATAATGTTAGAAACACTTTCTTTTATAACACTTTCGAGGCTTGTTATATCGTAAACACTACCGAAAGCATTTTTGAGTGCTTCGATTACAGTTGTTTCATACTCAGGCTTCATATTCCAAATCGGAACAGGTTGGGAATGACTGCTTTCGTGCGTATCTGAAATATCAAAATAATGAATAAGTCTTTGTCGGCTTCTGTTGGCAGACTCAAAAACAGCAATACCTTTTGCACCCTTATTAACCCATCTTTCAAATGTTTCATTCCAACGTTCGATTTCAAGAACAGCCGTCGCATCAGGTCTTTGTATGAAAAGTAAGAACTGTTCGTCAAAACGCAGCTTAAGATTTCTTCCGGCGGTCTGGAGAAATGATTGCCATTTTACAGGGTCAGTTATTATTTCTAAACAAGCTCTGTCATAAAGCTCTGATATAACGTCAAATTTTTGAGCCATTAGGTATATACCTCCTGTGTTTATTTTCTTTTCAACAAGCAGAAAACAACGCTCAATAAATGAGCGTTGTTTTTATTGTTTATTTCGCTTTCCATTGAGCAACTTCTTTACTGAGCCACAAACTTACAGCCGTTAGTCTTTGCCCAAGTTTCGGCATATGAACCGGTAGTAACGAAAAGCGTTATATACCTGTCTTTTCTTAGGAAAGGCTCCCCTTCTTGTTTTTTGTAAGTATCATTAAAAGCATCTGTTCCTATATTAGTAACACTACTTGGTATAGTAATATTTGCGAGAGAAGAGCAGCCATTGAAAGCTCTTTCCTCAATACTTGTTACAGAATTAGGAATTACAACGTCAGTAAGAGCATCGCATTGAGAAAAGGCACCGTATGGAATGTTTGCAATTGTGTTTGGTATAACGACTTTTGTGATACTTCTGCAACTGGCAAAAGCACCCGAACTCATGCTTGTTACAAAATCAGGTATAGTATATTCGCCAACTTTTCCGCCGGGGCAACATATTAAGTTTGATTTGTTTTTATTGAACAGCACTCCATCCTCACTTGAATAGTTTGAATTATCCTCTGCAACTTCTATTGACTTCAAACTATAACAACCATTAAACGCGAAATTACCTATGCTTGTAACGCTACTCGGTATTGTGATATTCTTGAGATGGGGGCAAAAATGAAACGCGCTTGGTCCTATGCTTGTCAGACCATTGGGAATGTTGACATTTACAAGGCTCTCGCAATCATCAAAAGCATTTTTTCCAATACTTATTACACTATTAGAAATATTAACGTCTGTAAGGTGTAAACAACTATAAAATGTAAGATTTCCAATATTCTTTACGCCATCGAGAACCTCAGCCTCTTTAAGCGTTTGTTGAAGATGGCGCTCGGTAATGCCTTTCATGTTAACGTAGGCAAAAGCATCATCTTTCATCAATCCATCCGAGTCATTGCCGTTCTTAGATATTGTTACCTTTGTAAAATCTTTATTGAACTTAGCAACAACATACTCAGGTTTGGTTTTGCCTATATTAAGCGTGTAATTGTTGGCTTTTATTTGTTCAAAAAAGGCATTAGTAGCACCAACCTCATCGAACGAAAACGTAGCTGTATCAGTATAATAACCCGAATATTTAGGTTTTTCGGTTGCAACAGCACCAAAGTGTGAGGTTTTCTCTTCAGTAGACTTACCGGACGTCTGAGTTATGATTGTCGAGCCACTTGTTAAATCGCCTTCGGCGGTAGCGAGCTTATATGGTATTTTCACATTGTTTTCTTCAGCTACAGCGCCGTTGTACGTAACTGTTCCCACAAGGGACTTACCGTCCGGTATAATTACATCTCTTAATGTTACGCTGTTGGCATTGGTATCGACATCTTCGGACATCTTCTGTACTTTGATGTATGCCGGTATAGTCGCCGTATATGTAGACTCTTCTGAATATTCAACTGTTGAACTGCCCGAAGGCGTGTCCTGATTAAGTGTCTTATCTGCCGCGAAAGCCATAGTGCCACAGCTTGCGGCTGTTACCGCTCCAAGAGCTATAGATATAATCTGTTTTGTTAACTTTTTCAAATTTATCAATCCTTTCTTAGAAAATAGGAAAAGCGGCCCCTATAATTGTTCGGGGCAATATATAGGAGCCGCTGAAAAATGGAATCGGGTCAATCAAGACCGATTACGAATACAAGATTAGTCAACAGATACAGTGAATGTAGCTGTGTCGTTATAGGTTCCTGAAAAGGACGGAGCCTGAGTAAGTACAGCACCGAGAGCCGTAGAATTTACAGCATCCGGATTACCGGCGGCCACACTGAGAATGGTGTCGCCTGTTGCTATCTTCGCACCCTGATTCTGAAGGTCGTAAGTAATCTTAGTATCTGCGTTGTCAGCAAGTACAAGAGAATCCGCAAATGCAACCTTTACGTTAAGGGTCTTGCCGAACGGAATAAGGACTTCTTTGGCAGTTACATTTTCAGTTACCGGGGTCTCGCCGACCTTGGCAGCTTTAATGTATTCCGGAATGGTTACTATATATGTTCCGTTGACCGTATCATCGGTCGGGTCCTCCGGAGTACCGGGGTCGGTTACTTTACCTGCCTGATAATAGACGGTTGCAGTACCGGTCGGGGTGTCCTGATTAAGTGTTTTGTCAGCAGCGAAAGCTACTGTGCTGAGTGAACAAAGAGTCGCAAGTGAAAGAGCTGCGGCTACTGCCTTCTTTAATACGTTTTTCTTAAAATGCATTGTTAATTACCTCTTTTTCTTTCTTGAAATTTTTTTGTAATTTGATTGTGTAATCAGTAGAAGGCTCTGCTCGTACCTTGTAATAGACTTTGGTCTTCAAAGCAATTCTCCTTTCAATTTAGATTTTGTATACGGTCTTGTTTTCATTGCGCGCCTCTGAACAATCCTACTTGACGTGCATAGTTACTTGCATCTCCGGCGAGTTCATCTCGGCGCCGGTTTCCAGCTCGTTTGTATAAATGTGTATGATAATCGGATAATCGCCCTGCGAGAACTCACGCGAAATGTCTATTTTATGTATTTTTTCTCCGGGCGGCACCATGTTTGATTTGTATATTACCTCTCCTGTATCAGAGAGCAAGATTTCAAACGAGAAGTAACAAGGGTTGCCTTCGGGGTTCTCAAGCGGAATGGAGAGATTTTTGCTTGTGTTAGCCGGAATTGACCAAGTAGTAAATCCTCTGACTTGAATTCCTTTTGCTTCGTTTTCTTCTTCTTCGTTGGTGCCGGTATTATGTTCTATGTTAGGACGAAATATCGGAGACTCGGGATGTTGCTTATTGCAAAAGGACAATATAGAAATCAGAATTAACAAGAGTAGAGCTAAGAGAATAAGCAGCCACGGAAGAATAGAGTTTGATGTGATAGCTATATATTTGTTTTCCGTGTCTTTAAGCTTGATATATCCTTTTATGGCTGCCGTTTTTGAACGGGTAGAATAAACATAAGATATATCGCTCTCGTTATCGCTTAATACTCCTATCGGCTCTTTGTGCTTTTTGCTTTTGCGAAGTCTTAAATCGGTATATCCGCACATATTAGCGTTTTGTTGCTGTTCAAATTGGATAGGGCTGATATACCGAATTTTATGTTTTCTGTGAACTGTTTTTGTTTTATCGCCGAATAATTCAATCGGATATTTTTTAAGCTGCATATATATTTCCTTTCTTCTCCCACACAAAACAACGACGCAGGTGTATCTTCTGCGCCGTTGCTTGTGTGTTTATAGGAGGAACCGATAAAAAGATATGGTCTAAAATAACAAAAGCACCTTGTGATTACAAAGTGCTTTTAGTCTTGCGTCGTTTAATGAACGAAAGTGTTATCCAAGCTGCCGAAGTCAATACGCCGAGAGTTCCTGCGGCGAAGTATAATGTTTTGGATTTATTTCCTGTTTTCGGAATTTCTACCGGTATCGGTACTTTGTTATTGGTTATATTGACTTCTACAACCGCCTGTTCTTTTGTGATTTCAAACGGGTATTCGGTTTCGTCTAATATATACCCGCTTTTTGCTTCAAATTCCTGATAGGTATATTTTCCTCTTTTCAAACCGTCAAACTCAACGACGCCGTTTTCGTTTGTATAGCCTTCGCTGACAATTTCGCCCTGCTCGTTGCGGATACGGAATCCAACGTTAGGTAACAGCGTTCCGTCAGAGAAGTCTGATTTTGTGATGATGAGCTTACCGTTTGCCCATATGTTGACAGCCTTAATCGTGACAATCTGTCCGTCTTTGTTGAGAGTTACGGGTATAGGTGTATTATCTAACAAGTAACCTTCGGGTGCGGAAAGCTCAATAACTACATATTCGCCTACAGGAACATTGTCAAAGCGGAAAACGCCGTCATTGTTGCTCACAGCAGTCAAAAGTGCCGTCGCTTCGGTGTATTCAGTTTCTTCTGCACGGAACAGTCCAAAAACAGCATCAGCAAGTGCATTTCCTTGTTCATCGCTCTTCTTGCCGATTATGCTGCCACGCTTGAGCGTGTTTTCGATTGCGTTGCCGTTATTGACTGAAATGCGGACTTCAGACACATTTTGTCCGGCGTATTCAAAGATTACAGGATATTCCGTATCGGAAAGAATATAGTGTTCGTCCGTACTGTACTCTTTTACATAAGCTTTTGCTTCTACTGGCAAATCTGTTGCAAATTCTGCTGTGCCGTCAGCATTCAAGGAGAGGATTTCCAATAACCCGTCTTTCGGGATTACAGAGCCGTCCGTTGCCGTTAAATCTTCGGCAGCATAAAGGGCAAACTGCACTTTTTGCAGTTCGTTATTATTGCCGAGTTCGAATAAGTCGTCTTGTTCTAAAACTTTTTTGAGGTCAATAACCGCCTTTTGCCGTGCATTGGTAACCGTTATTGCCGTGGATGTTACCGAAATATCTTGACCTGCGTATGTGAGGGATACTTCGTAAACAGTTGGGTCTATAACCATACCGTAGGCTGCTTTGGTTTCTTGAACAAGGTATTTACCGAGATACAAAAGCTTTGACTGAGAGGTGCTGTTTCCGATTGTAACGATGTCTACTACATCGCCCTGCTTTGCACGTATTGTGCCGTCGGGTGTGATAATGTCCTCGGCAGCAGTAATTGTAAATACCGCACCTTTGTTATTTGCAAGCGAAAAAACAGGCTGATAGAATGTGCCGTCATAGGATACGGAACTGAACACCTCTCCGAGCTTTGTGATGTCAATTGTGCCTTTTTGTGGCATATTTGATTTTGTAATGTTAACAACCGTTAATGCACCGTCTTTTGTCATAGTTTCGGGTGTTATATCGAAGTGTACAGGTGTTTTGTCAACAACATATCCGTAAGGTGCATAAACCTCAACTGCCGAATAGCCTTTGCCATAGGGAAGCTGTTCGGGTGTGACGAGCCGTCCGTTGTTATCTGTGTAGAATGTATCAATTGTTGTCGGCGTAGGATAGGTATAAGTCATCGTTATCAAATTTCCCTGCGGGTCATAGAGCTGTATGCCTGTTCCTGCCAACGGTACGGTTTTGCCTGTTTCCGCATCTGTCTTGGTAAATTGAAGATAGCTTTTATAGGTTGCATTGTTGATTAAATATCGGTAGATTTCCCCGTGCTTGTTGATTACAATGTCAAAGTCCTCAATAAACTCTGTACCGTCCTTACCTTTTGTCTGATGGGCTGTATATATGCCGTATGGCAGTTTTTTTGTTTGAGCAAATCCGTTTTCGTCAATTACCAACAAGTCTCGTTCACGGTCATTTGCCGCAGCATAAGAGCCTTTAGACTTGAGGTATATTTCAAATTCAGCACCGACTTCGGGCGTTTCAATTTGAGTGTCCCCGTTGTCGTTGTGCTTAATTATCGCAATTTGCCCGAGAATAACATCCTCTGTCACACCCATAGAAACGGCATTGTGCTCAACTGTGAAATTGCCGGCTTCTGCGCCGATGTGATAAACAGTTTCATTAACCAAATAGCCCTCGCTGGATGTCAGCTCACGCAAAGTCCAGTTATCGCCGCATATATATTCTTTGGTTGTAAAACTGCCGCTTTCATCCGTCGTGTATGTATCTACAAGCGTATTATTTTTATAAACGCCATATACAGCACCCGCCAATGTTCCGTCGCCTTGAGCTTTACCGGTTATGCTGTCCTGTTTTTTGACTGTAACCGTAAACTTCTTCAGAACATTTTCGAAAGAAGCGTTTGTAATGCTGTTCCAAGCAATATCGGTTGTTTGGCTGTTGGGAACAACATATTGAATTCCTGTATCCACTTCTTCAAGTGTGTATCCGTTACCGATGAGAATGTCGTTAAAATACGCCTTGCCCGTGTTGTCGGTAACCGCATAAGCATTGACTTCCAAACCGCTTTCGGAGGTACCAAACAGATGGAAGCGGTGTCCTTCGAGCACACCGTCTTCAGACGTCTTAGTTACGGTCAAAGAGCCACGCTTGAGCAAGTTGTTGAAGGTAACGGTAGTTGTCTGTCCCGGCAGAATAGTAAAAGTCTGTGCCGTTTGCGGAACATAATAGCCGTTTGTGATTTCAGAAACGGTATAAGTTCCGGCGATTAAGTTTTTAACGGTAATAGTACCGTCCTTACCCGTTTTCACATCTTTTTCTATGCCGTTACCGCTGATGTGCAACGATACATTTTCAACTTTGCCGTCTTCCGAAGTCTTGACTAATTTAACGTGTCCTACGGATTCAGTTTCCAATCTAAAGTATGCGTTGACGGGGTCTTTTAAGTCGAGAGCAACAGCTGTGGTTTGGTTAGAGCCGACTGCGTAGCCTGCGCATATCGCCGGCAAAGAGGAAACATAAGAATTGCTTGTTCGTTCGCCTGATACGGTAGCATTATCTAAAATGCGGTCGGTGCTTATATACAGCGTATTGCCTGATTTTGTAAAGCTCACACCGCTGCAAGAAAAACTGTATCCTGACAAAACGCCGTTGCCGTCCGTTACGCTACCTTCATATTTTCCTGTTGAAAAATTGTATTTTAGGGTAATTTTACTTCCCCAAGAAGGAAATTCGCCGGCAAAACTCGGAAGAATTTTATGAGATAAAATCTGTCCTTTAATTTTCGAATACACTGCTTTACAGTTTGCACGGTTGGCAGATGAAGTGCTTCCACCGAACGCACAGTTTAGAAATGCATCTTCCTGTGCCGTGTTAAAATATCCTTGAACCAATGCCCAAATGATACCCTGTGTCGCTACGTATTCCGTCTGCCACGAATAACCGTATTTTGTGTTACCGTCGAAGCCATAAAGAAATGCAAACGAAATGTTATCCTGCACATTTTCAGGCAAAGAGTCTATTGTTTCACGAATTGTTTTATTACCATCCGTAAAGTGCTTGTTCGGTTCTACGCAATAGGCAGGTCTTCCGTCTGCTGTGTGTAAACGTTGATGCTGTCCGTGTTTATTTGTGCCGAAGCCGGACTTTGAGAAGTTGTAATAAAAGCCGGGAATCCATTCGCTTGCACCGCTAACCTTAACTGTTTCGCCGACGCTTAAAGCAGACACCGCTACCGACAACGGAGAAAACAGCATTAACAGAGTTAGAAAAGCTGCTAAAAATCGACTTGTTTGTTTTTTCATTTTTCAAATTCCTTTCGTATCGTTTAATATCTATGTGAACGCCCCATCGGACGAATAAGAGTAAAAAAAGAGACTTGTTTTTACAAGTCTCTTGTGTTTGGTTATTCAATTTTTTATGATTTAATATACGACATAGATTTCCCATTGGGTATTACCGTCGCTGTCAGTGTACTGCTGAGCTACAACATTAAGATATGATTCTTCAGGGATATATCCAAATCTATTCATTCCCATTGTGTAAATATCATCTACACAGTAATGCAATCTTGACTTCACTCTTTCAGGTGTAGATTCTGTGCTGGCAGGATTTCTCCAACTTGTACCTTGTGTGGTAAGTCTTGAATTGATTACAAATCCTTTGTCGATAGCATATTGCTTAATCTCCGTAACAACGGCATCAACCTTTGCTTGCGTCCACACGTGTTCGGTTGTCTGAGGTGAAGTTGTTCCCGTCTCTTGTTTAGGCTTGGTATTGCTCTTGCTTCCGCTTTGTTTCTGAGTTGGCTTTCCTTTTGCAGGACTACTCTTGTCTGATGAGCTGCTTTTGTTTGTGTTCGGAGGACTGACTTTTGAAGCTTCAACAGTTGTCGCTTCCGCTGTTTCCTGCTCGGTAACTTCTGCCGAAGTTGTTTCGCTTTCAGGCTCTGTTTCGATTTCGTTTATTGTTTCAGGTTCAGTAGAAGCAGCTTGTTCGCTGATTGTCGCTTTTTTTATGTTGCTGTTGTGTACGCCTATCGGAACTGCAACTGATACAGCGATAACAAGAATTAAGCCGATAACCGAACAAAGAACGGTGTTTCTGAATTTCTTGTCTGATTTGAATTTTTCTAAATTCATCTTCATAGATATTTACCTCCGTATGTTTGTTGATGATGTGTTCCTCATCTGTAATTATATTATCACGCTTTTTTTGTATATACAAATGTGCGAATTTGTCATATTGCCGTCATTAAGCATAATCGTGTTTGACAAGCTGATTGAAATAGGTGTCGCCTCCGTGTTGGGAACAGTAAAGTGCTGTCAATATGTAAGACTGCATATTCTTAATGGCTGTTTTTGACTCGGAGAGGCACATATTAACATAGGATATGTTTTCGTCGTCTAATTTGAGCAATACGCTTTTGACAGCTTCCTTCGGAATGTCTTGACCTTTGATTTTTATGTATGGCTTGTTGCTCGTTACAGCATCCACCATTATTTGAACACATAAATCCAAAAAATCACGACTTATTTCTTTCTGTTCGGATAATAAGTCATAAGCGATATTTTGCTTTATGATTTCTTCATAAGCTTTTCGCTCTTCATAAAGCGTTTGTGCTTTTTCCATCTCATCAATCGAGTTTTCTTTCGGCTCTCTACATAACTTACTACTATATGTAGATTGATAAGGATAGTTATTTATATTATAAGTATCTTTATTATTTAAGTATTTTATTGTGTTGGATTTTCCTATATAGGGTTTTCCTATGTTGGAAAATCCAATCTGGCTATTTTCGATTTTTTCGGGTGTATTTTTATCCACATCGGATTTTCCAATGTGGCTGTTTTTATCCACATCGGATTTTCCAATGTGGCTGTTTTTGTCCACATCGGATTTTCCAATGTGGCTTTCTTCACTATATATTATATTCAAATTATCGTCAATTTCTGTCTCTGAAGCAACATTTTCTGTTACTGCGTGTTCGTAAATTGTGTACTCAGTACATAAGAGCTGACCGAGATTGTTGCGAGAACGAGAGCGTCGCAAATATCCGGCTTTTTCAAGTTCTTGAATACCTGAACGAACCGAATCGACACCGTCGCCGCTGAGTGATACCAGTCCTTTTAATGTCATATCCCAATCGGGTGGTAATGACAGTATCAATGTCAATAAGCCTTTTGCTTTAAGGGAGAGATTTCTGTCCTGTAAATGATGATTAGAGATTGTTGTGTAGTTTTTATTTTTCTCTACACGAAAAACTGTTGTCGTTGCCATTTTAACAGTCCTTTCTTAAAATTATTTTTGATGGATAGTTCGAGAAGTTTTTTGAGTATCAGCATATTTCTGATATTTGATTTGCCCGTTTCCGAACAAAATATTTGGATATTCTGTTCCTGCGAGCTGCCGCCATTCGTCTGAATAGCCTTTCAGTTGTGCCTTCATTTGTTTGCACCATTCGGATAGAACACTCTTTTGAACTCCGCCGGAAGTAACATCCATTTCCACATCTGATGAAGCAGGAAGATAAACTCTGCTTTCTGCTTTGTTTAATTGCGTGGATACGGTTTTGATTTGGTCTGCAAGAACAGTTAATCTTGTATCACGGGCAAGCTGCTTTGTGATATAAGATTGTAAATTTGAGCAGGTAACCGGATAAGTCTGCCAAAGGTTTTCGTGCCGAATGGAAGCTGACATCCAACCGGTTATTTTATTAAACGGAATAGCGTATGCACGAGATAAGGTGTAGCAAGTATCAAGGCAATTCATCATTGCATCATTCAAGTTGTTTTCGCGCTGATAGAGTGCGAGCTGACCGTTTTGCTTGTCTGTTGTTATTTCACGGACAAAATTTCGGGAATGAGCCGATACAGACTCATAATCAAAAAAGCCTGCGCCTTTGCGGTATAACTCTTGAATTAAGTGTGTATCGTGCGTTTGACGAACGGAAAAATAACTCGGCAGCAGTTCAAGGAATTGGTCGGGAAGAACATCGTCCGAAAAGCCGTAAAAGGCATTTTCTTTTTCTATTGTGTTTTTAATTCCCGATAAGCGTTCTATACGCAAGCAGGTTGCCATTGCACTATCGTTATATCTGACACGCTCGCCGTCCCATATATTGCCGATTTCGCCGCCGTAGGCACCCAATCCACGGTCATTGATGTCATTGATGAACTTGATTGCTGTACCGCCCTGTATTCGCCATTCTGATAGGTTTTTGTTGTAATCGTCAATCAGAATACAGTTTGCACTCATTTCGGGAATGATGCTGCTCTTGTCAGCTCCGGCTGGAACAAACAGCATATTTTCGTCTGACAGCTGTGGAAGATGCCTATGCAACCATTCTCGTTTTTCGCCTTCGACAAAAGGCGGTTCGGTATCTAAAACTGCCGAGATAATAAAAAACTCTGTATCGGCGTTACGGTCAATACAGAGAGAAATTGCTTTAACAAATTCTTCAAAAGGTTGCAAGTTCGCATAAAAACCTTTTTCCCACATTTGCTCAATATATTTATGCTCGGCATCGTGGAAGCGACACAGTGTGCCGTCCATATCAATATAAATTCGTTTTGCCATTGTGTTATTCCTCCTGCGAAGTCAGGAACGCAATAAGGGTATTTGTCTTAACAGCTTTTTGCAATTCGATTATGCCTTTCATTTCACGCAAATCTCTGCAAAAATCCACCATATCTTCCGCTGTAAGTGCTGATATGGTTTTTTCGTCGGTATAACCGGCTTCGATTATTTTACGCAATATATTAAGATTGCGATTATTCATCTTCATAGGGTTCGCCTCCAATGTAAAATGCAGTGCTGGCACAGACACTTTGTGTCTCGCTTTTTGCTATTGCTTCTGCTCCGAATAATTCAGAGAGAACGTTCTCAAAACGCTCTGTAACTCTTTTGTGCGTTTGCAAGAATTCGTCTTGTATTTCACGCAGTTGAGCTTGAACATCGGGGGAGGTGTCTATTCCTGCCGCTATTAAGGTGTTGAGAATGTCTGCATCAGCAGTCAGCTTGCTACCTGTAACAGATAAGCTGAGCGAAAATATAGGGGTTTCTTTGCTTTCGTTTTTTTGAATAGGATTAAATTTGTTCATTTGTTTTTTCCTTTCTTTAATATACCTTCTAAAAACGGTATGTCATATTCAAAATCAAATCTTTGTGTTATGACGGTTATCTTTTTCTCTGAAAGTAGCTTGTAAATTCTTTGTTATAACTACCGTTTCGATTTATAGATAATACTTTTTTCATAGCGCACCTCCGTTTAGTATAGCGTTTCTTTTTCGCCTTTTTTGAAAGACGCTTTTCGCTCTTTAGCTTTTTGGTAAAAATCAAGAGCCTTAAAGATACCTTTTTCAATATCTTCGGCACTTGTATTAGGCGGGAAATAACGGCTAAATCTGTTAATCGGTATCTTACTGCTTGGCTTTTGATTTGGCTTTTCTTGAGCAAGAAGGTCATATATTCCTTGCGGATTTAAGATACCTTTTTTTTGCATTTCACGCAGCTGTATAGCTTGAGCGTGAGAGGGAGTAGAAAGCGTATCTTGCATAAAATCAAGAACAATTTTTTGATTTTCAGGAGATAAATATGACAATTCAACAGCCGGACGCATTGCCATAGACAGAGCTTCCGCTTCTATCGGCTTTTCGACTGAATTATCAACCATTTGTAGCAGTTCGGGAATGAGATAGGTCAAGCGGACATAACGCTGAATTTGAGTATTACTGTCTTGACTTTCAGCTGCTAAAATTTCCCTTGATTTACCCACAAAAGAATTGTGTCCCACTGGGACTCCATTTTCAATGTTTGGTCTGCCTGCTTGTCTTTTCATTGCTTCTAACTTCATTTTATACGAGTATGCTTTCTCGCTCGGAAGAATATATGGGCGATGTGCGTTACTGTCTACCATTAAGATTGTTGCTTGTATGTCGTCTAAATCTCTGACAATACAGGGTAGCGAGTCTAAGCCGGCACGAATAGCAGCGTGTTTTCGCCGGTGTCCTGACACCATTTCATATCGACCGTTTTCTTTCGGGCGAACAATACACGGCATTATAACTCCGTTTTTTTGTATAGACTCAATCAGCTCGTCCATATCTTGATTATCTCTAACTTTGAACGGGTGTTTTTGGAAGCTGTCAATCTCGTTACAATCGATTGTAACAATGCGTTCTTGCTGTGAGCTTTGACGTTCTTCCTCAGTTGAAAACAATTCATCTAATGGGTTGCTTATGTTGATTTTTGGCAATTCCGTCATCGACACTTAATACCTCCTTCGATAGTTGATTGTATGCTCTTGTCGATTCAGAGTTCGGCGCATACGACATTGGACTTTGACCGTAAAGTGAAGCTTCAGCTGTTTTAACGCACCGTGGGATTTCCGTATGGAAAACCTTAATTTGATTTCCGAAAGCGTTTCGTACCTCGGACGAAATATGCTTTGATAGGTTTGTGCGCTGGTCAGTCATAGTTATCAGAATTCCGTCGATAGACAGTTCCGGATTAAGCTGTCGCTTGGCAGTCTGAATTGTGCGTAACAAGTCAGATAGTCCGTCGGTTGCATACGGCTCGGCTTGCACCGGAATAATCAAGCTGTTTGCCGCAACTAATGTGTTAATTGTGAACAGGTTGAGAGCCGGGTTACTGTCAATCAAAATGTAGTCATAGTGTGGCTTGAATTGGGACAACGCCCGTTTGAAAACGGTTTCTCTGCTTATAACGCTTGATAAGTGAATATCGAGTCCGGCGAGGTCGATATTGGCAGGAATTAAGTCGACATTCTCTGATGAGACAATGTATTCCTGAAAGTCTTTTGGGGACTCGTTAAGCTCATCAAATATCAAATCCTTTACGGAGTATCGGTATTTGGAACGGTCACGGTATCCCAAGCCTTTGGTGAGGTTGCCTTGTGGGTCAAAATCAACTAATAGCACTCGCTTTCCGCTTGCTGCCAATGAAATGCCTAAACAGCTTGTGGTTGCGGTTTTGCCGACACCACCTTTTTGGTTGCATAATGCAATTGTTTTTGCTTCTTGCATTTGGTAATTCTCCTTTCATTTTTTATAATATAAAAAAAGAGCAATTACATAGTTGTAATTGCTCTAAATGACCGTCGTTATTGTATTTTTTAAGCTACTGCTATTTGCGTTTCTATCAATGTTTGTAATTCCTGTATAAACATTTCTCTTGAACTTTTATAGTTAAACATTTTTCTTGGCAAATTGTTAATCATATGCTGAATTCTTTGCAAATCATCATCTTGAACATTGTCAAACGATGTTCCCTTAGGAAAATATCGACGGACAATACCGTTCCAATTTTCGTTCGAGCCTCGTTCCCAAGAGGAATAAGGGTGTGCGTAATAAATCTTTGTCCTTTGATTGCCCTCCATTAAGGCTGAATTTGAAAACTCTGTTCCATTATCGAATGTAATCGTTTTGAATACAAGTGGAAATAGTGCTCCGAACATACTCTCCATTTTATCAATTACTTCGACAATTCTGAATGCTTGCTTGTCTTTAACGTTAAAAACAAAACCCATTCGTGTTTTACGCTCTATTAGTGTAATCCAATGCCCTTTATGGTCTTTACCGACAATGCCGTCGCCTTCCCAATGTCCAAACTCTAAGCGAGAGTCCACTATTGCCGGACGCTCATCAATCGAACGACCAAGACTTTTTTTATGCTCACGCACTTTTTTAGGGTGTGTTTTCCAGCCTGCCTTTTTAAGCAAATCTATGTTTTTGACATTGCACAAGCCGAGGTCAACCCAATTGTATAAGGTTTGTGTTGTAACTGTTTGCTCAAAAAGGTTAAGTCTTTTTGCATTGCCCGCGGCTGCGTCTAACGACCACAGCTTATCGGACATAACTTGTTGCTCAACATAATTCACAAAATCTCGGCATTCAATTATTTTGCATTTTCTGCCGCAATGAGAACGGTTTTCGTTATATGTACGCTGACCTACATCAGCGAAATAGACAAGTTCGGTTTGATAAATAGGGATATTGGCATCTTTTTTTGTTGTCTTTATTTCTCGGCGTTGTTCGACAGAACCTCGTTTTATTTCTTTCCTTATGGTTGTTATGCTGCGGTTCAGCATTCTTGCAATCTGTTTTTTTGGAGTGTTATTTCTTAGTAATCTTTCAATCAATTCTCTCTCTGCTTCATTTATTTGCGTATATTTTTTATTGCGTATTTCTTCCATTTTTCATTCTCCATCAACCTCAAAAATTGATTAATTGTAACATTTTTTTAGAAGTGTGGCAAATTAGGTAGGGGGGTCAGGTTATTTTTTTAATTGATATAAAAAGGCACGGCAGTAAGAAATACTGCCGTGCCTTGAAAAACATATATTTGTTTTGTCGCCAAAGCTTATTTTACGGTCTGCTTTTTGGCTTTGTTCTTTATAACGGCACGCTCTATTGCCTTGACAATTTCAACGAGAGGAATTATCAGGAACGCAAGACCGAGAGCCGTGAAGAATTCGCGAGCGTCAATAGTGGTGAAATCAAAAGCGTCTGCAAGGAACGGTACTTCTATAACGAGCGCAGTTGTTATGAGGGAAAGTACGGTTGACCCGAAAATGTATTTGTTGAAGCTGCCGTGAAGGAGCATTGATACGGTTGAGCCATGCTGCGAACGCATATTAAACGAGTGGAATATTTCGCACATTGACATTGTAAGGAATGCCATGGTCATACCGTCGGCACTCTCGGTAAGCTCCCATCTGCCTGCCTCCATAAAGTGGCCTATGAAGTAAGCGGCAAGTGTCAGAAGCGTTACGAAAAGCCCCTGGTATACTACGTCAAAGCCGACACCGCCTGCAAAAATGCCGTCCGATGATTTACGCGGCGGACGTTTCATAAGGTTCTTTTCGCCCTTCTCCATACTGAGGGCGAGGGCCGGGAAGCAGTCGGTAACAAGGTTTATCCAGAGAAGATGTACGGGCTTTAATATTGTGAAGCCGAGCAGGTTGGCTGTGAAAATAGCCATTACCTCGCTGAGATTTGACGAGAGCAGGAATTGAATTGACTTCCTTATGTTGTCGTAAATTCGTCTGCCCTCTTCCACAGCTGATACTATGGTGGCGAAGTTATCGTCGGCAAGGACCATATCCGCAACGTTCTTTGTTACGTCGGTACCTGTAATGCCCATGCCTACGCCTATGTCCGCGCTCTTAATGGAGGGGGCGTCGTTTACGCCGTCACCCGTCATTGCCGTTATCATACCGCGGCTCTTCCAGGCATTTACTATTCTTACCTTATGCTCGGGCTGAACTCTGGCATATACCGAGTACTGTGTGACCTTTTCTTTGAAGTCCTCATCGGAAATATCATCAAGCTCCGCGCCGGTTATGGCCTCGCTCTTGTCCTTTATAATGCCGAGCTCCAAGGCTATTGCAACAGCGGTGTCCTTGTGGTCGCCGGTTATCATTATGGGTCTTATGCCGGCACCGCGACATTCTTCGATTGCCGCCTTAACTTCGGGCCTTACGGGGTCTATCATACCTACAAGGCCACAGAAGACGAGCTCATTTTCGATATTATCGGGCGACTGATCCTCGGGAACACATGAAAGCTGCTTGTAGCCGCAGGCGAGAACTCGAAGTGCTCTGTCGGCAAATTCCTTATTCTTTTTGAGCACGGCATCTCTGTCTGCGTCCGTAAGAGGGCTGACTTCGCCGTTTTTGAATATCCTTGTGCAGTGCTTTAATATCTCGTCGGGAGCACCCTTGGTGAACTGTAATATTCCGTCCGCAGTCTTGTGAATTGTGGACATCATTTTACGATTTGAGTCAAATGGTGCCTCGCCGACTCTCGGCGCGCTCTTCAGAAGCTCGTTTTTATTCATACCGAGCGACATAGAGTATGCCACAAGAGCCATTTCCGTGGGCTCGCCTACAAGATTGCCGTCATCGTCAAGACTTACGTCCGTGCAGAGAGCCATGCCCTCGGCAAGCATTTTTTCGTTGTCACAGTAATGCTCAACTACGGTCATCTTGTTCTGAGTGAGCGTACCGGTTTTATCAGAGCAGATTATCTGTGCGCAACCGAGAGTTTCAACTGCGGTGAGTTTACGAATGATGGCATTTTTCTTTGACATATTGGTAACGCCTATCGAAAGCACAACCGTCACTACCGCCGCAAGACCCTCGGGGATAGCGGCAACCGCGAGTGATACGGCGAGCATAAACGAGCCGAGCAGGAAGTCAAGATTCATTTCCGTGCCTGTTACAAGAGCTCTGACTATATCGAAGGCGAACATAAATACGCATATTCCGAGGACTATGAAACTGAGGATTTTTGAGAGCTGACCGAGCTTTTTCTGAAGCGGCGTCTGCTCATCCTTTGCGCTTGAGAGCGCACCTGCTATTTTGCCCATTTCGGTGTCCATACCGATGCTTGTTATAACGGCCTTGCCTCGGCCGTAAACAACGGTTGAACCCATATACATCATATTTTTTCGGTCGCCGAGGGGGACGTCTTTTTGTCCCTCAAGGCCTATGGCCTTTATGAATTTGTTGACGGGTACGGATTCACCCGTAAGTGCCGATTCCTCGATTTTAAGGCTTGCACTTTCAAAAATTCTGCCGTCCGCCGGAACAGCGTCACCGGCTTCAAGCAGTACAACGTCGCCTACGGTAAGGTCCTCACTCGGTATTTCGCATACCTTGCCGTCGCGCAAGACCTTTGTTGTTGCGGCGGCCATTTTTTGAAGAGCCTCTATGGCCTTTTCGGCCTTGCTCTCCTGATATACGCCGAGTATGGCATTGACTATTACGACGAACATTATAATGATAACGTCCGAGGGGAATTCTTTTTGCAATACGGAGGTTATTGCCGATATTACCGCCGCGGCAATGAGGATGATTATCATCGGGTCGGCAAACTGCGAGAGAAAACGCAGTATCAGCGGCGTTTTCTTGCCCTCGGCAAGCTTGTTTTTGCCGGTTTCGGCAGAACGCCGGCGTGCCTGCTCGGAAGTGAGACCGTTTTCGGTGCTTTTTACTTCGCCGAAAACCTCTGAAGAGCTTTCAAGATAGTATTTCATTTTTTTCCTCCCTGTTTTTTAAAAAAGAGCAGCCGCTTTTTTAAGAAAAAAGACCTTCGACAGAATTTAGCTCTGCCGAAGGTCTTGCTACCTTAATAAGGCTCGGTGACCAGAAGCCGAAAGGCAACATGATGTTGACCACCGGGTAAAAGCTACTCCCCTTCATAAGGAATATCTTAAGTGCGATAATAACAGAAAAATGAACTTTTGTCAAGTATTTTTAAAATAATAGCTTATCCCTCGCCGAATAAAACATAATTGTTGACATTTCGGCTGTCAAGCTCGGAAATAATCGAGCTGTCGTCAATGACCGGTATAAATCCGCCGGTCTGATAGTTTTCGTCAAGCTTTGAGCTTAAGAGCGGTATACAGTCCGTAACCAGAGCTTTTTCATCGGTGGTTTCGGCGGAATATGTTTTTTCTCCGTAAGCAAAGCCGTCTCTCTGCGACGATTTTCTGAAGTCCACAGCCACAAAATCGGCGGCGCTGTCAAAGAGAGAGCCGTCATAGCGGGCGGTGTTTCCGCCGAGCGCGTCCGCGGCGCTGAGCATAACGCAGAGCGGCTTGTCGCCGAGCACGTTTTTAACCTTTTCTATAAATGAATGTAAAACCGCGTTGCGGCTCTCTATGCTCTTTTCTTCGCCCGAAAATACAGCCTTGTCGAGGTAAATACTCTCGGGAAATTCCACGGAATCGAGTATAACGGCGTCAACTCCGAGAGAGGAAATCTCGCTCACAATGCTCAAAAGGTATTTCTCCGCGACGGGGGAATACGGGTTCAGCCACGGCTCGCCGTCGTGCTGAGCGCTGTTGTCGAGCCATAGTGTGCCGTCTGAATTTGTCACGGCGGCAGCGGCGCCGAGATGCGATGCGGCAACGCTGTCCTCATAGCAATAAATTCTTGCAATTATTTTATAGCCGGCACTTTTAAGCCTGTCGATTGTCGCAAACGCGTTCTGATAAGCCTTTGACGACGCACCTATGTCGTTCGCCGTACCGACGGAGGATACGTAATTGAGATAGCCGTCCTTCGTTTTAAAATCTATCACAACGGCGTTCGCCTTTGTTTCTGTGAGCTCCGTTTTAAAAAGGTCAAAGGCTATACCGCCGTCAAGAACGTCGTCGGGCATATAAAGAGCGCGCAGCTTGCCGTCATATTCGGCGGGAACGCCCGTAAGCTCATGCTCATACGGCTTTTTCGACAGGTTAATGGAAACTGTGGCGACAACAAATATGAGCACAAAAAATAATACAAGAAAAACCGAAAAGACGATTTTTTTACGTTTTTCCTTTTTCTTTCGGGTGCGGCTTTCGCCTATCGCATATGATGTACCCGAGCGTCTGCCCGGATAATTTTTTGAAAACGGATAATAGCTCTTTTTACGGGGCTTAATATCTCTGTTGTCAAACGCCATTTTCTACGGTCCTTTACAATGATAATCCTTTGCCTGAGACGCCCGAAAAAGCGAGCGCCAAAATCGAAACATATATAAATACTGCCGGCGTGCCCTTAAAGCATTCCGGAATATTTTTGTTTTCTACCAAGCGGCGCAGCCCGAAATTTATCATAAGCACCGCAACTATAAAGGCAAGTCCGGAGCCTATACCTACGCCTATCGCCTCGGCTATGCCGAAGGTCGCGCGGTAATTTATAAACGGTACGGCAAGCACAAGGGTATTGAATGCCGCCACGCCGAGACGCCTTACGGTTCGCTTTTTGGCCTTGAAAACAGCCTTAAGCAAAATGAGCATAAGAACATACAAAATGCATATCACAAGCAGGAAAATAAGCGAATGCTGTATTTCGCTGAGCGCATTTACAAACGGAATCTGTTCAAGCAGCACGCAAAAAATACTGCCGAATGTCGAAAAGAATGTGATAAACGCCGTGAGCGGGAAAAGCTGCTTCGGCTTCGCCGCCATTCTGACAGCCTCCGAGGCACCGTAGCCGCCGGTAAAAATCAGGTTTTGAAGCACAAATGCGTACATCGCCGCCGAAAAAAGATTTGCTATGACACTCATTTGTCTTCACCGCCCTTTTGTTGTTGTGTTTCCGCGCCGCCGTCCTTTTCCGGGCTTTTGTCCGTGTCGCTATGTGACGCTGAGCTGTCGTCAAAAGCAGTGTACTGCTTGTATTTCTCAAGCTCCGCGAGTATCTCTTCGAATTCGGCGGAGGAGCCGAAGCTTTTGTCTTTTTGCCGCTCGGTGTCGGCGGCATTGCTTCTGCTCGCGCCGTTTTTGCCTGTACCTTTTTTGCTCTTTGCCGGAGCGGACGCGGTCTTTTTGACGGATAATGACGGAGCCTTTCGCTTAGCCGCGGAGCTTTTCCTTTTGTCGGTGTGAGGCTTTTTCTTTTCGTTTTGCGGCTCTTCCTCTCCGATCTCAAAAAAGTCAAGGTCGGTGTCGAGAAATTCACGCAGCTTTATAACGTGCGACTGCTTGACTTCGGAGAGGTCAAACGAGGCGTCGGGATGCTTTTCGGGGTATTTTTTGTTTATTATCGCCTTTAACGCCGCAGCCATAAAGCCGAGCAGTAAAAATCCGCCGAACGGCATTAAAAGACCCGGCAGCTTTACCGGAATGTTCAGTTTTACGCTGTAAACCGTGCCGCTGCCGAGTATTTCACGGACAACGCCGACTATAAGTATTACCGCGGCATAGCTGAAGCCTGCCGAAACGGCATCGAGAGCCGTGGCCTTAAAATTGTGCTTAACCGCGAACCGTTCGCAGTGCAGTGCGATAAGCGAATTTACCGCAAGCAGCGGCAAAAATATACCTGCATTCGCCGTTTCGTTGGGGGCAAGGTATCGGAAAAGCATAAACAGAGGTATGTTTATAAGCAATCCCAATATCGCATATATCATTTTTCGCACGCTGCCCTTCAGCTTTTTCATAAGCAGGCAGGCGAGACATTCTATAAGTAAAAGCTCAACAAAGGACACAAACGAGAGAATTATGGCGGATTTGAGCGATACCGCCATGGCAACGACGGGTGCAATGCCTATGGCTTCAAACAGCACGGGATTTTTGATTATCGCGCTGCTTCTGATAACGGAAACGCTTTTTTTCTTTTTATCAGGCATTTTCGGCACCGCCTTTCCCGTTTTCGAGAGCCTTTTCTTCGAGCTTGTCCGCGAGAGCTGCGCGCACCTTGGCGTTTTCCGCCGCAACAAGATGTCTTTCGCGCTTTGTAAGCGGCAGCTTGTCAAATGCGGTGACGAGTCCGTTTGCAAGCAGTACGGCAAAGACCGTACTGTCTTCGAATTTGCCCACAGAGCGCATTATCATACACATAAGCCCTGCTGCCGCACCGTAGCATATCCTTGAGTAAAAGCTCTTCGGAAGAAGCTTGTCGTCGGTCAAAAAGAATACCGATGAAAACAAAAGCATTCCTCCGCATATTTCCATAAATGCCGAGACGAAACGGCCAGTCAGCACGCGCGGAAACAGGAGCGCGTAAATAAAACAGACCGCGAGGAAGGATACGGAAACGGTGAAATTTTTCGGGCGTCTTACAGCGAGAAACAGGAGCGCTCCGAAAAGTGCTATCGAGCAGGTTGCGCCCATAGGGCCGGAAACCGAGCCTACAAGCACGTCAACATAGTTTAAAAGGCCGGTGCCGACCGAGTTTTTTTGCGAGAGCATATATGCGATAGACGTGCCGGGGAAAAATCCCTGCCCTCCCGAAACGGCGGTAGTGCCGGACGAGAGTATTGCCGGATAAGAAAAGACCTTATCCGGCATACATATTGTGACAAAGGCTATGCCTGCAGCTGCCGGCGTAAACATATGAGAACGCGCATTGCCGAACGGCAGCTTTGCGACGATAACGGCAAAAGCCGAGGCTATGCACGGCAGATAGTACGGAGCGGACGCGGGCATACAAAGTGATGTCATAAGACCCGTGGCGACAGCCGAGAGATCGGAAACAGAGGCTTGAGCTTTGAAAATAAACGAGCCTGCGGCTTCGCAGAGCACGGCCGTAAGCACGGAAAGCACCATTAGGCGCACGGCTCTGCCGCCGTAGTAATACCAAGCCATCACGGCCGGAACGACCATAAGGATAAGCATATCGGCAAAGTATCTGCGTGTTATTGAAATTTCACTGCGCGCTTTTGCGGCGCTCTCGGCCGAAATGCCGGCAGATGTTTTGCTTTGTTCCAAAAAATTCACCTGTTTTCCATATTTTATTCATTGCGAAACAAGCGTTCCGACAATATGATGTAAAGAGATAATTTTTATTTTGGGGAGGCTTTCCTATGAATATACATAAAAGCCGTGGGGACAGAGTGATAGTCGAGCTCTCATCAAACGAGCTGTCGCGCTATGAGCTTTGTCCTGAGGAGATGGACTGTAAAAATCCGAAAACCAGACGCCTTATAAATGACGTAATGAAAAGAGCACAAAGACATATTCGCCGTGACATAACCTCCTTTGACAAGATGAACGTGGACGTTATGGAGACGGACGAAGGGTGTATTATGATTCTCTGCTTTAAGGGCATAAAGACCAAAAGGCCGTTTTCGGGCTACGTCTGTGTTTTGCCGCAGACGGACGACATTTTCAGACTTGCAAGGGGGCTTTTGCCTCACCGCGAAAAAATAAGACAGGCGAGTCTTTTTTTTGACGACAACAGCTATGCCGCCTGCGTTCTGCCGTATGCGGTCTTTTCAAGAGAAATATTTTTTGTGCTCAGCGAATTCGGAAATCCGGTGAGGGCGTCTGTCGGCACAAGAGAGTACCTTTTCGAGCACAAAAAGCTTATAAGCCGCGATTTTATATCGTCGCTGACCTCTTGAAGTCGGCTATGGTCTTTTTTATGTCGTCGCTGCCGAAGAGCGCGCTTCCGGAAACAAATGCGTTGGCGCCTGCCTTTGCGGCAACCGAAATTGTGTCTTTATTTATTCCGCCGTCAACCTCAATGTCGATGTCCTTGAGCCCGCGGCGTTCTATTTCGTTTTTAACAGCGGTGACCTTGGGCATCATATCCTCCATAAAGCTTTGGCCGCCGAAGCCGGGCTCAACCGTCATTATAAGCACGAGTGAGAGCTTGTCAAGATACGGATATATCTCCTCTATCGGAGTTCCGGGCTTTACCGAAAGTCCAGCCTTTTTGCCGAGTGACAGGATTTCGTCTATCGTCTTTTCCGTATCGGAGTCCGATTCCGTGTGGAATGTGATTATGTCGGAGCCTGCCTTTGCGAAGTCCGGCACGTATTTATAAGGGTCGCTTATCATAAGATGCACGTCAAAGGTAAGCTTTGTCGCCTTTCTTATGCACTTTACTATCGGCGCGCCGAGCGTGATGTTCGGGACAAAATGCCCGTCCATAACGTCTACGTGAATCATATCCGCGCCGCATTCCTCCATTTTTTTAAGCTCGCTCTCAAGATTGCCGTAATCGCTTGAGAGAATTGACGGTGATATTTTTACCATAATTTCTCCTTTTTATAACGCTGTCGGTTTCCTTTAGAAAGCCGAATAATATTAACACAAAGTCTTTAGTTAAAAATTAACTGTCACGCCGCCGCAGCGGTGTCTGCCGAAGCCGTATCGCTCTCGGCTGCGGTGTCTGACGCGTCGGTGCCGTCTGAGACGGGCTGAGTTTCACTCGCAGCCTCTGCGGAAGAAGCGGTTTCGGGCACTTCGGTCGGCGCCTCGGTGACGGGTTGAACGGCGGTGGTTGCCGTCTCGGGCGAAGATGTAGCCTGAATTGAATTTATATAATAGCTGCCGTCTTTTTCCCTTAAAGTGATTTTCATATATTTGTCGGGTTCGGGAGCTACCATGTCGCCTTCGCTGTTTTGTGCCCATTGGTCTCCTGCAAGGTATCCGACGGTCAAAACCACGGCGCCGCTTTTTTTCTGAACCTTTATAACGTCGGGCGTATAGGTAGGGACAATACCGGTAAGCGGGATAGAGTATGTGTGCTTTGCCGAATCATAGGTGAACGTGTAGCCGTAGCCGTTTACCGTGGCGTGCTCGGGTTCGGTGTCCGTGCCGAAAAGCTTGTGAAATTCGGCGGTTACGTCCTCCTCGGGAATTATCATACCGTCTTCGCCGTACTCGTATTTGTCAGGCGAGAGATTGCTCTTTAAAATAGACCAAACGGAAATGTCAATAAGCTGATTTTTATTTGCCTTTGTGATGTCGTCAAACGGGTCGGGGTCGTTCATCACGACAGGCGTCAGCATGGTATTGTATTCGTCTATGTTTTTGCTTTTGATTACCGCTTTTTTTGTGGCGTTTACTCCGGCGAGAATTACGCAGACAAGGCCTATTACGGCAAATACCGTTATTACAAGGCCCAGGGGGAACGCCCATCGGTTTTTACGCTTCTTATTTACATTAGCCTCAGACATTCTGACTCTCCTAACTTATCTTATCTGACCGTTTCCGAAAATTTCGTATTTAAACGACGTGAGCTGCGGCAGACCGAGAGGGCCTCTCGCGTGGAGCTTTTGCGTGGATATGCCTATTTCCGCTCCGAAGCCGAATTCGCCGCCGTCGGTAAAGCGCGTGCTTGCGTTGCGATACACCGCCGCCGCGTCCACTCTCGACATAAATTCGTTTGCCGCCTCGTCATTTTCGGTGACGATGCACTCGCTGTGACCCGTTCCGTATTTATAGATATGCTCTATGGCCTCGTCGATATTATCTACTATCTTTACCGACATTATGTAGTCGAGGTACTCGCGACCCCAGTCGTCCTCGGAGGCTTCCTTTATATCGGGGAGTATCTCTTTAGATGTCTTGTCGCCGCGCAGCTCGACATTTTTTTCGTCAAGTCGCTTTTTGATGAGCTTCAGCGCCTTTTCGGCAACGTCCTTGTGAATTAAAAGGCTCTCGGCTGCGTTGCATACGGACGGGCGCGATGTCTTGGCGTTAAATATGATGTCGGCCGCCATATCGAGGTCGGCGTCCTTATCGACGTAAATATGGCAGTTGCCGACGCCCGTCTCTATAACGGGGACGGTGGAGTTTTTGACCACCGTGCCTATAAGCCTTGCGCTGCCGCGCGGAATCAGCACGTCTACATATTTGTTCATGGTCATAAGCTCGTTGGCACTCTCGTGAGAAATGTCGGTTATAAACTGTATGCAGTCCTCCGGTAAGGGCGATTTTTTGAGGGCGGCGCGCATTACATTAAATATTGCGGTGTTCGAGTGTATCGCCTCTTTACCGCCGCGAAGCACGGAGCAGTTGCCCGATTTCAGGCAAAGCGAAGCCGCATCGGACGTGACGTTGGGGCGAGCCTCAAATATAACGGCGATGACTCCGAGAGGCACCGAAACCTTTTTGACCCGAAGGCCGTTCGGCCTTGTTATATCGGAGAGTGTTTTACCGACGGGGTCGGGCAGGTCGGCAACCTCGATAACGCCCTTTGCCATACCGTCTATCCTGTCGGGAGAGAGAAGAAGTCTGTCCAAAAGAACCTTTGGTAATCCGTTCTCCTCAGCCGCCTTCATATCCTTGTCATTTTCGCGGAGAATATAATCCTTGTTACTTTTAAGCTCTTCGGCTATAAGTAAAAGAGCCTTGTTTTTATCGTTTGCCGAGGCTGTTGAGAGCTTTTTCGCAGCCTCCTTTGCGTTTCGGCATTTAAGCTCGGTATCAGTCATTTTGTCTCAATCCTTTTTACCTACAAAAAATGTTCCTATTTGCTTGCCGTCGAGAGCCTTGTATATGTCCTCGGGAGCGGAGCCGTTCATAACTATCATATCTATTCCCGCGCTCATGGCTATTTGAGCCGCGTGCAGCTTTGTTACCATTCCGCCGGTGCCGAATTTTGAGCCGTGACCGCCCGCAAAGCCTATAAGCTCGTCTGTAATCTCGGTTACGGTGGGTATTATTTCGGCGTCCTCGTCGACTGTGGGGTTACCGTTATAAAGCCCGTCTATGTCGGTGAGGATTATCAGCGCGTCGGCTCCTATGAGCTTTGCGACTATCGCCGAGAGACAGTCATTGTCGCCGTAGACAATTTCCTCAACGCCTATTGCGTCGTTTTCGTTTACTACGGGAATTGCGCCGTATGAAAAGAGCTTATCAAAGGTATTTATAAGATTTTTGCGCCTTTCGGGGGACTCCACGTCGCTTTTTGTGAACAGGAGTTGGCCTATTTTATGGCCGTATTCGCTGAACATCTTGTCATACATATACATAAGTTCGCATTGACCTACGGTGGACGCCGCCTGCCTGCCGGGGGTGTCCTTCGGACGCTCCTGGAGCCCGAGCTTTCCCGTGCCGACACCTATCGCGCCGGAGGAGACGAGAGTTACCTTGATGCCCGAATTTTCGATATCCGAGAGTACCGAGATAAGCTTATGCATTCTTCTTATATTTGTTTTTCCGTTGTCGTAGACAAGCGTGGAGGTTCCCACTTTGACAACGAGCCTTTTTACATCCTTTAATACCGCCAAGACATATCCTCCCACAAGCCCCGCCTTACAGGGCGCGAAATAATAATATTTATACACTGTAAATTATATCATACGAAAAGGGATTTAACAATATAAAATATTTTTCGCGGCACCTTTTTAAATTTAACCGAATTGTAATTTTTTGTATATGTTTTTGTAATTTCGATGTTGTATAAACTTACTGTGTAGGGAGTCGTCTCGAAAAACGGAGATACAAAATATTTGTATTCCGTTTTGTGTAATAATCTGTTAAAATAAAATCAGCCGAGCAGGCGAAAAATACGGAAGAGGGGCAAAGTTATGTATAACGTTCTTGTGTGTGACGACGACAAAGCGATACTCGACTCACTCGAAATATATTTAAATCTTGAGGGGTATAAGGTTTTTAAGGCGGAAAACGGAAGGCAGGCATTGAAAACAGCGGAGGAAAACGATCTGCAATGTATAATTCTCGATATTATGATGCCTGACCTCGACGGGCTCAACGCAACGCTGAAGCTCCGGGAGAGCAAAAACATACCGATAATCCTGCTCTCTGCCAAGAGTGAGGATACGGACAAGATAACGGGTCTTTCGTTCGGAGCGGATGACTATGTGACAAAGCCGTTTAATCCGCTTGAGCTTATGGCACGGGTAAAATCGCAGATAAGGCGTTATTTTTCGCTCGGCAGTATGGAGAAAAAGGACAGCCTTATAGTTACGGGAGGACTCGCTCTTGACCTCGATTCCAAAGAGATTACGCTCGACGGCGAAAAAGTCAAGCTTACCGCTACGGAATACGGCATACTCGAATATCTTATGAAAAATATAGGCAGAGTTCTCTCTACGAATCAGATATACGAAGCGGTGTGGAAGGAGCCGTCGTTCCAGACGGAAAAAACCGTGACCGTGCACATACGCAGAATAAGAGAAAAAATAGAGATAAATCCCAAAGAGCCGAAATATTTAAAGGTGGTGTGGGGCATTGGCTATAAAATCGAAAAGCTTTAAAACTTCGTTCGGATTAAAGCTCGTTGCATTTTTTATTGCGGCGTTGCTTGCGTTTTCCTCGGCGATTTGTGCGGTTGAGGCTATAAACGACCTGTTCAGATACGGTTCGGAAATTCTTACTAAGCCGGAAAAAAGTCTTGATATGACCGAAACGTCGCTGTTTGCATCGAAGCTGAATTCCGATGTGCAGTCGATATATGCCGGCAGCGGCCTTATGACGTGGGACGCATATAAAAGCACGTATTACAGCACTTTCGACGAGGAACTAAATGCGGCTCGCACGGAGCTGGAGCGCTTCAAAAAGGAATGTATGTCAGAGGCTGTGGCGGCATATCGCGATAAATATGCCGCTTCCGAGTATTCCTCTTCTCAAAAGAGCGACGATGTTACGGGGGCCGGTGCTTCCGCCTATACGACAAATGTCTACGGAAACGTCTCTGCCTATTCCCGCTCCGACAACGTAGTTTCCCCGAATTACGACAAGGACTACTATGACGGTTGCCGGGAGAGCTATTCGCTTAAGAGCGGAGATTCGGGGAATGTCACCTTTACAACCTCCACCACGGACGAGGAACTGGTATCGCTCGTGAGCAACGCATATTCTCAGGTTATGTCTGCGGCGCGCCGTGAGTATGAAACGACGGTCGCTATGGAGAGCCGCAGCATCAAAAATATAAAGAACCTTAAATACTATATATATAATCCGTCTACCGGCGAAATAATCACAAATCTTGAGACGGAAACGAGCGAGGAGAAAGCGAACGAAATTAAAAAATCGGGAGATTATTCGGCATTTACAAGCGGAAGCAGATGGTATATGGTCTATACTGCCGACGGAGGACTTGTCGCGGCGAGTCCGCAAATAACCCGCGATACGCTCTATACCGTACAGAGCGGCGATAAATACTATTTTAGCCTTAAGTCGGATTACTACTACAAACGCACGCTGTCAAATGTTCTCGGCTCATGCTTTTCAAACAACGGCTATGACATAATTCTGATGCTTCCCGAAACGCTGTCGGAAGGCGACGATTATTACAATATGCAGTCGGAGATGGTAAAAAGCAGTGCCGATACATACAACTATATATTTTTAAGCCTTGCATCTATGCTTGTTCTTGCCATGGTGTCGGTTTACCTTATATATGCGGCAGGCGAGACGGCAGGCCCCGAAAAAATCAAACTTTCGTTTCTCGACAAGCTTCCGACGGACTTGCATTTTGTTTTGGCTGCCGCTGTTGCGGGGGCGGGAGTTTACGGAATTTTAAACTTGGCAGCCGATTACAAACATGCTTTCGATTACTATGCCGACGGCAAAGCGCTTATGATGTTTGTGGTTATGTCGCTTATTGCCGTTGCGGTGTGGGCTGTGCTGCTTGAGTGGCTCTGTTCTGTTTCTAAATATTACAAGGCGAAAAAGAACTGGCTTCGATCAACGCTTGTTTGGTATATTATAAGGCTTATCGGGAAATTATTTTCGCCGCTTAAAAGGCTTCGTGAAAAGCCGGTGCGCTTAAGGCGCCGTGTACTGCTTGTGCTTATAGGCTATATAATCGGCAACACAGTGCTGACCGGCGTTGCGGCTATGTGCAGGGGATTTTGGTTCGTTCTTCTTATAGCGGTGCTGCTGCTTTATAATATTCTGACTGTTTCGCTTATGTGGAAATATGTGCTGTCGCTTGACCGCATAATAGCGGCGTCGGAGAACGCAAAAAACGGAGAGCCTCCCGAAAACATCTATTCGGAAAATATGCCTGAGCCCTTAAAAACGCTGGCGCTCAATCTCAGCCTTACGCAGGAGGAGATGCAAAAGGCGATAAACGAGGCGGTAAAGGGCGAAAGAATGAAAACCGAGCTTATAACAAATGTGTCGCACGACCTTAAAACGCCGCTCACTTCGATAATCTCATATGTCGATTTGCTCAAAAAGTGCGACATAGACGATATTTCGGCGCAAAAATATATAAACGTTCTCGATGAAAAATCCATAAGACTCAAAAGACTTATCGAGGACCTTGTCGAGGCGTCAAAGGCGTCATCGGGAGCCGTGACGTTTAACAAGATGAATGTTAATCTCCATGAGCTTGCGGTTCAGGCGGTCGGTGAAATGTCCGACGCTTTTGAGGAGAGAAATCTTGACGCGGTGCTCAACGAGCCGACGGAGCCGATCGTTATATACGCCGACAGCCAAAAGACGTGGCGAATCATAGACAATCTTTTGAGCAACGTCAAAAAGTATGCTCTCCCCGGTACGAGAGTATATATAGACGTCGGCAGGGACAGCTCATACGGTACAATAACGATAAAAAACACTTCGCGCGAAAAGTTGAATATAGACCCCGATGAGCTGACTCAGCGCTTTGTACGCGGAGACGAGTCACGTACCATGGAGGGCAGCGGTCTCGGGCTTTCGATAGCAAAGGATTTGTGCACGCTTCAGGGCGGAAAGCTTGAACTCTCAATAGACGGCGACCTGTTTAAGGCGACAGTGAAAATGCCGCTTGTGTATTCTTGTGACGATGAGCAGGGAAGCGTGCAATAAGAAAATAAATAAGCCGAGCCTGCGTAAAACGTAAGCTCGGCTCTTGTTTTATATTCGCGTAAAATCGGACTATACAAAAAAGTAAAAAAATGTTACAATCAACGGGAAGACTGAAGATGGGAAGGTGCGCTTTGGAAAAATTCGAAATAGCCGGTCTGACGGTTGAATTTGAGACGGGAGACGGACTGCTTCTTAAGCGCAGCAGACCGTATCTCACAAGTGACGATAAAAAAACCGACATAAAAATAAAACTCGACGATGACTTTTTTATGCGTAGGCGGCAAAGCTATCCCATGCTGACGCTCGATGAGTGCCGATATGTGTGGACGGGCGAGGCGTTTTATTTAAAGCTGCTTGAATTTAACGGCTTTATGCTTCACTCGTCGTGCGTGTGCCGCGGCGGCAACGCCTATCTTTTTTCCGCGCGCAGCGGAACCGGGAAATCCACGCACACGCATCTTTGGCTCTCGGAATTTCCCGACGCATATATATTAAACGACGATAAGCCGGCGATTATCATAAACGAAAGCGGCGCAGTTGCCTACGGTACACCGTTCAGCGGCAAAAACGACGAGAGCAGAAACGCCGCGGCTCCGATAAGGGCTGTTGTGTTTATAGAGAGAAGCCAAAAGAACAGTATTGAAAAAATAAGTCCGGCGAGTGCCGTGCCGCTGTTTATGTCACAGACCGTGCGCCCGAAAACACCGCAGTATATGGGTGTTCTTTTGAGGCTGCTCGACGCTCTTTTAAAAGAGGTGCCGGTCTTTTTGCTCAAATGCAATATGGACCCGTCGGCGGCGCACGTGTCGTATGACGGAATAGAGGAATATTACAGACAAAATCCGAGAGCTTAAGAAAAAGAAAGGCAGTGCTGGTATATGAAAATTAAAGACGGCTTTATGCTAAGTAGGGTTGCCGGAAGCTATGTGGTTGTGCCGGTCGGAGCTGTTCAGGCGGACTTCACGGGTATGATAACCCTGAATCCCGTCGGCGCATTTTTGTGGGGCAAGCTCGAAAAGGAAACTACGCGCGACGAGCTTTTGAAAAGCGTGCTCTCACGGTACGATACAGACGAAAAGACCGCGGCGCAGGATATTGACCGCTATCTTGAAAAGCTCCGCAAAAACGGACTTTTAGAGGAATGATATTTTGGACGGCAAAAAAAGAGTTAAATTAGAGGAACTGCTCCCGATAATCGAGGAGAAGCTCTCAGCCGGCGGAACGGTCGTTTTACCGATTACGGGAACGAGCATGCTGCCGCTGCTTGTGGCTGGCAGAGACAAGGTTACGCTTAAAAGTGCCGTTTTGCCGCTTGAAAAAGATGCTATTCCGTTTTACCGCCGAGATGACGGCGCATTTGTGCTGCACAGAAAAGTCGGCGAGGACGAAAACGGATACGTTATGTGCGGCGACAATCAATGGGTCAGGGAGCACGGCATAACCGATAAGAACATAATAGGCGAGGTTGCGTTTATAACGCGCAAGGGAAAAACCTTTTCCGTGGGCAGCCGTAGATATCGCCTCTATGTTAAGCTTTGGAAATTTCTGTTTCCCGTAAGGAAATATATAGTAAAAATAAGGGGGAAGCTCGGTAAGTGAAAAAAAGCTCTGCCGAAAAATGGATAGCCTCTCACTCAAAAAAAGAGAGCCCTCGTATGGTGCTGCTGATAATCGGCAACGCCCTGTTTTCCGTGTGCGGAGTTATGACGGCGCTGTATGCGAAGTATATAATAGACGCGGCGCAAAATGCCGATAAAAACGCTCTGATTAAAAACGGCGTCGCTTTGGGCGCACTCATACTTTTACAGACATTTCTCAAGGTTGTTTGCAAAGCACTTGAGGCGAGAGTGCAGGGCAAAATCGAGATAAGCATTAAAACAGAGCTGTTTTCATCAATACTCAAAAAGGACTACGAAAAAATCACCTCGATTCACACGGGCGAGCTTATGACAAGGCTCACAAGTGACGTCTCGGTGGTTTCCGACGGCGTCGTAACGATATTGCCGTCCGCCGTTGCTATGGTGACGAGGCTCGTTTGCGCCTTTGCGGCTCTTTTTTCGCTTGACAGGATGTTTTCACTCATATTGCTGTCAGGCGGAGCTTTGCTGTTTGTATTCACCCGATTCTTTCGCGGCAAAATGAAGTCTCTTCACAAGGCGGTGCAAAAAACCGACGGCGGAGTCCGCTCCTTTATGCAGGAGGTAATAGAAAATCTGCTCGTTGTTAAGATATTTGACGTTGCCGATATGATGAAAGACCGCTCGAAGGTGTATCAGGACGAAAATTACTATGCTAAAATAAAACGCAACAGGTGGTCGATTTTCGCAAATATAGGCTTTTCGGCGGCATTTTCGGTGGGCTGGCTTTTTGCGATGCTTTGGAGTGCCGCAAGGCTGAGCCGCGGAGCGATAACCTTCGGAACTCTCACGGCGATAGTTCAGCTTGTGAGTCAGGTGCAAACGCCCGTTACGAGTCTGTCGGGTTACCTGCCGAAATACTATACCATGCTCGCCTCCGCCGACAGGATACTTGAAACCGAGTCGCTCCCCGAGAGCGTCGCATATAATTTGCCGGGGCTTGACGTCGGCAAAATATATGATGAGATGTCATATATGGAAATGGAGAGCGTGACCTTCGGCTACGGCAGAGAAAATGTAATAAAGGACGGCTCTGTGCGGATAAACAAGGGCGATTTCACAGTAATTTCGGGAATATCGGGCATCGGGAAAAGCACATTCTTCAAACTGCTTACAGGGGTGCTTACACCGCAAAAGGGCAGCATAAGTGTTGTGTCCGGCGGCAAAAAATATCATATTGACAAATATATGCGTCCGCTGTTTGCATATGTTCCGCAGGGGAATATGCTGATGAGCGGCACCATACGCGATAACATAAAGCTCACAAACAGCACCGCGACGGACGAGGAGGTGCTCGAGGCGGCAAAAATAAGCTGCGCCTATGATTTTATAAACGAGCTGCCGAGCGGACTTGATACCGTCCTTATGGAAAACGGCAGGGGGCTGTCGGAGGGGCAGATTCAGCGCCTTGCAGTTGCAAGGGCTGTGCTGTCGGGCGCGCCTGTTATGCTGCTTGACGAAGCGACGTCCGCGCTTGACGCCGAAACGGAGAAAAAGCTCCTTTTGGGCTTGAGGTCGTTAAAAGGCAGAACGTGCGTTATTATATCTCACAAAACCGCGGCTTTTGAAGTTGCCGACAGCGTTATTGAGATAAAAGACGGACATTTGCATTCAAAAAAAATATAAATTTATTTTTTCTATTGTAGTATCGGGACGAATTTGATATAATACAAATAATTGTTTTGCGTTAATTAAGTTTAAAAGGAGTTAAAAAGATGGCATATTCATCTTCGGGGAAAACTCATGTTGAGGAGAGCGACAATCTCGACAGCGTCGTTATATACCTCAAAAAAATATTGCAGCATTGGAAAATAGTTGTTATCTCGGCAGTGGTGCTGGCTGTACTCGGCTTTGCCGTTGCAAAGCTCACCTACACGCCGTCGTATTCGTCTAAGATAACGTTTATAGCAAACAATAAATCTTCGGCACTTGCCGTTTCGGGTCAGACTCAGTCGGACCTTAACGCGTCCGCAACGCTTGCCGAGAGCTTCAAATATGTTTTTACAACGACAGAGCTTTCAAAGAGAGTTGCCGACAACAGCGGGTTTAAAGATATTTCCGTGGCAGACATAAAGAGCTGGGTTTCGGTTGAGGCCGTTGAAGACACGGCTATAATAAATCTTACCGTGACTACGCCGAATGCCGACGTTTCATACGGAATAGCGAATGCCTATGTAAATAACTATGAGAGCGCCATAAACGCGGCTTTCCCGAGCACCACCTTGACGGTTATCGACCCGCCGCTTCTTGCGAGTGCTCCGAACCGCGATGCGAGCGCAAGGAACTATACCATAGTAGGCTTTGCCGCAGGTCTCGTCATATCAATATTTGCGATTGTTCTTGCGGTAATCGCCAAGGATACGGTTAAAACCGCCGATGATGTTAAGGACAAGCTCGGCGTTGACGTTATCGGTATGGTCGGTCACGTTAACCGTAAAAAGAAGAAAAAGGGTGAGGATTATAAGCCTCTGCTTATTTCCGACAGACGCAGCGGCTTCCCGTTCATCGAAACCTTTAAGATTATAAGAACAAAGATCGAGCACACCGCTCAGCGTGAGAAGTACAAAACCTTTGTGGTAACGAGTACAGCCGAAAACGAGGGCAAGACGACAAGCGCGGTAAACATCGCACTTGCACTCGCACAAAACGGCAAGTCGGTGCTTTTGGTGGACGGCGACTTGCGTAAGCCCGCAGTTGCAAAGCTTCTCGGAATCAATGCCTCCGAGGACGGCGGCGTATACGGTGTCATAAACGGCGAAAAGACTCTCGCCGAGGCGATAAAGTATTCGGAAAAATACAATCTCTTCCTGCTTGTCAGCGGAAAGCCCGTATTTGACCCGTCGGAGCTTCTCTCTACGGACGCTATGTCCGATATAATCAAATCCGCGGAAAAGGAGTTTGATTATATTATAATTGATACGGCTCCCTGCGGAGTTGTGGCGGATGCGTCGATACTTTCAAGCTATGCCGACGGAATACTTCTTGTTGTCAGAAACGATATGGTTGCTTCAAGACGTATTAAGCGCGCCGTTGAAAACCTCGAAAATTCCGGCACCAAGCTCGTCGGATGTATCTACAATGATACGGAGAGCGGTATGCCGAAACGCTTTATGTCGTCCTACAACAAAAAGTACGGCTACGGTTACGGATATGGTTACGGCTACGGCAGCAATCAAAAATAAATAAGTTCGTTTTACGGAGGTTCGCTGCGGCGAATCTCCGCTTTTTTAGTTTTGCCGAAAGCTCGGCTAAGACTCAGCGTCAGTCTTTTTCGGCATAAAGCGATGCAGAACTGCGTATACGCTCAAAAAAACGCTGTTTTAGCAATGTTTTTACTAAAAAAGCTATTGCCCATTAAGATTTTCTATGTTAAAATTATATAATAACTGTGCGGTTACAGCTTGTAACGGCTTTTCGGAGGTGAGAAAATGCTTTATCACAACGTAATGTGGAAATTCTGTGATGCAGAGGGCAAAACGCTTGACGAAAACATCGAAATCGTGAGAGCCGGTCTTACTGCGTTACCGGAAAAAATTTCCCAAATCAAAAGTCTCACCTTCATTAAAAACGAAGTGGTGTGCGACCGTAATTTTGACGCAATGCTTACAGTTGTCACCGAAAACGAGGACGACCTCAACGCCTATAAAGTTCATCCGGAGCATCAAAAGGTGGCTTCGTATGTTAAAAAAGTCACTTCGGGCAGAGCGGCTGTCGATTATTATAAATAATCCGTAAATTATTATAAAAACAACGGAATATTTATATTATTATACTCCTTGCGGGTGTAAAATGATTTTGGTTTAAAAAATGCAAGTGCCGCGGCTTTTCAAGCGCAGTGCTGTATAAAAACGGAGGAAAAATATGAAGCATAAGGAAATTGTGGAAAAAATGAGCCTCGAGCAAAAGGCAGCTTTTGTTTCGGGCTATGACTATTGGCATCTTGAGGAAGCTCCGGAGCTCGGCCTTCCGAAGATAATGATTACCGACGGCCCTCACGGCCTTCGTAAGGCTAATCCGGACAAAAAGAGCTCAACGGGCGGCATAGGCCTCGGAAACTCTGTTCCGGCAACCTGCTTCCCCCCTGCGGCTACGTCGTCCTGCTCCTGGGACCCGGAGCTTTTGGAGAAAGAGGGCGAGGCAATGGGCGAAGAGTGCCTTAAGGAAAAGGTATCTACCATTTTAGGCCCCGGCACAAACATCAAGCGCGCTCCCGTAGGCGGCAGAAACTTTGAGTATTTTTCGGAGGATCCGCTTCTTGCCGGCGAATGTGCGGCAGCCGTTATAAACGGCGTTCAGTCAAAGGGCGTAGGTACTTCTCTCAAGCACTTCGCGGCTAACTCTCAGGAGGCTTTCCGTATGGTAGTCAACGAGGTAGTTGACGAGAGAACTCTTCGCGAGACTTATCTCACCGCATTTGAAATAGCCGTTAAAAAGGCTCAGCCCTGGACGGTTATGAATTCTTATAACAGAATCAACGGCGTTTATGCTTCGGAAAATGAATGGCTTCAGCAAAAGGTGCTCAGAAAAGAGTGGGGCTTTGAGGGCCTTATCGTAACCGACTGGGGTGCTTCCGTTGACAGAATCCCCGGACTTAAGGCAGGCACCGACCTTGAAATGCCTTGCTCGGGCGACCTTAACACAAACAGAATCATCGCTGCCGTAAAAGACGGTACGCTTGATGAAAAAATACTCGATGAGAGAGTTGATACGGTAGTTGACCTTATAGTCAAATCAAAGCCGGCTCTTGAAAAGACGCATACATATGATGTTGACGCTCATCACGCAATAGCTCAGAAGATAGCCGAGGGCTCAATGCAGCTTCTCAAAAACGACGACGGCATACTTCCTCTCAAGGACGGCCAAAAGGTTGCCGTTATAGGCGAAATGGCAAAGGCACCGCGCTTCCAGGGCGCAGGCTCTTCCGTAATCAACCCCACCAAGCTTTCAAACGCTTTTGACGAGCTTCAGAAGCTCGGCGTAGACATTTCTTACGCTCAGGGCTATTATAAGAGTGCTCCCTCCAAGAAGGACAAGACACCCAGAAAGACAGGTGCAGAGCTTATAGCAGAGGCTAAAGAGGCCGCTTCTAAGGCTGATGTAGCCGTTGTATTTGTAGGTCTTACCGAAGAATTCGAGGGCGAGGGCTACGACAGAGAGGGAATTGAAATTCCGGCAGAGCACAATGAGCTTGTTGCTGCGGTTGCCGAGGCAAACCCCAACACCGTTGTTGTAATCGCGGGCGGCTCGGTAATTCTTATGCCGTGGCTTAAAAATGTTAAGGGACTTCTCAATTCCGGTCTCGGCGGTCAGGCAGGCGGCATCGCCGTTGCAAATATCCTTACCGGTAAAGTCAATCCCTCCGGTAAGACGAGCGAGACTTATCCGCGCGCATTTGAGGATAACCCGACCTACGGCAACTTCCCCGGCGGACCCGTTACCTCGGAGCACAGAGAATCGGTTTACATCGGTTACAGATATTATGACGCAGCCGATATTGATGTTGAATTCCCGTTTGGTTTTGGCCTTTCATACACCACCTTTGAGTACAGCGATATTAAGCTCTCAAAGGACAAAATGAAGGATACCGATACGGTTACGGTTTCGTTCAAGATAAAGAATACAGGCAGTGTAGACGGCGCGGAAATCGCCGAGGTTTACGTTGCCGATAAGGAATCCACCATTTTCCGTCCGAAGAAAGAGCTTCGCGGATTTAAGAAGGTATTCCTTAAAGCAGGCGAAGAGAAAGAGGTATCCGTCGAGCTTTCCAAGAGAGCGTTCGCGTTCTACAACGTAGAGCTCGGCGACTGGATGGTTGAAACCGGTGAATTTGATATACTCGTAGGTTCTTCGAGCCGCGATATCAAGCTTACGGCTTCCATGACCGTTGAATCCACCGTTACCGCAAGCATTCCGGATTACAGAAAGACAGCTCCGAATTACTACAACAATGTTGCAAATATCACTCGTGATGATTTCGCTGCTGTTTACGGTGAGCTTCCGAATCCCGAAATAGATAAGAACAAGAAGATTGACCTTTACTGCTGCCTTAACGACGCACGCCACACCAAGTGGGGCGGCAAGCTTTGCAGACTTATCGAAAAGATAATGTCCGGCATGGGCTCCGACGCTAACGGCGACGGCAAAATGCTCGCGGCTATGGCAACGCAGATACCCGTTCGTAACTTCATTTCGATGAGTATGGGCGCGTTCTCGCCGAAGCAGGCAGAAGGACTCCTCAAAATGCTCAATGACGACGAGTCGAGCTTTGTAGGCTTCAATACGATTTTCTGGAGACTCGGCGGAACTCTCGCGAGACTTCCGAAGCTTCTCAAATCCATCTGATTCGATAATCAAACAAAATAAAAGCGGAGCTGTAAGCCCTTCGGCTTGCGGCTCCTTTTTTGTTTCCCCGAGAAATATTTTACGGCTTTAGCTCTCTGCAAAGAAAAAAGTGAGCCTTTATTTTGCGTTACGGCTACATTAGATTTGATTATGTATTCCAATAACCCACAAAAAATTTATTTATAGAATTTTTCTATGGCTTTGAGATATTTATACTAATATTATATTAATTAGTCACTCTGTTTCAATATAAAAAGCCGAGCAAAAATGTGACAATGCAGTCAATTTCTTCTCGGCTTTTGTATAGATTAATTCTATAATCCCGCTGATACTGATTACTTATTTTATATTTAGCATCAATGGATATATCAAATAATTTTACACACTATCTTTTGTACTTATTTAACTATAAACATCAAAAATTTATTGAGTATCAGTATGATTCTAATATATGAAGTCATTCATATAAGTCATTTGTATCTTCACAATCATCAATTTTATCTAACCAATACATACCAAGCACTTTAGGCCATTTGTTTGTATTGTAGATAGTTGTTGCATTTATATTACCCATATGGCAATGAAAGTGTCTAAATTGACCCAGAATTAACGATAATCTGTTATACTCACACCCATCGGGTTTTTCATATAAATCCTCATCACATAACGAGTTTAAATATTCCGTTATTTTCTCTTTGATTGTTTCAAAATAATCAATTAACATTTCTCGTGATAATACCTTTTGATTATCATAATCATCAAGACTATTTAAATTTGGTTCATGGAAATCCGGTTCAGTATATACTTCAGGATTGATATACCACTGATCCAAAGAATGTAAAGTATGGTACACATGTTTCCATATTGGCATATCGCATAACATCAAATCCATATCACATGTTTTTAATGTAATCGAAAAATTATAAAACATCATATTCGTATGTTCAATAATTGTATTTATTAAAACATCATTCATAAATTATCTCCAAATTAAAGGCCCGCTTAAAACAAAGCTATTGATATTTACTTTATATTTCTGAAGTTCTTTATGACTTTGGTTTTTCTTCTGCGCTTTTTGTTTTGATTGCGCCGTATCACCGAGAAAATGTATATTCCGAGAACAATTACAGCCAAAATGAATATCACGCGGAAAACAACCGATGTGAACACAACCTTTATGCCGTGCAGAATCCATTTAAACGGATTTACCTTTATGTCCTCCGCGGCAACAAGGTTTACGGTTGCTATTTCCTGTTCGGCATACATTATGCGCGCCTTGCCTATGACTTCGCCCTTTTTTACGGGTGCGTTTACGGTCGTTGGGGTTTCCTCGGGGATAACCTCAAGCATAACGCTTGTGGAATCGGTACCCGTGGGAACAAGCGCCGTGACTTCCTTTTCGGGAATGAGTCTTACGTGATCCACGCTCCACGAGAGCTTTACGTCTATCACCGTGGCTATTTGCGACGGGTCGGCAATCTTGGTGAGCTTCAGGTTGTCAAATGCCCACTTGAACATCTTTTTACATTCGAGGAAGGCACAGTTGTCGGGGTTCCCGTCGCCGTTGACGTCCTGCTTCGGAGCGTTCATTATTATGCCGAGATAGTTGTAGCCGTCCTTGCTCGCCTTGGAAATTACGCAGTGACCCGCTTTTGAGGTCGTGCCCGTTTTAATTCCCTGAGCATAAGGATAGTAATATGTCTTAAAGTTCGGATTTATCATCCAGTTGGTGGAGAGAAGATTTCTTTCGCCGCTTTTATTGGAAGCGGGCAGAGTGTAGGTCACAGTGTTCACTATTTCGGTAAAAACGGGTAATGTCAGAGCGTGCTGTGTGATTTTTGCAAGATCCCTCGCCGTGGTGTAATGCCCGTCCATGTCAAGGCCGTGGGGATTCATAAAGTGCGTGTTTTCGCATCCGAGCTTTGAGGCTAAGTCGTTCATCATACCTACAAATGCGTTAACATCTCCGCCGCCGATATAGTCAGCAAGCACAACCGCTGCCTCGTTGGCACTTTTTACGAGCATACAGTACAACAGATTTTTTATCGAGATCTCTTCGTCTGCCTTGAGCCCGGCAGTAGAGCTGTCCGTACCCTTAAGTAAGTCTAAGGAGGACTGCTTTATGGTGATTACGGTGTCAAGGTCGGCGCAGTTTTCTATGGTCAATATTGCCGTGACGATTTTAGTCAGCGAGGCTGGTGCCGCTTTTTTGTCGGCATTTTTATCAAAGATAACCGTTCCGTCATCGAGGCTTACAAGGAATGCTATCTCCGCGCTTGTGTCGAGCGAAGAATTATATGACGCACTCGCCGGTAAAACGAGTGAGCAGATAAGTATAACTGCGGTTAGCATTATTGATGCGACACGTTTCAATTACAAAATCCCCCTTGAAAAGAATTAGGAAAAAGTGTATCATAAGTAGTATAGCAAAATACGCTCTGAAATTCAATTATAATTGTATTAAGGATGTGAAAATCTTGATATATATTACCGGTGATACACACGGCGAGGTCGAAAGACTTGTCCCGTCAAAGCTCCGTGCCCTTAAAGAGGGGGATACGCTTATAGTTTGCGGGGACTTCGGTTTTATATGGGACGGTTCAAAAAAAGAACAAAAAATATTAAAGCAGCTCGGCAAGAGAAAATACAATATCTGCTTTATTGACGGTACCCACGAGAACTTTTCACTTTTGAACGGCTACGGAGTCAGCGAGTGGAACGGCGGCAAGGTGCATAAGATTTACGATAATCTCTACCACCTTATGCGCGGCCAAATATATAATATTGACGGCAAAAGTGTGTTTACAATGGGCGGCGGCGAAAGCCCCGATATTGACATACGCTCCGAGAACGACGGCTGGTCGCGTGACGAAATACCTTCACAGGATGAGCTTTTGGAGGGGGCAAAAAACCTTGAAAAGCACGGCTTTTCCGTTGATATAGTCGTTACCCACGAGCCGCCTACGCGAATCAAGGGCTTTTTACAGCTCAAGGATTACGATATGCTGCGTGTTACAGCTCTCAACGCGTATTTTGAGGAGCTTTCCGATTCGTGCAAATTTTCAAAATGGTTCTTCGGCAGTATGCACGTGGATAAATATATATCGGGTACGCATATAGCCGTGTTTAAAAACATAGTAAATGCCGAGACCGGAGAAAAGGTTTAATTTTTCGGAGGAAGAAGTAAGACCGAATGAAAGAGCTTACCAAACGTAAAAAAATAATCGGTACAATAGAAACGGTGATTGCGGCGGCTGTTATAATAATCGCGGTTGTTACGGCGCCGAAGCTCTCTGCCCAAAAGGGGGAGGAAACCTCCGCTGCGGCGAGCGAGACCGCGGCAGCTACACAGGCGGCCACCGAAACCGAGCAGGAAAAAACCGAGCCTACCACCTCATCTGTCGGAATCGGCGTTCAGCCGATAGGCGAGTATTCTCTTAACGGATATATAGTAGTTACGGGCGACGCCGCAATGGAGATGTATTCCATAGCGAGCACGAAGCTCAAGGAATATGCCGCCTCCGCAAATAATCTTGCGTCTAAAATCCCGTCATCAAAGGTATATGTGATGCTTGCTCCCACGCGTATGGAGTTTTACGGCCCGGAGGAATACAGAACCGGCAGTCATTCTCAGCAGATGGGCATTTCCACAGCATATTTGGCTCTCAATCCCGAGGTTACCGGTGTTGACGCATACAGCGAGATAGCGCGCCACACCGATGAATACGAATATTTCCGCACAGACCACCATTGGACAGCGCGCGGAGCCTACTATGCCTACAAGGCGTTTTGCGAGTCGGCGGGGCTTACCTGCACGCCGCTTGACAGCTTTCAAAGCGGCAAGCTTGACGACTTTGTCGGCAGTATGTACCGCTACACTCAGAGTGAAAACCTCAAGAAAAACCCCGACTATGTCGAGTATTTTCTTCCGCGCTACGATGTAAGTGCCGAGTCGTTTTCCACCGCGGATATGACTGACGGCAAGCCCCTGCGCGTTATATCGACAAATATCACCGATGAGTCAAGCAAATACCTTACGTTTATACAGGGCGATAAGCCGCTCATCAAAATGGTGTCGTCCTGCGGCAGCGGCAAAAAGGTGCTTTTGATAAAGGAATCGTACGGCAATGCGCTGGCACCGTTTTTACTCGACACCTTCAGCGAGGTCTATGTTCTTGACCCGAGGCAGGAGAGCATACAGGGTATGAATATCCCGTCGTTTGTGGAGAATAACGGCATAGATACGGTGCTCTTTTGCAACTATACCATGGTGCCGTCAAATTCAAAATATATGAACGCACTCAACGCAATGATAGGCGCTTAAAAATTTTTAATGACAAAGTGCCCGTCTTATGGTACAATTAACTATATAAATTTTAGGCAGGTATATGAAATGATGGATTTAAACAATGCTGTATCCGTTCTTATGAAGGGTGTTGACAGTGCTGTTACCGAGGCGGGCTTTACGCTTGTCCGTCCCGAAAATATTGAAAAGGATGCGCTCCCGATAACCGTCGATAAGGAGACCGAAAAAACGTTTATCGACTATGCGGGTGATAACGGTAAAATCAGAATTCAGATAGACGGCGTTAAATTGAGTCTCCTCTTTTCGGAGGACGACGGAGAGTATAAGAGCGCGTCGGAAAACTATTTTGACCCGAAGGACTTTGATGAACGCGACGTTAAATCGCTTTGCAACGAGCTTAACGAGACAATTTTGCAGAAGTACGGCAAAAACAGAACCGTCGGCGGCAAGGCCAAGAAAATACCCGTTCCGGTTTCGAAAACCGCTGTTAAAAACGGAACTTCGTCTTATGACGGCAACACTCTCGCAAACCGCCTTTCCGCTCTGTACCCCGATCTCAAGCCGTATTACAAGGAAAATTTTGAGGAGTACGGCGAGTTTCTGCCCGACACCTTTTTTACCGAGCACGCTAATTCCTATATTATGAACACCATTCGTCTCGGCATAAAGCAGGATATGACCAAGCTTTTCAGAATACTTAACGACATATATGAAAACGGCACAAATGACACACAGAGCCTTGTTGCCGTGACGATTCTCGGCGAGATGAATAACGACCCGGTTATGCTCGAGAATGCAAACGCATATATGTGCGACGATATGAGAGATACGGTTATTCTCATAAATAAGTTTTTGGCCTCAGGCAGCAGCAAAAAGCTCCGTGAAAAGCTCAAAAATCCGCCTCCGTACAAGCCTAAAAAGAAAAAGAGCGGCGGTATTATGTCGCAGCTTATGGGCGCAGGCGGTCAGATGCCGCAGCAGTAATCGCAGTTTAAATTTAATCAAACAAAAAAGGCACTCGAAAGAGTGCCTTTTCTTTATGCGGTTTGTTAATTGTCTCCGTTGAGGATTGCAAAGTTTTCCTTGTTCGCCTTATAGAGATTTGTGTAAACCTTGTAGTTTCTGTCGTAAACGGGCTTGAGTGCCGGGTTGGGTTTAAAGACCTTAGCCGCGGGGATAAGCTTTTTCGCTTCGCCGATGTCCTTTATAAGACCCGTGCCGACGGCAATCGTTACCGCCGCGCCGACAGCACCTATATTCTGCGGACTGTCAACGGTTTCAACGGTTCTGCCCGTGCAGTCTGCGAGTATCTGGCAGGTGACATCGTTAAGAGCGCCGCCGCCTACAAAACGAATAGTGCTTGAGGTGTTGACCTTTTTGGCCTCTGTCTCAAGGAGCCAGCGCATATGGAAGCAAACGCCCTCCACAACGGCTCTTATCATTTCGGATTTGCCGGTTTCGAGGCTGATGTTAAAGAACATACCGCGTGAATTCGGGTCCTCAAAGGGGCAGCGGTTGCCGTGGAGCCACGGAGTGAACACAACGCCGTTTGAGCCTGCGGGTACCGTGTTTACGACTGCCATCATATAATCGTAAAGGTTTGTGTAAATAACCTCCTGATCTGCCTTGCCGTGCTTTAAATTTTTGCTCTTGTCGAGATATATGTCGATTTCGTCGAGAGCCAGGTGGTCCTTAACCCACTCAACGCACTTTGCGGCAGTCTCAAGCTCTGCAAAATAATTGTAGTAGCCGTCGCGTGCACCGACTATTGCGGCTATCATGGCAGAGGTGTCTACAACGCTCTTGTCAACAACGGTTGATACCCAGCCCGATGTGCCGGAATAAACGTGCGTGTCGCCGAGGTCAACCGAGCCTGCGCCGACGCCTATAAGCGAAGCGTCACCGCCGCCGCCGAATACCGCGGTGCCGGGCTCGAGCTCAAGCTCGTCGGCAGCTTTCTTTGAAAGCTCGCCTACCTTGTCGGTACATTTTACTATCTTTGCGAGGTGCTTCGGATTTATGCCGTAGATTTTGCACATTTCCTCGCTCCAGCATTTCTTATGTATGTCATAGAGCATTGATGCAAAGGCGGAGTCCTGAGTCATAACAAACTCGCCCGTCATACGGCCTATGAGGTATTCCTTAACATCAAGCCACTTGTAAGCTCTGTTGAATGCGTCCGGCTCGTGAGCCTCGACCCATTTGTATTTCCATACCGGGTCCTTTACCGATGCCGCAACCGCACCGGTGATTTTGAGAGCCTTTAAAAGCTTAGGTATGTTTGCACCGGCTATCTGCGGACCGTAAGCAATACCTTTTTTAAGCTCCTCTCTCGCGCGCTGATCCATATAGCTCATGGCACGTCTTACGGCGTTACCCTCTTTGTCAACGAGAACGAGAGCCTGCATCTGCGAGCAGAACGAGATACCGGATATATCGCTCTTCTTTATTTTGGCTTTTTTCATTACCGTGTGGGTGCTTGTGCGCATTGCCTCCCACCACTCGTCGGGGTCCTGCTCCGCTCCGCCGTCGGGATAAACATAGAGGTTGTATCCTTCACTTGCAGCTCCGAGCAGCTCGATTTTGTCCGTGATGGAAAACAGGCAGGTTTTAACGCCCGTGGTTCCCACGTCATAGGCAATTACATATATCGGATTTCCCATAAACAAAAACCTCCCAAAGGTTAAGATTTATTCTTGAATGCAGACTTTATAAATTTCAAGCTCTGCTCAACGACAAATTCATCACGCGATTCAATATCGTTCCCGACAAATATTTTAAATCTCTCCCTATAATAGTCACAGGAATATGAAAACTGAAGCGACATAAAGAGATTGTCAAGCATAAACGCAGCGAAAGCCGGGTCGATATCCTTTCTCACGTCGCCGTTTTTCTGCCCCTCGGCAATTGCGATGCGGTAGATGCGCGACGTCATGGATTCCATTTCGTATGCGAATTGAGAGGCAAAGCGCGGATCGTTTTCCGCCGTCATTGCGTTGTAGAGCTTTACAAGCACCGCGCTCTCTCGTGAGGATGACTGTATTGTGCGTATGATTTTTTCGACCTTTATGAGAATGTCCTCATCGCTTACGGCAAGTACGTTTAAAAGCTCCTCCATCTGCGAAATGCTGTGCTGAACGACAGTCAGAAAAAGGTCCTGCTTGTTCTCGAAATATTTATACAGAGAGCCGACGCTGACTCCCGCTTTTTTTGCAATAGTGCCTATGTTGCCGTTTTCAAAGCCTTTTACAGCGAATTCGTTTGTCGCGGCGTCGAGGATTCTGCTCCTTTTTTCAGCCGAGATATTGTCAAATGTCGGCTTGTGATGCGCGCGAAGATCCATTTTTTTCACCTATTTTATAAAAATTTCAGAATTATTGTAATATGTAAAATTTATTTTATCACAGTATTATGTATGTTTACAAGGCTTTTTTGAAAAAAGTGAAAAGAAATTCACCTTTAAAATTCAAAAAAAGGCGCCGTATATAAAAAAACGGCGTGCCGGAAACATCAAAATGAATAATTATACCGTCCGTGCACCGAAAACGACAATTTGCGCAGTTTTGCTTGCCGATGCACACGGCAAAAGACAGGAAAGCCAAATAACTTGTACAAATTGTGCAATCGATAATTTAATACTGATATATTTTTGTAAAAAATAATGGATTTTTTAAGACGCGTCTGCTATAATTATACCAATGTCTAATTTATGAGTGAAAAGCCGCGCTTTTCGCTTTACGGATGCAAGGAGGAAAGACCCGAATGCTTAAAAAAGTAAGCAATATACCCTTTAAGGGTACAAAGGAGCAGGAGGAGAAGCTCAAAAAGGTAATCGATGACAATAAGCACGATAAAAGCCTTTTGATGTACGTTATGCAGCAGGCGCAGGAGATATACGGCTATCTTCCGTATGAGGTTCAGGTTATGATAGCCGAGGGTATGGACGTCCCGCTCGAAAAGGTCTACGGAGTTTCGACCTTTTACGCGCAGTTTTCGCTGTCGCCGAAGGGCGAAGTCAATATTTCCGTTTGCCTCGGAACCGCGTGCTACGTTAAAGGCTCACAGAAAATTCTCGATAAAATAACCGAAATACTCGGAATAGAGCCGGGTGAATGTACCTCAGACGGCAGATTTTCTCTTGAAGCTTGCCGCTGTATAGGTGCGTGCGGCTTGGCACCGGTTATGACTGTTAACGATGAGGTATTCGGTAAGCTCGTTCCCGAGGACGTGCCCGGCATACTCGCAAAATACGGTGCGTGATGAGAGAGCTTTCGTTAAATATTCTCGATGTCGCCGAAAATTCGCTTAAGGCAGGCGCCGATACGATTAAAATCGATGTCGAATTCCTGAGAGAGGAAAACAAGCTGACCGTAAGAGTCTCCGATAACGGCTGCGGTATGACAGGTGAACAGATAAAACACGTTACCGACCCGTTTTATACAACGCGCACCACGCGCAAGGTAGGCCTCGGAGTTCCGCTTTTCAAAATGGCGGCGGAAATGAGCGGCGGCTCGTTTGAGATATCATCGGTTGTAAACGAGGGCACATCTCTCACGGCGATTTTTAAAACCGATAATGTGGACTTTGTTCCGCTCGGCGATATAGCGTCTACGGTGGAGCTCTTGTGCGTGTCAAATCCGGACGTTAACATAGCTTTTACCGAGAGTGACGAAACCGACACATTCTCATTTGAGTCGCAAAAAATTCGGGATATTCTCGGCGATGTGCCGATGGATGCGCCCGAGGTCAGAAAATGGATACGTGAGTATTTAACCGAAAATACGGAAAAATTCAGCGGAGGAAACAGAAGATGAAAAGTATAGAAGAGCTTATGGCAATAAGAGATAAAACCAGAAAAAATATGACGGTGCGCGAGGATACCGGAGACTCAAAAATCAGGGTGGTCGTCGGTATGGCAACCTGCGGCATAGCCGCCGGAGCAAGGCCCGTTCTCAATGCGTTTGTCGATGAGATTGCAAAAAGAGACGTAAAGGGCGTTTCCGTGCAGCAGACCGGCTGTATAGGAATGTGTCAGTACGAGCCGATAGTTGAGGTGACCGAGCCCGGCAAGGAAAAGGTCACGTACGTTAAGATGACGCCCGAAAAAGCAGTAAGAGTTGTAAACGACCATATCGTAAACGGAAACCCCGTTGCGGAATTCACGGTCGGAGCCATTAAAGATTAAGGAGGTTAAACGATGTATCGTTCACATGTGCTCGTTTGCGGCGGTACCGGCTGTACCTCTTCAAACAGTGCCGCTATCATTGAGGCGCTTGAATCCGAAATTAAAAAGCACGGCCTCGAAAACGAGGTCAAGGTTGTAAGAACCGGCTGCTTCGGACTTTGCGCGCGCGGCCCGATAATGGTGGTTTACCCCGAGGGTAGCTACTATTCGCTTGTAAAGCCCGAGGATGTTCCCGAAATAGTTGAGGAGCATCTCTTAAAGGGCAGAATAGTTAAGAGGCTGCTGTTCGAGGAGTTCACCATGGACGACATAAAGTCGCTCAAGGAGACGGATTTCTACAAAAAACAGCACCGCGTTGCGCTTCGCAACTGCGGTGTTATAGACCCCGAAAACATAAACGAATATATAGCGTATGACGGCTATGCGGCTCTCGCAAAGTGCCTCTCCGAATACACTCCCGCGCAGGTTATAGACATTATCTCCGAGTCGGGACTCAGGGGCAGAGGCGGCGGCGGCTTCCCCACAGGTAAAAAGTGGAGCTTCACCGCAGCGCAGAAATCGGAGCAAAAATACGTTGTCTGCAACGCCGACGAGGGCGACCCCGGCGCGTTTATGGACCGTTCCGTGCTTGAGGGCGACCCGCACTGCATAATAGAGGCTATGGCCATCTGCGGCTATGCCACCGGTGCGAGCGAGGGCTACATATACGTAAGAGCAGAATATCCGATAGCGGTCAAGCGGCTTGAAATAGCAATCGGTCAGGCGAGAGAGTACGGCCTGCTCGGCAAAAACATATTCGACAGCGGATTTGATTTTGACCTTCATATACGCCTCGGAGCGGGCGCGTTTGTATGCGGCGAGGAAACCGCACTTATGACCTCCATCGAGGGCAACCGCGGAGAGCCGAGACCGAGACCCCCGTACCCTGCGGTCAAGGGACTTTTCGGAAAGCCGACCACGGAAAACAATGTCGAGACTTTTGCAAATGTCGCTCAAATAATACTTAACGGAGCGGATTGGTTCGCCTCCATGGGTACCGAGCGTTCAAAGGGAACAAAGGTATTCGCTCTCGGCGGCAAAATCAAAAATACGGGACTTGTAGAAATACCAATGGGTACAACTCTCCGCGAAATAGTTGAGGAAATAGGCGGCGGCATACCCGGCGGCAAAAAGTTTAAGGCTGCTCAGACAGGCGGCCCATCCGGCGGATGCATACCGGCTGCGCTTATGGATACTCCCATTGACTATGACAATCTTACGGCGATAGGCTGTATGATGGGCTCCGGAGGACTCATAGTAATGGATGAGGACGACTGTATGGTGGATATTGCCAAATTCTTCCTTAACTTTACCGTTGACGAATCATGCGGCAAATGTACGCCGTGTCGCGTCGGCACAAAACGCCTGCTTGAAATGCTCGAAAAGATAACATCGGGCAACGCAACGCTTAGGGACCTTGACAAGCTTGAGGAGCTCTGCCATTACATCAAGGCAAATTCCCTCTGCGGACTCGGCCAGACGGCTCCGAATCCGGTGCTCGCCACTCTTAAATTCTTCCGTGACGAGTATGTGGCTCACGTGGTTGACAAGAAATGTCCGGCAGGCGTATGTAAGGCGCTTTTGTCTTATGAGATACTTGAGGACAGATGCCGCGGTTGCACCGCCTGTGCGAGAAAATGTCCCGTAGGTGCAATAAGCGGAAATGTAAAAGAGCCTCACGTTATAAATAAATCTCTTTGCGTCAAGTGCGGAGTTTGTATGCAGACCTGCAAATTCGGCGCAATAGTTAAAAGATAAGGAGTGTGCCAAATGGAAAATGTCAATATAAAAATTAACGGCATGCCCCTGAGCGTGCCGAACGGAATTTCAATACTTGAGGCGGCGAGATACGCCGGAATTGAAATCCCGACGCTTTGTTTCTTAAAGGATATAAACGAGATAGGCGCCTGCCGCATATGTATGGTAGAGGTTAAGGGCGCAAGAAACCTTGTTGCGGCGTGTGTTTTCCCCGTGGCCGAGGGTATGGAAATATTCACCAATACCGAGAAGGTCAGACGTTCGAGAAAGACCACTCTTGAGCTTATACTTTCAACCCATGATAAAAAATGTTTAACTTGTGTGCGCAGCGGAAACTGTGAGCTGCAAAAGCTCTGCAAGGATTTCGGCGTGGACAATGCGGACGAATACAAGGGCGAGACAATCCATTACGATTTAGATGATTCGGCCGCTCATATGATAAGAGACAACAACAAGTGCATACTCTGTCGCAGATGTGTCGCCGCCTGCGATGCGCAGGGAATAAGCGTTATAGGTGCAAACGCGAGAGGCTTTGATACGCATATAAGCTCGGCTTTTGACAGAGACCTTGCGACGGTGTCATGTATATCGTGCGGCCAATGTATTGTAAATTGTCCCACGGGCGCAATAGTCGAAAAGGACGACACGGGCAAGGTGCTTGAGGCCATAAACGATCCGGATAAGTTTGTAATTGTCAACACCGCACCGTCAATCAGGGCAACTCTCGGCGAGGCATTCGGTATGAAGATAGGCACAAACGTTGAGGGTAAAATGGTTGCCGCTCTTCGCAGACTCGGATTCGACAAGGTTTTTGACACCGATTTTGCAGCCGATCTTACCATTATAGAAGAGGCCAATGAGCTTGTTGACAGAGTTAAAAACGGCGGAGTTCTTCCGATGATTACCTCCTGCTCACCCGGCTGGATTAAATACTGCGAGCACTATTATCCCGAGCTTATACCGCATCTCTCCACCTGCAAATCACCGCAGCAGATGTTCGGCGCAACCATGAAAACCTGGTATGCAAAGAAGCTCAATATGGACCCCTCCAAGATGGTGGTCGTCGGCGTTATGCCGTGCACGGCAAAGAAATTCGAGACGAAGCGTGACGGCGAGGCGGCAAGCGGCTATCCTGACGTTGACATCTCGATTACGACAAGAGAGCTTGCCCGTATGATTGAGAGCGCGGGAATTTACTTTAAGCACTTGCCCGATGAGGAATTTGACAATCCGTTCGGCGAGAGCACCGGTGCCGCAACTATTTTCGGCGCAACGGGCGGAGTTATGGAGGCGGCTCTTCGTACCGCGGTTAAGCTTATAACGGGTGCGGAGGCTCCGTCGCCGGAATTTAACGATGTTCGCGGAATGAAAAATATAAAAGAGGCGCAGTATGAGGTCGGCGGTCTTAACGTAAAGGTTGCTGTTGCAAGCGGCACCAAAAACGCAGGCTATCTTATGGATAAGATAAAGGACGGTACGGGCGACTACACCTTTATTGAGATAATGGGCTGCCCCGGCGGCTGCATAAACGGCGGCGGTCAGCCTATACAGCACGCCGTTGTACGCAATTTCGTCGATTTAAAGGAACGCCGCGCAAAGGCACTCTACGAGTCGGACAAAAATAATGCGAAGAGATGCTCGCACGAAAACTCGGCTGTCAAGGAGCTGTATGATGAATTCCTCGGTGAGCCGGGAAGCCACAAGGCTCATGAAATCTTGCACACAACTTATGTGGCACGTAAAAAGTACGACTGAAGCGCACTTTAAAAATCCGAAGCGGCAAAAATAAAATTAACCCCGATATGCCTTATGAACGGCATATCGGGGTCTTATGTTATATAGTTATTTCAGCGGGTTGCTGTGTCGTAAGCACACACTTTTTTCAGCACCTTCAATGGCTGCATACGTATATAAGTATCTGTTCAAGAACCGATAGGACGGCGGTTCTCATATTTTGAGAGCTGTGACAAAAGCCTCTCGACATATTCGTCGAATCTGTCGGCAAACACCTTCCTGCACAGAGGCACTTTCTCGGCAAATCCCGTAAGCCAAGCGGTAAACTCCGCATATTCGGTGGCCTCGCGAGGCGTTATCGTAAATCGAAATTCAATGTGATACGGATATTCCGACACTTTTCCAGAAACAACACTGTAAGGCACCAAATCATCGAATGCGACAGAAAACTTGTGATGTTTCAGCACAATTGTAAATCCGTCTTCTGTGTCTACACGTTTCTTAAATGAGGGCAGAAACTCAAAAAATCCGTCCCCTAAGAGAAGTTCCCAAAGCTTTTCAACGCTGCTGTTGCTGATTTCAACCGCGAATCTTATTTTCTCCATATTTAATTTTCTCCGCATATTTCCGCAAGTTTATTCCGGCGTCGATGTGATTATATATCACTTACTGCCGGTAAATTCTATAATAGCACATATATTCGGTGTTTGCAATAAAATATAACAAAAAAGACTGCCGCATTACGAACATTCGGTTCTGCGACAGTCTTTTTGAAAATGAATTTAGTTAAGCTTCAGCTTAATTATTTAGCAGCCTCTTCAACTGCAACAGCGCAAGCAACGGTAGCGCCTACCATCGGGTTGTTGCCCATACCGATAAGACCCATCATTTCAACGTGAGCCGGAACGGAGGAAGAACCTGCGAACTGAGCGTCGCCGTGCATTCTGCCCATAGAGTCGGTGAGACCGTATGAAGCGGGACCTGCCGCAACGTTATCCGGATGAAGAGTACGGCCTGTGCCGCCGCCGGAAGCAACCGAGAAGTATTTAACGCCGTTTTCGTTAGCCCATTTCTTGTAAGTGCCTGCAACGAGGTGCTGGAAACGTGTCGGGTTGGTTGAGTTACCGGTGATGGAAACGTCAACGCCCTCTTTCTTCATTATGGCAACGCCCTCAAGAACGTCGTTAGCACCGTAGCACTTAACGGCAGCTCTCTCACCGTCGGAATACTTTGTCTCGTTTACGACCTTGAGCTCTCCTGTGTAGAAATCATAATCGGTCTGAACATATGTGAAGCCGTTGATTCTTGAAATAATCATGGCAGCGTCCTTGCCGAGACCGTTAAGGATAACGCGAAGAGGAGTCTTGCGAACCTTGTTTGCGGTCTTAGCTATACCGATAGCACCCTCGGCTGCCGCGAATGACTCGTGACCTGCGAGGAATGCAAAGCATTTTGTATCTTCATGAAGAAGTCTTGCGCCGAGGTTTCCGTGACCGAGGCCGACGTTTCTCTGCTCTGCAACCGAGCCCGGTACACAGAACGCCTGAAGTCCCTGGCCGATAACCGCCGAAGCTTCCGAAGCGGTTTTAACGCCCGATTTAATAGCGAGAGCAACACCGAGAGTGTAAGCCCAAACAGCGTTATCAAAAGCAATAGGCTGAACGCCCTTGACGATAGACTCAACATCTATGCCCTTTGAAAGACAGAGGTCTCTTGCAGCCTCAAGGCTTTCTATGCCGTTGTCGGCAAGGCATTTTTCTATTTTGGGCATTCTTCTTTCTTTGCCCTCAAATACTACATCATTAGCCATTTGTAAGTCCCTCCTTCAATTATTCTTCACGAGGGTCGATGAATTTAACGCCCTCTGCATAACGGCCGTAGCTTCCGGTATTCTTCTTAAGAGCCTCGTTGGCGTCCATGCCGTGACGGATGTCCTCAAGCATTTTGCCGACTTTTATGAATTCGTAACCGATAACCTGATCGTCCTTATCAAGAGCCATATGGGTAACATAGCCCTCTGCCATTTCCATGTAACGAACGCCCTTCTTTTCGGTAGAGAACATTGTACCTACCTGAGAGCGAAGACCCTTGCCGAGATCCTCAAGACCGGAGCCGACGGTAAGACCGTCCTCCGAGAAAGCGGACTGGCTTCTGCCGTATACGAGCTGAAGGAAAAGCTCACGCATAGCAACGTTGATTGCGTCGCAAACAAGGTCTGTGTTAAGGCACTCAAGAAGAGTTTTGCCGGGTAGAATTTCCGCCGCCATAGCAGCCGAATGGGTCATACCCGAGCAGCCGATTGTCTCAACGAGTGCTTCTACAACAACGCCGTCCTTTACATTAAGGCTGAGCTTGCACGCACCCTGCTGCGGAGCACACCAGCCGACGCCGTGTGAAAATCCAGAAATATCTTTGATGTCGTATGCCTTTACCCATTTGCCCTCTTCGGGGATAGGCGCGGGACCGTGTTTCGGCCCTTTGGCAACGCAACACATTTTTTCAACTTCCTGTGAATAGTTTATCATTTTGAAGCTCCTTTCAATTTGTTACGGAAACATTATACAGTTTCGTGATAAATTTATCAATAGGAAAAGTTACAATTAGCCGACGGTTCGACAAAAAATATTGTCAATGTTTGCGGTAAACAGGCCGCATAGCACCCTTGTCGTAGTAATTTTCGAGCTTCCTTGCCACGGCTCTCACGTCGCTGCGCATTTCATAAAGACACATAAGCCGCCGCCTTGCGAGGTAGAGGTCCTCGCCCGTCAAACGGTGAATTTCGGGAGTAAAGCTCTTAATTTGCCGCGTAAGCTTCTCCTCCTCCTTTAAGTATTCCCCGGATAATTCGGATAATGTCAAATTTATCGCCCCTTTCTGCTGTCGAACAAATGTTCGTCTGCAAATACAATATTAGCAGAAAAGGGCTTTTCGGTCAATAGAACATACCAAAGAGTAATGAAATGTCCTGATTAACGGACTTACTCAAGGCTTACCGTGCAAAAAAACACCGACTCGCTTAAAAAGCAAATCGGTGCAATGCTCAGCATATTTTGACGGGCAGAGGGGCGTCAAAGGTCATTCTATCAGTCGTAATACCTCATAAGACCCACGACCTTGCCGAGAATTATGACCTCATCCACTATAATGGGTTTAAAGGCGTCGTTTTCCGGCTGAAGGCGGAAATGACCGTTTTCTTTATAAAACCTTTTTACGGTTGCTTCGTCATCAATCATGGCGACGACTATTTCGCCGTTTGCGGCAACGGGAGTTTTTTCGACAATTACAATATCGCCGCTGAGAATACCGGCCCAAATCATACTTTCGCCGCGAACCTTCAGCGCAAACAGCGGCTTATCGCGCGAGACTCTGCCGCTGTATGGCAGATAGCCCTCAATCTGCTCAACTGCGAGTATCGGCATACCGGCCGTGACTGTTCCGAGAAGCGGAACATTGGTTACGTTTTCCGCGTCGCCGGTAACACGTATCGACCTTTTTAACATCGGGTCACGCTCTATGTAACCCGCCTCTTCAAGTGCGTCGAGGTTCGCCTGCACCGAGGAGGTTGATTTAAGCCCCACGGCGGCACCGATTTCACGTACTGAAGGCGGAACTCCGCACTGCGAGCGCTCCATAAGATATTCGTATATTTTCTTCTGAGTTTCGTTGATGGTTTTCATCTCACTGCCCCCATTCGATTGCGTTTTTTTCATTGTAACACAAATGTTCTGAAAAAGCAAACATTTGTTTGCCGAAAAACGAGAAAAAAATAAAATTTTTAATTTTATTGTATTTTTTTATAATTTGTTCATTGTTAATTCACATTTATCGGTTATAGTTTACCTGTACTCGACAGGAAGGGAGCCGCAACCCGTCCGACTGAGTACTTTATACCCCCTCCTCAAGCAACCCCTCAATAGGGAATCCCCGATGCCGCAATCGGGGATTTTCCTTTTTATGTAAAATTATTTTTTGCCTGTACTTTTAACAAAAGTCTGAATTTCAGAGGCACCGTAGGCTGTATGCTTACGGTGCTTTTTTCTATACTATATTATATTGCGGATTGCGGCGGTTTTTCCCTCTTTATCGTATACGTTCGGTACTTTGTGTCAAGAATAACCTTGGGAGGTGTTTTTTTGATACAAAAAGAAAAAAGCTCAAAAAAGAAGCTGCTGAAGAAATTGAGTCCGTTTTACATCATAGCCGCGCTGTGCATAGTTTCGGCTCTGGGCGTTTCACTTTGGTCGGCAAAATTTCGAGTAAAGACCGACAACGGCGAGTCAACTCGAAAAACGGAGCAGAGCGTTACCGCTGTGTATACCGTCCCTGCGGCGGATATAGTGACGGATGTGCCCGATACTCGTCGCGAAACGGCACCGGATACATCGAAAACCGAGGAGGAGACAAGTCTGTCACGGGCGGCGCAGTTTGTAAAACCGATAGATACCGATGTCATAAAGGCTTTTTCGGGCGACACGCTTGTAATGTCAAAGACAATGGGCGATTGGCGAACCCATAACGGCACGGATTATGCCGGAAATATCGGCGACCCCGTAAGAGCCGTCAACAACGGTAGGGTCACAAGGGTATATGACGACGTTTTGTGGGGAACGACGGTTGAAATCGACCACCTTGACGGGCTTACCGTGAGGTATTGCGGACTCGGCAAGGGCAGCACCGTAAGCGAGGGCGATGAGGTAAAAATCAACGATAAAATCGGAAATCTCTCCGAAATACCTGCCGAGTCGGCGGACGGAACGCATTTCCACATCGAGGCCGAAAAGGACGGAAAATATATTGACTTTGAAAGCCTTTTGCCTGCTTAAATTAAATCCTGCCGCAGCAAAAAGCGTGACGGAGCGTCTTAATTTTAAAAGACGCTCCGTCTTTGCGCGTTAAAGGTCAAAAAGCACTTTACATAACAGCGAATTTAAGATAAAATATATTTAATTATAAGTATGACTTAAAATATGAATGGAGGAATTAAAAAATGCAGCCTGCATATAAAAGAATACTGTTAAAGCTCAGCGGTGAGGTTCTCGCCGGCAAAGAGGGTCACGGTATCAATTTCGACACGGTAAGCGACGTGTGCAAGCACGTAAAAAAATGCTCCGAGATGGGCGTTCAGATAGGCCTCGTCGTAGGCGGAGGAAACTTCTGGCGCGGCCGCTCCAGCGGTAATATGGACAGAACCAGAGCCGACCATATAGGTATGCTCGCAACGGTTATGAATGCGCTTGCTCTTGCCGACACTCTTGAGCAGCTCGACGTTCCGGTCAGAGTTCAGACGGCCATCGAAATGCCCCGTGTGGCAGAGCCTTATATCCGCAACAGAGCGGTTCGTCACCTTGAAAAGGGCAGAGTTGTAATATTCGGCTGCGGAACCGGCAACCCGTTCTTCTCAACCGATACTGCGGCGGCTCTTCGCGCTGCCGAGATAAACGCCGACGTTATATTTAAGGCGACAAATGTTGACGGCGTTTACGATAAGGACCCCAACCGCTTTGCCGACGCCGTAAAATATGATGAGCTCACTCACACCGAGGTTCTCGCAAAGGGACTCAAGGTAATGGACAGCACGGCGGCTTCGCTTTGCCGCGACAACAATATTCCGATACTTGTTTTCAATCTCAACGATCCCGAAAACATCATTCGCGCCGCAGCGGGTGAAAAAATAGGCACGTTAGTCAAATAACAATATATTTTCAGGAGGAAAAACCATGCAAGAGGTTTATGATTTTGCCAATGAAAAAATGACGAAGAGCGTTAAGTCTCTTCATAACGAATATGTTTCGATGCGCGCCGGAAAAGCTTCCGTTTCGCTGCTCGATAAGGTAGTCGTAGATTATTACGGCTGCCCCACTCCCGTTCAGCAGATGGCTGCCGTCTCGGTTTCCGAGGGCAGAAATCTTGTCATTCAGCCGTGGGACGTAAGCACTATAAATACCATTGAAAAGGCTATACAGGCGTCAGACCTCGGAGTTAATCCGATGAATGACGGCAAGGTTATCCGCCTTAACTTCCCGCCTCTCACCGAGGAAAAGAGAAAGCTCCTTGCCAAAGAGGTAGGCAAATATGCCGAGGAGGCAAAGGTTGCCGTTCGCTCCATTCGCCGTGACGCAATGGAAAAATTAAAAAAGCTCAACAAAGATAAAGCTATAACCGAAGACGAGCTCCACGACGGTGAGGATGAGGTTCAGAAGATAACCGACAAATACGTTAAAGAAATTGACGATATGGCAAAGAAAAAGGAAGCCGACATTATGGAAATCTGATTTTTCGGGCTGTTTTTCCGCAATACGGCGTTTCTTGCGCCTTGCGGTATGCATATACAGCGGCGGCTTAGAAGCCTTGTCTTGCGAAAAAAACATCACCGAAAAATGATTTGAGGTTTCGGGCTGAGCTTCTCGCGTAATACTGCGTTTCTTGCGCCTTGCGGTATGTATATACAGCGGCGGCTTAGAAGCCTTGTTTTGCGAAAAAACATCACCGAAAAATGAGCTGAGGTTCGGGGCTGAGTCTCCCGAATACGGCGTCAAATTTCGCTTGAAGTACGCTTGTACGTCTGCGCTCATTTTCCTTGTCTTGCGAAAAAACATCACCGAAAATGATTTGAGGTTTCGGGCTGAGTTTCCCGAATACGGCGTCAAATTTTGCTCGGAGTACCGACAGTATGCCATCGCTTATTTTCCTTGCTTTGCGAAAAAACATCACCGAAAAATGATTTGAGGTTTCGGGCTGAGTTCCCTGTAAAACTTCGTTTCTTTCTCCTTGCGGTATGCATATACAGCGGCGGCTTAGAAGCCTTGTCTTGCAAAAAAAACATCGCCGAAAAATGATTTGAGGTTCGGGCCGGCTTTTCCGAATATTGCGTCAAAATTCGCTCGGAGTACCGACAGTACGCCATCGCTCATTTTCCTTGTCTTGCGAAAAAAACATCGCCGAAAAATGATTTGAGGTTCGAGGCTGAGTTTCCTGTAAAACTTCGTTTTTTGCGCCTTGCGGTATGCATATACGGCGGTGAGGTTTTTGCTGCGAGAAAATGTGCGGAAAGCCCGAATATAATTTGCAAAAAAAGCCTGCTTCGTCGGTTGCGGAGAGCCGCTCGGAGCAATATGCAATCTCCGCAATTCACAAAAAGGGTAAAAGCAAATGGATTACGATAATCTGCCGACCTTTGAGGTCTTGCCGAAGCACGTCGGCGTAATAATGGATGGAAACGGCCGTTGGGCAAAAAAACGGGACTTGCCGCGTTATAAGGGGCACATTGAGGGTGCCAAGACCTTTCGCAAAATAGGTGAGTTTGCGGCCGACCTCGGCATAAAGTACATAACCTTTTATGCTTTTTCAACAGAAAATTGGAAGCGTCCCAAGGAGGAGGTTTCCGCAATAATGAATCTCTTCCGCGAGTACCTCAAGGAGGCACTCGGCAGAGTGGAAGAGGACAGAAAAAACGGTATCCGCATAAGCTTTATAGGCTCTCGCGAGGGTATCCCTGCCGACATCAGGCTTCTCATGAAGCAGGTTGAGCGAATAGGCAGAAAAGAGGACCGCATAATGCTCAACATTGCCGTGAACTACGGCGGCAGGCAGGAGATAGCAGAGAGCGTGCGCGAGATTGCGGAGGACGTGAAAAAAGGCAAAATAAAGCCGTCGGAAATTGATATGGACACAATTTCGTCGCATCTCTACACCGCCGGTATGCCCGACCCCGATCTCATTATTCGACCGAGCGGAGAGCAGCGCCTTTCTAACTTTTTATTGTGGCAGTCGGCCTATGCGGAATTTTGGTATTCCGATGTTTTGTGGCCGGATTTTACCGAAGAGGATTTTGTGGAGGCCTTGCGTGCTTATGAGCATCGCAGCCGCAGATTCGGTGGGGTATAATATAAAGGATACGGGTTTTTGGCAGAGAGCCGAAAACCTAAATGTCGAAACCAATATTTAGGAGGCTCTTTATGCTTACAAGAATCGTCGTAGGCGTTGTTGCCGCGCTGTTTGCCGTGGGAATGCTCGCCATCAGATTTACACCGGTTTTTCCCATAGTGGTTGCCTTTTTTGCCGTTATGGCCGCATTCGAGCTCGAGAGAGTTATCGGTGTCAAAAACAAAGCGATACATATTATAAGTCTTATATTTGCAGGTATTATACCGCTTTACTACGGCTTTAATCATTATCTTACCGAGCGGGGCATTTTTATTCCCGTGCTTGCCGTAGTAATACTTTACATACTGCTTTTGTTCATTCTTATGATAACCGACTACGAGCACACAAAGTTTGAGGACGTTGCCGCGGTTGTGGTGGCCTCGTACTTTGTTCCGTGGGGATTTTCAACGCTCATAATGATGCGTGACGTCGGCGTTACATACCCGGAGCTTTACGATAAGCACTACGGTCTCTTTTTCATACTGCTTGGGCTTTTCTCGGCGTGGCTTACGGATTCGCTTGCGTATTTTGCGGGCAGATTTTTCGGCAAGCACAAAATGGCTCCGAATATCAGCCCCAAAAAGACCATAGAGGGTGCCGTCGGCGGAGCCTTTGCGGGAGTCCTCAGCTCAGTAATACTCTTTCTTGTTTTCGACAGCAAATATTTTACCGTTCATCTCTTTACTTGGTGGGAGATAGCAATAATTTCGCTTATCCTCTGCGTTATCGGTATGTGCGGTGACCTTTCGGCGTCTGTACTCAAGAGAAATTTCGGCGTCAAGGATTACGGCAAGCTCTTCCCCGGTCACGGCGGAGTTATGGACAGATTTGACAGTGCGCTCTTTGTTCTTGGTGCGCTCTATGCGATAATCATTATTTATTCAAGGATTAAATTGGCATGACAAAGAATTTATCACTTTTAGGCTCGACAGGCTCAATAGGAACTCAAAGTCTTGACGTTGCCCGCAAGCGCGGGTATCGCGTCAGGGCTTTGTCAGCTTTTTCAAACGTCAAAAAAATCGAGGAACAGATTCGCGAATTCAAACCGGATGTCGCGGCACTGGTATCCGAGGATGCGGCAAAGGATTTAAAGGTGCGCGTAGCCGATACGGGCACAAAAATTCTTTCGGGCTCAGAGGGAGTCTGTGAATGTGCCGCTTATGATAAATCCGATACGGTACTCAATTCCGTTGTCGGTATGGCTGGTCTTGAGCCGACTCTGACGGCAATCAAGGCTCACAAAAAATTGGCGCTTGCCAATAAAGAGACTCTTGTTGCCGGCGGCAGACTTGTTATGGACACTGCCGCAAGGGAAAATGTCGATATTCTTCCCGTGGATTCCGAACACTCGGCTATATTTCAGGCTCTTCAGGGGAAACCTTCTAACAGGGCGTTAAAAAAGATAATTCTCACGGCCTCCGGCGGCCCGTTTTTCGGCAGGACCGCGCAGGAGCTTGAAAAAGTTACCGTGAACGATGCTTTAAAGCACCCGAACTGGTCTATGGGCGCAAAAATAACCATAGATTCCGCTACAATGATGAATAAGGGATTGGAGCTTATCGAGGCCGTCTGGCTTTTCGGCGTAAGTCCGCATGACGTTAAAATCGTCGTTCATCGTGAGAGCGTTGTTCATTCTGCCGTTGAATATGACGACAATTCCGTTATAGCGCAGTTAGGGCTTCCCGATATGCGAATCCCGATACAGTATGCTTTGACCTATCCCGAAAGATATGAGTCTCCCGTAGGCGAGCTTGATTTGGCTTCTTTGGGTAAGCTCACGTTCTTTGAGCCGGATTACGACACATTTCGCTGCATAAATATTTGCAGAGAGGCGATAGACCGCGGCGGACTTTATCCCGCAGCCGTAAACGGAGCAAACGAGCAGGCAAACCTCCTGTTTAGAAACGGCAAAATCGGCTTTCTCGATATTGCGAAAAAGGTTGAAGCGATACTTCCGAATGTGCCGAAAAAGGACGTATATACTCTCGACGACGTCCTTGAAATCGACCGTTTTGCGCGTGAATTTGTAATGAAATCCGTTTGATAAAGACTTTATTTCTTATTTTATGAGGTGATTGAGATTTTACTCAGCATAGCTTCCTCGGGGATTTGGAGCAAGGTATGGACTGTTGCCGTGGCAATTTTGTTTTTCGGCGTGATAATTATTATACACGAGTGCGGCCATTTCCTTTTTGCAAAGCTCTTTAAAGTAAAGGTTAATGAGTTTTCCATAGGTATGGGGCCTGCTGTTTTCAAGCGTAAAAAGGGCGAAACACAGTATTCGGTGCGTGTTTTGCCGATAGGCGGCTATATCTCCATGGAGGGCGAGGATCAAGACAGCGACGACGACGGCGCATTTAATAAAAAGCCGGTTTGGCAAAAGATGATAATAGTTGCCGCAGGCGCTTTTATGAACATCTTGCTCGGCGTTATAATAATGTGCATAATGCTGTCAACCTCGGGCGACTTAATAGGCACCAATACGATAAAATCCTTTTACGACGGAGCTGTCTCGGAACAGTACGGCCTTAAAGAGGGCGACCGTTTTCTTGAAATCGACGGTCATCACGTTTGGTCGGAGCGCGATCTCAGCTTTTTAATGAGCCGCAGCAAGGACGGCGTATTTGATTTCGTTGTTGAGCGTGACGGCCAAAAGGTTGAGCTTTCCGACGTTCATTTCGATACCGAACAGCAGGACGGTATAACTCTCATAAAATATGATTTTGTAATTATAGGCGAAAAGCCGAACTTTTTAAATGTTGTAAAAAACTCGTTTACACAGTCAGCGTCCGTTGTACGTATGGTTTGGCTCAGCCTGTTTGACCTTGTCACGGGGCGTTACGGTATGTCGGAGCTTGCCGGGCCCGTCGGTACGGTAAACGTTATAGCCGATGTCACAGCCTCGGCGGCGTCGTCAAAAAATCTCGGCAGCCTGCTTATGATAATGGCGTTTATAACCATAAATATCGGCATGGCAAATCTTCTTCCCTTGCCCGCGCTCGACGGCGGCAGATTTTTCTTTCTCTTGATAGAGGCGATTCGCCGCAAGCCCATAAATCCCAAATACGAGGGCTACGTCCACGCCATAGGTTTTATTTTACTTATGCTTCTTATGGTAGTTGTTACGTATAACGATATTGTCAGACTGATCAAAACTTGATTTTTGAGTCTTTTTCCGTAATACTGCGTCAAATTTCACTCGGAGTACATTCGTACGCCGTCGTTCATTTTCCTTGTCTTACGAAAAAATCCTTCAAGAATCGAGATTTTGGGTCTTTTCGGTGATACTGCGTCAAATATCACTCGGAGTACATTCGTACGCCGTCATTCATTTTCCTTGTCTTACGAAAAAATCCTTCAAAAATCGAGATTTTGGGTCTTTTCGGTGATACTGCGACAAATGTCGCTCGGAGTACCAACAGTACGCCATCGTTCATTTTCCTTGTCTTACGAAAAAATCCTTCAAAAATCGAGACTTTGGGTCTTTTAGGTGATACTGCGACAAATATCACTCGGAGTACATTCGTACGCCGTCGTTCATTTTCCGACAGAGCGACCAAGTGTGTAACGCGCTTTACATTTAATACGAATTTTAATTTGTGCCATTCTTCGGGGTGACGCGCAAATTTATATAAAACAAGAATTGTTTAAGCGGCAAACCGTTCAGGCTCCCTTTTGCCGCAAATCGGAGGTACATACAAATGCCAGAAAGACGAAAAAGCCGCGTTGTAACGGCAGGTAACGTAAAAATAGGCGGAAACAACCGCATACCCGTTCAGTCGATGTTAAACATTCCGGCCGAGGACGCAGAGGGCAATGTTAAGCAGGCATTGGAGCTGCAAAAAGCCGGTTGCGAGATTATCCGTCTCACGGTTCCCAATAAAGAGGCGGTAAAGACCTTAGCCGCCGTAAAAGAAAAGGTTTCGATTCCGGTTGTTGCGGATATACACTTCGACTACCGCTGCGCGCTTGAGAGCGTTGCGGCAGGTGCCGATAAAATCCGTATAAATCCCGGCAACATCGGCTCCGACGATCGCGTTAAGGCGGTTGCCGACGCATGCCGTGCAAAAAACATTCCGATAAGGATAGGCGTAAATTCAGGCTCGCTTGAAAAGGATATTCTCGCAAAATACGGGGCTCCCACGCCTGATGCTCTTTGCGAGAGCGCGCTTTATCACGCAGGGCTTCTCGAAAAATTCGATTTTCACGATATAGTTATCTCCATAAAATCCTCCGACGTGCCGACCATGGTATCTGCATACAGGAAAATAGCGACTATGTGCGATTATCCGCTTCATCTCGGCGTAACCGAGGCAGGCACGCGCCGTATGGGGCTCATTAAATCCGCCGCCGGAATAGGCTCGCTTTTAATGGACGGCATAGGCGACACAATACGTGTTTCTCTTACCGCCGACCCCGTCGAGGAGGTCTCGGCAGGCTTTGATATATTAAAGGCGGTTGACATAAAAAAGGACTGTCCTCAGATAGTGTCGTGTCCGACCTGCGGCAGAACCAAAATCGATTTGATTTCTCTTGCCGAAAAAATCGAAAACGCTTTAAGAGGCTGCCGTAAGCCCATAAAGGTTGCCGTTATGGGGTGCGTCGTAAACGGTCCGGGTGAAGCTAAGGAGGCAGACATCGGCGTAGCCGGCGGTGACGGCTGCGGTATGATATTTAAGCACGGCGAAATACTCAAAAAAGTAAGCGAGGATGAAATAGTTCCGGAGCTGCTTAAAGAAATAGAAAAAATGTAATTGTGAAAGAGACGGCAAATGACAAGCTTTTATGACCTGTTTACAGAATACAGAAACGATTTCGCGGATATGGACGCGGTACTCGGCGACGCTCAAATAATTGATATGAGCGCAGAGTCTGCCGAAAGACGGCTGTACATTAAGGTGCGCTTTCCGCGTCTTGTGTCCGAGAAAACACTTGATAAAATAAGCGAAATAATAAGAGACAGGCTCGGACTCGGCGCGGTTAAAATAGCGCCGGTCTTTTCTTCGTCGCTGTTCTCGGATAGGTATTCGGGTGAGATAAGCGAGTGGGCAAAGAAAAACGTGCCTATGGCAAACGGATTTTTTGTTGACTGCAAATATGATTTTTCCGAAGATGAAATCAAAATAGAGCTCATGCACGGCGGTAAGCAAATTCTTGAGGACGTCGGCGCGCAAAATCTCATTTCAAAAATGCTCCGTGAACGCTTCGGAGTATCAAAAGAGCTTTCTTTTGTTCAGAGGGACGACTATGATGCACGCGATGACATTTCCGCGGCGCAGAAAAAAATCGACAGTATGGCTCCCAAGGCTGCACCCGTAAAGAGCGGTTCATCGCGCAGCTTTGACCCCGTCAAGGAGGACGATACGCCAAAGGAGCACATTGTAAAGAACGGCATACCGTATTATCTTGAGAGTGTAAAGCCGATTTTCGGCAGTAATATCAGAAGTCAGCCCATAAAAATAGACGAAATCACTTTGCCCGAAGAGGGTGACACGACGCCCGTTACGATTTACGGCGAGGTTTTCGGCATTGAGGTCAAGGATACGAAAAAAGGCAAGGTAAAGATAGTATCCTTTAACATAACCGACAATACAAATTCATTTTCCGCCGTTATGCTGCCAAAGGTTGAACATTGCGACGAGCTGCTGTCAAAGCTGAAAAACGGGGCGCACATACTTATGTTCGGCGAGGTCGAATATGACACGTACCGCGGCGATTACACAATAAAACCTAAGTGCATAAGCACAATTCAGATGATAGAAAAAGAGGACAATTACCCCGAAAAGCGCGTTGAGCTTCATCTTCACACAAATATGTCGCAGATGGACGGTATGACTCCTCCCTCAAAGCTTGTGGAGCGCGCTATAAAGTGGGGGCACAAGGCAATAGCCATAACCGACCACGGCTGTGTTCAGGGTTACCCCGAGGCGTGCAACGCCGCCGCTGGCAAAATCAAAATCATTTACGGCATTGAGGATTATTTTATAGACGACATCAAGGAGCCGGATAAAACATATAAGGAGCTTCGTTCCTATCACCAGATAATTCTCGTAAAGAATCATATAGGGCTTAAAAATCTGTATAAGCTCATTTCAAAGTCCAATATAGACTATTTTTACAAAAAGCCGAGAATGCCAAAGAGCGAAATAATGAAACACCGCGAGGGGCTTATAATCGGCTCGGCGTGCGAGGCGGGCGAGCTTTACCGTGCCATACTTGAGGAACGCCCCGAACAGGAGATTATGGAGATAGCGTCGTTTTATGACTATCTCGAAATTCAGCCCGTAGGCAACAACCGTTTTATGATTGACGCCCACTCCGACCCATCGGCGAAAAATCCGGACAAAAACAAGGAATTTGACAAGATAACCTGTATTGAGGATATAGAAAATATAAACCGCAAGGTTATAGCTATTGCCGACAAGCTCGGTAAGCCCGTGGTTGCCACCTGCGACGTCCACTTCATAGACCCCGAGGACGCAAAATACCGCGCTATTCTTATGGCGGCTCAGGGCTTTACCGACGCCGACAAGCAGGCTCCGCTGTACTTCAGAACGACCGAGGAAATGCTCAATGAGTTTTCATATCTCGGCGAGGAAACCGCGCACGAAATAGTCATAGAAAATCCCAACAAGATAGCCGATATGATAGATGTTGTACGCCCGTTCCCGATAGGCACGTTCCAGCCCTCCATAGACGGAGCGGAGGAACAGCTCAGAGACATTTGCTGGACCAAGGCTAAAAAGTGGTATGAATTTGAGGGCAAGGTTCCCGAAATTGTCGAGAACCGACTTAACCGTGAGCTTGATTCCATAATCAAAAACGGATTTGCCGTACTTTACATAATAGCTCAAAAGCTTGTATGGGATTCCGAGGATCACGGTTACCACGTAGGCTCACGAGGCTCCGTCGGCTCGTCGTTCGTCGCGTCTATGGCGGGTATTTCCGAAGTAAATCCGCTGCCGCCTCATTACAGGTGCCCCGAGTGTCGCTACTCCGAATTTTACACAAAGGGCGAGTACGGCTCGGGCTTTGATATGCCGCCTAAAAAATGTCCGCATTGCGGCGCGGAAATGATAAGAGACGGCCACGAAATACCGTTTGAAACCTTCCTTGGGTTCCACGGCGACAAGGCGCCCGATATCGACCTTAACTTCTCCGGCGAATATCAGGGAAAGGCGCACAGATACACGGAGGAGCTTTTCGGCAAAACGCACGTATTTAAAGCGGGCACAATAGCTTCGGTTGCCGACAAGACCGCCTACGGCTATGTTTTAAAGTATCTTGAAGAGCGAAATATCCGTGCTAACAAAGCCGAGATAGATCGTTTGGCGCGCGGCTGTACGGGAGTTAAGCGCACCACGGGTCAGCACCCGGGCGGAATGGTAGTCGTGCCGAACGAATATGATATATACGATTTCACCCCCGTTCAGTACCCTGCCGACGATACCGAAAGCGATATGGAGACGACGCACTTCGACTTCCGTTCGATGCACGATACCATATTGAAGCTTGACGAGCTCGGCCACGATGTTCCCACGCTCGACAAGCACCTTGAGGATATGACGGGCATAAACGTAACCGACATAGATATTTGCGACCCCGAAATAATAAAGCTCTGCACCTCGCCCGAACCGCTCGGCGTGACGCCCGAGGATATAAGCTGGAAAACGGGCACGCTCTCCATACCCGAAATGGGCACATCGTTTGTTTGCCAGATGCTTTTGGAGGCACAGCCCAAGACATTTGCCGACCTTTTGCAGATTTCCGGTCTTTCACACGGAACCGATGTTTGGAACGGTAATGCACAGGACCTTATAAAGGATGGTATATGCACCATTTCTTCGGTTATCGGAACGCGTGACAGCATTATGATTTACCTTATGCACGCAGGGCTTGACCCGAGTATGGCGTTTAACATAATGGAGAAAACGAGAAAGGGTATAGTCGCGAAAAAGGGCTTCCCCGAGGGTGCCGAAGAAGCCATGCGTGAGCATAACGTTCCGCAGTGGTATATGGATTCGTGCCGCAAGATAAAGTATATGTTCCCTAAAGCCCATGCCGCGGCATATGTAATTGCCGCGCTGAGGCTCGGCTGGTATAAGATATACAAGCCGCTCGAATATTACACGGCATTTCTGACCGTGCGCGGAGACGGAGTTGACGCGGCGGTGGCAATAAAGGGTAAAGCCGCCGTTATGGCGCGTATGGCGGAAATTGACGATAAAACAAGAAGCAAAACCGCCACAGCCAAGGACAAAGAGCAGTATACCGCCTTGCAGGTGGTAAACGAGATGATGGCAAGGGGCATAGAGCTGCTCCCGGTCGATATATATAAATCCGAGGCTACAAGATATGTCATAGAGGACGGCAAAATAAGAATGCCGTTCGGAGCACTGTCCGGTATAGGCGAAAGCGCCGCCATACCGCTTGCCGAGGCAAGAGACGACGGTGAGGGCAAGTTTATATCGGTTGACGATTTTGCACGCCGCGCCGGTGCCGGCAAATCCACAATAGAAATGCTCGAAAGCGTCGGTGCGTTCGGCGACATCCCGAAAACGGCGCAACTGTCATTGTTTTAGCCCTCCGACGAGGCAGTTTAAAGGTAAAATGCGAGTATGAAGCAAATTTGCCTTATAAACACGATGACTTTTCATCTTCTTTTGTTCAAAACTACAAAAAGACGTTTTTTGACGGATTTTGCATTGACAAAAGCCTTGTCGGTGATATAATGAATGCATAAATGAAAGGCAACGAGGTCTTTTAAAAGATCTCGCTGCCCTTTTTTTATATTTGAAAGGAGATTTAAAATGGGTTACACAAAAGAAGATGTACTTCGCATCGCAAAGGAAAAAGACGTTAAATTCATAAGACTTCAGTTTACTGATATTTTCGGTCAGCTTAAAAATGTCGCAATCACCGCGAGCCAGCTTGAAAAGGCTCTTGACAACGAGTGTATGTTCGATGGCTCCTCAATAGAGGGCTTCGTAAGAATCAATGAGTCCGATATGTATTTGAGGCCCGATTACGATTCGTTCGTTATACTTCCTTGGAAGGACAGAGTTGCACGCCTTATCTGCGACGTTTATTGCGCTGACGGCAATACTCCGTTCCTCGGCGATCCGAGAAACGTTCTTAAAAAGGTAGTTAAAGAAGCTGCCGATATGGGCTATACGTTCAATGTAGGCCCCGAGTGTGAATTCTTCCTCTTCCAGCTTGATGAGGACGGAAATCCCACCACAAAAACAGGCGATGTTGCGGGTTACTTTGATATGGGCCCCGCCGATCAGGGTGAGCAATGCAGAAGAGACATCTGCCTTGCGCTTGAGAGCATGGGCTTTGAAATCGAGGCTTCACACCACGAGGTTGCCGAGGGCCAGCACGAGATAGACTTCCGTTTTGATGAGGTTGTTAAGACCGCAGACAACGTTATGACCTTTAAACACGTAGTAAAGACCTATGCGCGCCGTCACGGCCTTCATGCAACATTTATGCCGAAGCCCGTATTCGGTATAAACGGCTCCGGTATGCACACCAATATGTCGCTTACAAAGGACGGTAAAAACGCTTTCTATGATGAAAATTCCGAGTTTGGACTTTCCGAGACCGCTCTTCACTTCATTGCTGGTGTATTAAAGCACGTAAAGGGTATTACCGCCATAGCAAATCCGCTTGTTAACTCTTATAAGAGACTTGTCCCGGGATATGAAGCTCCCGTATATATAGCTTGGTCGGCTTCAAACCGTTCCTCGCTTATCCGTGTTCCCGCAGCTCGCGGAAAGGGCACCAGAATAGAGCTCCGTTCTCCCGACCCGTCATGCAACCCCTATCTTGAAATGGCTCTTTGCCTTGCAGCAGGTCTTGACGGTATCAAAAACAACCTTACTCCTCCGCAGAACACCACAAAGAACATCTTTGAAATGTCCGCAGAAGAGCTTGCCGCAGACGGCATAGATTATCTCCCCGGTACTCTTGAGGACGCCATGAATGAATTCCAGGCTGATCCGTTTATGAAAGAGACGCTCGGCGACCACATCTATGAGAAGTATGTTGAGGGTAAGCTTCGCGAGTGGGATGAGTATCGTACCAGCGTAAGCAACTGGGAAACAAACAGATATTTAACTAAATATTGATAATACCTCATTTTTTCTCCTGCGAAAAGGGAACGGCGATTTTGCCGTTCCCTTTTCCATTTCTTTTTATGAGGCTTTGAATTTGATTTGCCTTATCGGCGCATAAAAAAACACGGCTGACCGAAGGCCGAATATTCAGCCAAAGTCAACCGTGCTTTTGTAATTTTTATTCGGTTTCTTTTTTGAAGCCTTTTCTCTCAAGGAGAGCATAAATTCTGTCAGCCGGATTTAAGAGCTTGCTTACCGACATATCGTGGTTGAGGGTGTCGATAATGTATGAAAGATACTTAGACATATCAACCTCGCAGTACCAATCACGCTGTAAAAGCTCGGGTGTGCGGTAAACAAGGTTTGTTGTAAATACCTTTGTGATATTGCCCTCGGCAAAGGATTTGTCAAAGTTTTCGAGTCCTTCGCAGAAAAGACCGAATGCCGAGAAAATAAAAATACGCTTTGCGCCGAGCTCTTTTAATTTTTTGGCAACCTCAAGCATTGATTCACCGGAGGAGATCATATCGTCAACAACCATTACATCCTTGCCCTCTATGTTTGAACCGAGGAACTGGTGCTGGAGTATTGGGTTCCTACCGTTGACAACTCTCGAATAGTCGCGGCGCTTATAGAACATACCAAGGTCAAGACCGAGAACGGTAGAATAGTAAATGCAACGTGACATACCGCCTTCATCGGGAGATACTACCATCATGTGCTCTTTGTCGAGATGCAAATCATCAACGTTGTTTACAAGAGCCTTTATCATCTGGTAAGCGGGCTGAACGTTTTCAAAGCCCTTGAGCGGAATTGCGTTCTGAACTCTCGGGTCGTGAGCGTCAAATGTGATAATGTTGTCAACGCCCATATTGTTGCAGAGCTCCTGAAGAGCTATTGCACAGTCGAGGGACTCTCTTGATGAACGCTTGTGCTGTCTGCCCTCATAAAGCATGGGCATAATAACGGTTATTCTGTGAGCTTTGCCGCCTACTGCGGAAATCGCTCTTTTAAGGTTGGCAAAATGCTCGTCCGGACTCATGGGAATTGTTTGACCGTACATATTGTAGGTCACGCCGTAGTTGAACATATCGCATACAATAAAAATATCGTAACCGCGAACGGACTCGTGAAGCGAGCCTTTGCCTTCGCCCGAGCCGAATCTCGGGAATGAGGCATCGATAATATAAGTATCTCTTTCGTATCCTGCAAAGGAAAGGCTGTTTTTGTGCTCAGACTGCTTCTGAGCGCGCCATTTGACGAGATAACGGTCGATTTTTTGGGCTAATTCTTCACAGCCGGGGAGCGCGATGATACCGAGCGGACCGTAAGGGATGGTAGTGAACTCCTGTGTGTAATCAGGCATAATTTTCCTCCGTGAAACACAATTTTTGCGGATAAATATTATCGTCATTTATCCGCATTACATTAGATAATAATATTTTACTATATTTTGTGTCATTTTCAAGGGAAAAAAGGCAAAAAATAAAAGATTAGTTAAAAGAGTGGTCAACAGTAATGACACAGAAATATCTTTCGTCTATTTTGCTTAGTTTTTCTTGAATTGAATTTGTAAGCTCACGATCGGAAAGACTAAAATCCGGGGGTGCCATTACATCGAAAATCAGATTTGAGTGTGTGGGACCCTCAACCACTCTGAAATCGTGTATTGAAAGCGCGGTGTCAATTTCCTTGACGGCGGATTCGGTCAAATCACGCAGACTGTTTATATGTGCGTCGTTTACCACGATAGGGTCAAGGTGTATTGAAATGAGCAGATTGTATTTTCTCTGTATATTTCGCTCGATAAGGTCAATGGTGTCGTGGCTCTTCATAACATCAACGCTTGAGGGAACCTCTGCGTGAGCCGAGGCAAACTGTCTGCCGGGGCCGTAGTCGTGGATTATAAGGTCGTGAACACCGACTATGTTGGGATATGAGAGAATTTCGTCCTCAATCTGCTTCACAAATTCCTTTTTCGGCGGCTGACCGAGCAGGGGGGAGACGGTGTCCTTTATTATACCGATGCCGGAATAGATGATAAATCCGGATACGACAAGGCCGAACCACCCATCCACGGGAACCGACGAAAACTTTGATATTATCAGCGATATAAGAGCCGCCGCCGTTGCCGCTGTGTCCGAAAGACTGTCGGCGACTACGGCCTTGTTGGCTGTGGAGTCTATTTTTTTCCCGACGGAATAATTGAAGTATGCGAGCCACAGCTTAAACAGTATCGATATTATCAGGACTGCCAGCGCGGCGGTGCTGTAAGTTACGGCGTCGGGAGCCTTGATTTTTTCAACCGAGCTTTTCAAAAGCTCAACGCCCATCAAAAGGACGAGGAAGGACACTATCAGCGCGGATATGTATTCTATTCTGCCGTGCCCGTAAGGATGCTCCCTGTCGGCGGGCTTTTTTGCCATTTTAAAGCCGACGAGAGTAACTACCGACGAGCCTGCGTCGGAGAGGTTGTTTATGGCGTCTGCGGTTATTGAAATACTGCCGGTCAAAGAGCCTACCGCAAATTTTGCGGCGGTCAGTATCACATTTACCGCTATTCCGACAAAGCCGGAGAGCACACCGTAAGAGGTGCGCGTCCTCGGGTCGTCGGCGGACGCGTTTTTACCCACAAAAAGCCTTATTAAAAGCTCGGTCATCTTATCGCTTTTCTCCCTTGATATAGTCTTTTACGCCGAATACGAATATTCTCTCGATTATATCGGCTATGTCCTCGGCACTCTTGCCTGTCTCCGGATGCTGAAGCCAGTAGCGCGCAACGCCTATAAAGCCTGACTCAAAATACGAATAGAGAAATTCAAATTCGGCTACATCGCTTATATTATATGCCGCGGATATGTCGTTAAAGCATTTTTTGCGTATGAAGCCGCGGAGCTTCTGAGCGAAATTTATGTCGCCGTTGTCTCCGAGGAGAGCTGAGCAAATATCGCGGTTTTCATCGAGAAATTTGCACACGTCAGTCAAAAGCTGCTTCGGACGGCGTGAAATATCGTCTATGGTGTAGCTCATAAGAATAGACTCAAATTCTTGAAACAGTTCGTTTTCTATTTGCTCCACAAGGTCATATATGTCTTTGTAATGCAGATAAAACGTACCGCGGTTTATATCTACAAGCTCCGAAAGCTCCCGTACCGTTATTTTTTTTATGCTTTTTTGAGCCATAAGCTCGGTGAGGCCCTGCTTTAAAAGCCTTTTGGTTCTGCGTACTCTGCTGTCAACTGCTTTCTCTGCCATTTTGCTTAAACGCCCTTTCCTTTGCTGATTTTAGACAAACAAACATAGTTTGTTTATTGATTTAATAGACACACGTTATTATAATATAAACAAGTTCATTATTCAACACTTTTTTGAAAAAATCTGTATAATAGGCTGATGTTGATAATACAGAGAGCTATAATTGATAATATTTTTACAAAAATAATATATTTTTTATAAAAATAATTACAAAACAGTTTTTTTATGGTATACTTCTTCTAAAGTTGCTTTTTATGGAAATGCATATAATAAATGAAAATCTGATATGAGGTGAAGCGTATGGCGGCAGAAATGCTGAAAAAGGTTATGGCCACGGAAAACGAGGCGGCGGAGAACGAAAAGAACGCAGCAGCCGAGGCCGACAAAATTATAAAGAAAGCAAAAGACGACGCCGAAAAGCTCCTGTCGGAGAAAGAGAAGGAATGTGCCGTATATGAGGCCGCCGAAATCAAAAAAGCCAAAGATACGGCAGAGGTTATCGTTACCGAGGCTGTAAAGGAGGCTCAAATGTACGCGGACGGATTAAAAAAACAGTCTGCGGAAAAGCTTTCGGAGGCTGTCGGCATCGTAAAGGATACATTACTTAAATGATATAATATTTTGCAAAGTGAGGTGATGGCTTACGGCAAAATTGAAAATGAAAAAAATCGAGCTTTTGGCGATGCTCGGCGAGAGCAAGGATATTATAGATTACCTGCAGCGAAAGGGCACGGTTCAGGTTGAAAAGTGCGACGCGCCGGAGTCTATGTATTACACCGACACCGATTCGAGCGTATCACAGCTTGAAAGACTTTTGCAAACCGCAGAGAACGCAAGAGAGACAATTTCATTTTATTCGCCGGAAAAAAAGAAGCTTACTGACTCTTTTTTGCCCCGAAAAGAAGTCGAGCTGTCCGATTTTTACGAGGAATCGGAAAAGACGGACGTGGCAATGGCAAAGTGTCGGGAGATTATCGACATAAAAAAGGAGATAGCCGACAAAAAGGCCGACATTATCCGCGAGCAGACCGCAAGAGAGGCTCTGATTCCGTGGGAAAGGCTTGATATTCCGCCGAATACAACGGGGACAAGGCACACGGAGGTGTTTGTGGGGTCGCTCCCGGACGAGTGCACAGAAGAGGCTCTCAAGGCCGGTTTTGCCGAGGCTCTGCCGGACTTAACCGCTATCGACTGCGAGGTCGTTTCCTCTTCAAATACGCAGAGCATAATCGTTGTCATCTGTTTGAAAAAGGACTCAAGGCGAGTATACGATTATCTGCGAAGTCTGAATTTTGTGAGAGCGCCGGGCGGCGATAACGAGAATATCAAAGCGGCAATGGAACGCCACGGAAAAAATATCGAAGCGCTTTCGTCGGACATTGACGGCGACGAGGAAAAAATAAGAGAGCTGTCGTCATACCGTGAGGATATAGACTTTCTCATTGATTTCCTCACGATAAGGAAAGACAAATACGAGGCGTTTAAAAAGATGTCTCTCAGCCGCAACGTTTTCTATTTTGAGGGCTACATTCCGGAGCGGTACTGTGAAAAAACGGTCAAGGGCCTTGAAGAGAGGTTTACTGTTGCCGTAACGATAAGCGATGTTCCCGAGGACGACGAAAACGAACCGGTGCTTCTTAAAAATAATGATTTTGCCGCACCGGTTGAAGAGATAACCGAAATGTACGCTCTTCCGGGCAAGCACGATATAGACCCGAATGCGATTATGGCATTTTTCTATTACTGCTTCTTCGGTATGATGTTTTCGGACGCGGGCTACGGTCTCATAATGTTTTTGGCAACGCTGTTTATTTTGCTTAAATGCAAGCCTGAGGGGCAAAAGCGAAAAACGGTTATGATGTATATGTACTGCGGTATTTCCACAATGTTTTGGGGAATTATGTTCGGAAGCTTTTTCGGAGACATAATCAATATCGTAAGGTACGATTTCATCGGACTGCCGAAAATACGGTTGTATGCGTGGCTTGACCCGCAGGAGCAGCTGATGACCACCATGCTGTGGTGCTTTTTGTTCGGCGTCGTTCATCTTTTTGTGGGCGTCGGCATCAAGGGCTATATGGAGTGGCGCGACGGGCAAAGGTTTTGGGCGGTATGCGATACGCTGTCCGTTTACCTTGCTGTCGGCGGTGCGCTTCCGCTTTGTGCCGGTATGATTATAGACGTTCCGGCGGATATAAAAACGGTCGGCAAATATTGCGCAATAGCCGGCGTAATCATAATAGTCCTCACGGCAGGCAGGGAGTCAAAGTCGTTCTTCGGTAAAATCGGCTCCGGACTTTACGCCGTGTACAACACGATTTCGGGCTATCTCAGCGATATTCTTTCATACGCAAGGCTTTTGGCACTCGGACTTGTTACCGGCATAATCGGCAGCGTAGTCAATATGATGGGTGCTTTGCCGACCAATAAGGTCGCGAAGGCAATAGTTCTCGCGGTGGTGTTCGTTTTCGGACACGCGGTAAACTTCGGAATAAACGTCATAGGCGCTTATGTTCATACAAACCGTTTGCAGTACGTGGAATTTTTCTCGAAATTCTATAACGGCGGCGGAAAGAAATTTACCCCTCTTAAAGCAAATTCCAAAACTTTCAAATTCAAGGAGGAAATCAGTAATGGATAATATGGGTTTGGTATTGGCTATCGTCGGAGCGGCGTTAGCGGCACTTCTCAGCGGACTCGGTTCGGCAAAGGGCGTAGGCCTTGTAGGTGAGGCCGCCGCAGGTCTTCTCACGGAGGATTTGTCAAAATTCACTAAGGTGCTTATTCTTCAGATTCTTCCCGGTACACAGGGCCTTTACGGCTTCATTACCGCAATAATGGTTCTTGTTAAAACAAAGGTTCTCTCGGGTTCTCCCGCCGAGCTTACGGTTTCACAGGGACTTATGCTTCTCGGCGCGTGCCTGCCTATGGCAATAGTCGGTTATTTCTCGGCAATTGCTCAGGCAAGAGTTGCGGCTTCGGGTGTTTCGGTAGTTGCAAAGAAGCCCGAGGGACAGAGTAAGGCAATGGTTCTTGCCGCAATGGTTGAGACATACGCCGTTCTTGCTCTTCTTATTTCAATTCTTATGATTTTGAACCTCAACATCGGTTAAGGGTGAAGCTTTATGACGGGATTAGATAAAATTATTTCAGAAATAGGCTCGGACTCGTCACAGCGTATAAAAGAAATTTCCGATGAAGCAAACAAAAAGGCTGAGGAGATATCCCTTGCCGCCGAAAAAAAGGCCTCCGAGATGAAAGCTCAGAGCGAAGAGAGGACTGCCGCAGAGGTTGCCTCCGTTTTGGCTTCAGCCAAAAGCTCCGCCGAGCTGAAAAAGAAGCAGACGGTTCTCGAGGGTAAAATCGAGGCCATAGAGGATATGCTCGGCAGGGCGGTAGATGTCTTAAAGGCTCTCCCGAAAAGAGAGTATTTTGAAATGCTGAAGGAGCTTGCCGTTAAAAATGCGATCTCGGGAGACGGCGTTATGCGTTTCTCGAAAGATGACACCGCAAAGCTGCCGCAGAATTTCATAAGCAACGTAAATTCCGCTCTTTCCGGTAAGGGCAGCGTCTCTCTCGGAGAGCCGTGCGACATAGACAGCGGATTTATGCTTGTTTACGGCGACATTGACGTAAACTGCACCTTTTCATCGCTTGTTTCGGAAAAGCGCGACGAGCTTTTTGACGAGCTTAACAAATTACTTTTTAACTGATATAAAGGAGGGAAGCGTTTAAATGGATAAAAACTATCTTTATGCGGTAGCAAATATAAGAGCTAACGAGCTGTCGCTTCTCTCGCGTGCCGATATTGACGCGCTTATAGACGCTCCCGATTACAAGACGGCGCTCACGCTTTTAGACGGCAAGGGCTACGACACGTCCTTCGGCAGCGATTATTCCGCTATGCTTGACGGCGAAACCGAAAAAACGTGGTCGCTGATAAAGTCGGTCGCACCGAGTGCCGAGGCTCTCGATATATTTATTGTAAAAAACGATTTTCAGAATTTAAAAGCGGTTCTCAAGAGCGAAAAAACGGGAGATGACGCGGAAAAATACCTCGTTTCACCGTCTGTAATACCAAAGGAGTTGCTTTTAAAAGCGGTCAAAGAGCGTGATTTTGACTCCCTTCCGGATTTTATTTCCGATGCCGCAAAAAAATGCCTTGAGGTTATAACCAAAACCGAAAACGGTCAGCTCTGCGATATAGCCGCAGACAGAGCCTGCCTTGAGGCTATGTCGGGATTTGCGAAAAGTGCCGATAATGATATTGTTGCCGCATACGGCGACATATTTATAAAATCGGCGGTGTTAAAAACCGCTTATCGCGCCATTCTTACAAATAAAAAACGCGGATTTCTTGAAGAAGCGCTTCCCGACATACCCGAAATAAAAAAGGCGGATTTGATTGACGCTTCTTTGCAGGGAGCTGACGCTCTTTATGACTTCGTTTCGTCGCTCGGACTTGAGTCTTTTGCCGAGGCTCTTAAAAACAGCCCGTCTGCCTTTGAAAAATATTGTGACGATGCTGTTATGGAGAATATGAAAAAAGCAAAATATACAGCCTTCGGGCTCGGTCCGATTGCCGCATACATCTTTGCGCGAATGACCGAAATAGGTTGTGTGCGTATAATTTTGTCGGCGAAATTCAACGGCACGAGTGAAGAAACAGTCCGTGAAAGGATGCGTGAACTGTATGTATAAAATAGCCGCAATGGGCGACCGCGACAGTATTTACGGCTTTGCGTCGCTCGGGCTTTCCGTATTTCCCGAGGACGATCCGCAGAGCGCTTCGCACAAGCTCAAAAAGCTCGCCGAGGAGGGCTACGCCGTTATCTTTATAACCGAGGCTCTCGCAGAGCTCATTTCTCCGGAAATCGAGCGCTTCAAAGACAGCCCTCTCCCGGCCATAATCCCCATTCCCGGAGTCGCCGGCAATACGGGACTCGGAATGAGAGAGGTAAGCGGATATGTAGAGCGAGCCGTCGGTTCCGACATCGTTAATTAAGGGTTGCTGCACATTCCCGTAGAATTTTTTTCACCCGCTCGCGTACCTTTGTACGCTTTGGGGCAAAAGAAAATCCCACGGCAACGCACATCAAGCCCTTAATTAAAATTGATGTAGAATTTGGTGCAATCCCGAGAAAATTTTTCACACGCTCGCGTACCTTTGTACGCTTCGGAGCAAAAGAAAATTCCCCATCTACGCACCAAAACGCCTTAATTAAAATTCAATGTTAGGGTTTTAGCACGCATCTGAGAAAATTTTTCACACGCTCGTGTACCGCAGTACGCTTCG
>ULSF01084726.1_pt1 | contig 83564 bp, 82 predicted proteins | sample 1956121 | NCBI WGS metagenome assembly ULSF01 (sample SAMEA4835701, study PRJEB28245) | human gut metagenome | biome: gut microbiome; material: fecal sample | place: Denmark | collected 2008
TACTAGCTAGTACTTCCTTTACATTCTTACCAGAAGCTTGAATAGTGCCAGAACCAGTACTTGGTACAGTAAGGACACCGATATTAGCAGTATAGGTTAAGTCTTTATCAAAATAAACATTCTCAGCAGAATAGTTACCGTCCATAGCCTTGAAGCCTGTGCCATCATGGATATAAGCGGTATAAGACTGTTTGTCTTCTGCAAAAGTTCTTACTACAACTGCCATATCTCCCTTCTTGGGATTAGTAATGGCGCGTGCTAATGCTTGAGCATCAGTCTCTCCCTCATTAGGAGTTACTTCTGTAAAGTCACTACGATTATTGTTAATAATTCCCTTGATTGTATCCTCATCTACACCAGAATACTTCAAAGTTTTCCAATGATCGGTACCATTACCAATTTTTGTTTTTCCAGTATCATTTTCAACACCCATTTCACCCTTTAGCAAAATTGGATTCTGAGTAGTCCAATTTTCAGCCGTATCGTTGCGAAGTTGGATGCGGATGTTTAGAGTTGCCATAAACTCATTTATCCTCCTTTTCTAAAATTACGCCCCTCCTCCTGAGATAACTACATCACCCATCTCTTCGGTATATAGCTTCTCAAAAGAAATTGGATTGACTTCCATTGTTCCATCTTCAAGAATTTTTATTTTATTAGGTTCATTAGAACTTTTTACTCCACCAACAGTGGTTTCTGTTCCGATGCCTCCTGAGCCCGCGCCACCTTTTTCAAGAGCCGTAATTCTTTTATCTAAATACTCCCAAGATAAGACCTGAGATTCTTCATATAAATAATCATCAGGTTTCTCTTTTTCAAGGACTTTTAGTTCTTCCCTGTTTACGGTTCTATTTCCTTTTTCATCCGTTATAAAATGATAAATCTGAATGAAGCCGGCTTTTTGTAATAGCAAGTTAGGAACCATTGCGACCACGGTTGCGTCTATCTCTTTTGCTATTACTACTAATGATCTCTTATCCTTCCGATGAGCAAAATGGACTTCATCACCTACGTTTGCTTTTGGTAGAACAACATAGATATTGCTGTCCCATTGGAATGCGTAGGTGCGTTCATCAAGTAATCGCATATAAATTCCTCCTTACTCATTCCTCAAATTATAAGTAGAAACTATTCAACCTCTTTTCAAGATTTTAGAAAAGAAACTTTCTTTTCCCACTTTTTAGTGAAAACTTGAAAAAGTCGAATTTTCTGCTATAATAAATATATAAAGAATTTATAAAGAGCGAGGAATTATTTATGACCAAAGAAAATTTTTCAGAACTTATCAATGCCGTAAAAAACCATAGCAACTATATTTGTAATTTATATAAAGACTATGGTATTGATTTTGTAAATAATCCTGTTATGGAGATTGAAAGTGAGATTACAAAATATCTAAAAGCCCAGTTTGATGATAAATGTGATTGGATTAGTTATTGGATGTGGGAACTAAACTTTGGAGAAAAATGGAAGCCGGGCGTCGTAACAGAAAATGGGAATGATATTCCTCTAAAAACAATAGATGACCTTTGGAATCTTCTGACAAAGTAAAAAATAGACCCTACACTTCTAAGGTGTAGGGTCTTTTCTTATGGCTTTGAAAAGTAATGGTCACCAACTTTTGCAACTGGAGTCCCAAAATCATGATATTGACCAGTTCTAAACCAGCAAATATCAGGAATCCTCCCTCCGTTCAATACATAATAAATAACCTCATATTGTGTCGCTGTTGGTTCAGCGTCATCAACATACGGCGCGGGCTCGAAAGCATTTATATTATGCGCGCTATCCCAAATTGAGGTATCGTTTCTTTCACAATAATTTAGAATAGCAGAACAAGTGTATACCTGCCCTTCCCAAGACTGGTTTCCTGCCTCGCACCATAGAAGTTTCGCTAGAATTTCTTCTTCCTCAAAATAAACTATTTTAGTTTGAAGTTCTTCTTCTAAGGCGCGATTGCGTTCCTCAAGCTCTTGAATTTGTTGCTCTTTACTAGTATTCTCTGCTGACAAGTTAGAATTTTCTTTTTCAATAGCATTGATTTTTGTAATAAAAAAAATAGCCTGGGCCATAAAACCCAGGCAGATAAATGAAATAATTGCCAACAGGAGAGCTAAGTTTCTGCGTGTCATAGACTTATCCTCCTTTAGTTTTATTTTTTTACTTTAATTTCTCAACCCATTTTTTTGCAGACCAGCCTTTAGTCATATCTTCCCAGGTCTTATCACTAAAGCAAAACTGACGGATTGTTGGATTAGAAATTTTATTTACAGTAGAGGCGAACTCCTTTCGGGAGGTAAAATGGAACTGGGACTGGAGAAGAGAACGAAGGAGCTCAGCCTCTGCTTGTAAAGTAGATTTTTTTTTCTGAAGTTCCTGTAATTTGGGAAGATATTCACTTGCATAGCAAGAAAACTCTTCAATTTCCCCTCTTAGAACCACTTCCATTAGTCGCTCTTCTGTAATTACATTGTTATTGCGCGCGTAGTGGGCAAGAATATACTGAGGAGACTTAACTTTGATACGATTGAAATTTTTATCGCATACAACATATCCCTCTTTGTCCCAAGGAAGGTTATAAGCCATCCTAATCAAATCAAAAAGATTAGAGCAATTATAAAAGTGAGGATGGCAAAGCTCTGAAAATTTTGAAGGACAATAAAACTCTTGATAGTCTGCCATACGACGTTCTCCAAGATAATAAATCCCAATATCGTTATAAGGAATTACTACACGAGTATAAGGGCTAACTAACTCGAACATATAAGTCCGACACATGTTTAGTTTGCTACAAAAATCCTCTAAACTTTTGTACCCCAAATTCCGGAGTCCTGCTTCAAAAATAGCCCCAAAAGTTGGATAATTGATATCACCAGTCGGCGCCGTATATGCATCAATACCAGAGTTGGTAATTAGATACCACTCACCCTCACAGTAGAAAATACGCATCAACGAACCATCTACTTTTTCCATAACTCGCGCGGTAGCCCAATCAATTATCGAAGCGTTAGGTTCTGCATAGTTGAAAAACTTATCAAAAGCTCTAGACACACACTCCCAAGTATCTTCAACGAAGACCGCACCTCGTGCTTCGCGAACGATTGGATTAGAAAAATCAGACCGAATCTGATTATACTTGAAACTTACGAAACCTTTCCACTTATTCCATTTTAGGCAATAAGGTTCTCTGTCTAAGATTTCCTCCCAATCGTCTTTATGCTCCATTAGAAACTTTTGAAGTTCCATTTTAGCCTCCTTTCTATGCCTGCCAAAATTCACATTCTTGTTCTTTTAGCGTCTCCAGATGCTCCTCATTATTTATATCAAAAGGAACCACATTATAAATAATATCACTCTCAATAGACTCGGTATACAAATCATCAATATAGTTCTCTTCTTTTGAAGACATTTCCCCTACCGTAAAGCCCTCATTCTCGGCAATCTCTACCCAAGTTTCAACTCCACAAAGTCCTTCATAACTATCTCTGTCCTCTACTGCGCTATCATAACAAAACTTTAGCGCGCTTTCAGCATCTCTTGCTTCAATAGCAATATTATAAATAGAGCCGGCTGCACTACAGCCATAAGTTCCAAAAAATTTCATCAAATCTCTCCTCTTATACTTCCAAGCGTATCACATTCATTTAAAAGTTCTAATGCTTCACGAGCACTCTTTGGAATCTCTTTTAAAACTTTACTATTTCTTGAACCAAATTCCATATGGAGAGCAATAAGCAACCAAGCCTTTTCAAAAACTGGTTTAAAACTTCCACTTGTAACAAAATCATAGGAAGTCATAAAAAGATAAGCTCCATAGTTTTCATGTCCATAGTAATGAGCTTTATCAGTAATCATTTTTTTACTTCTATCATAAAAAGTCTTAGTATAAAATTTTCCAATATCATGATATCGCGACGCAAGAAGTAAATAATATTCGTTAGTGCGTAAAGACATCTCTACTAAAGTTCTATCAAGATGTTCTTGCACACTCTCTGTATGCCATGGTGTGCAATCATGAGGCATAATTGCTTTTGGAAAATAGTCAATTAGTCTTTTATAATCTGAAGTAGAAAAATTAGGATTATTATAAATCATAATACTATCCCACCCTTCATAATCTAAAGGAATTTGGAATTGAGTAGCTTGTCGATGAATAATCTTTTTTCCAACCTTTCTACTTCTCTCCTGGTCTCTTTTAATACAAATTTCAATCGGAGTTGCAACAATCATACAAATTTTTTCACAAGTAATACCTGAAAGAGTATGAAGAAAACTAATTCTTTTATTTCTATTTAAATTCGTAGCATCATAAATACAAACTTCATTTTTCCTTAAAGCTTTTTTAATTCGTTTATGAAGCTCATTGAAAACTTCTCCATTATGAGTTTGATCGTTTTCATTTCCAAAAAGTTCTTTTCGAATTTTGTCAGAAGAAAAAATCTTTCCACCAAACAGTTTAGCATACTCTTCTGCCAAAGTGCTTTTTCCAGAACCAGAAAGTCCCATCAACATAATTAATGCTGACATTATTTTGTATTCGTCCCCTTTCTTATAACTAATAAATGACCGCATTTCTTTCCATTCGTGCAACCTGCTCGATGTGGATTCGTACATTTCTCGTGTACTTGGCGCCGACCAAGCTTACAGTTGTGAAGAAGGCAATAGCCTTCCTCACTTCTCTTCAACCAAGCCATTCTCTTTCAGAACCTCACGCATCCACTCATTATACCATCCACGATTCTTGAAATATCGCTTCATAAAGCACATTGCGATTCCCTTCTCCGCATCAAAAGAATCCCCAGTCTGACATTTTACAATAGTCTTAGTTCCATCCTTCCAAAGAGCAACAGTCGTGCCCTTTCCTTATTGATAACAAACTTCGCACTTACCTTGGGACGAGGAGGAGCAGTAATAATTTCGGCAGTAGTAATCTCACGAATAATACCGTCAAAATTAGGTCGAGTAGAAACAATAGAGCAAACCTTTACAGGACTAGCATAGGTTGTAATCCCATCAGCAACAATCTTATAGGTCGCGCCTTCAATGAGATTCAACTTAGTCTTATAAAGATAATTCTTCACCGTACCACTAAACTTGACATAAACATAATTCATTTTCTTATTCTCCTTTCTTATCAAAAACCACTATAATCAAAAATAACTGGTGCATCATTCAAATATCCAAAATTTCCTTTATGAAGGTCATTGATGTCATTTTCATAAATAAAATCAAAAAGCTTTCGATTTTTTCCAATAATGGCCTCAACTACTTCATAATCATCCATATCATTGTCAACATAGCTGCTGATTCTATCGGCATAATCTTCATCAGTCTCTTCCTCTTCTTGGAGATTATTGCTATATGCGTAATTCCAACACTCGCTATCTATTGTCATATCTTCTTTATCTACTTGTCTTTGAAGATAAATCGGAATTTCATCAACTACTCCATAGAAATAACAAGGAGCAAAAAAGTTAGTGAGATGAGCCTTATGAGCCAGGGCATAATTTTCTGCTTCAAGATGACAATAGTTGATTGGGGTCTTATAAGGAATTTTTATAACCCAATCATCATCCCCAAACTTCACCACAATTTTTGTGCATCCATTCGACACTTTTAGATTAGTATTTTTGGAAAGTTCCAAACACCAAATATTGAAACGATTACTGTTTTGTTTGTAGGTATCTTTGAAGAAATCGGTAATTCCCCATTCATTTAGAATCTGCGCTACCTCATGAATAGTTTGACGAGAGGGAAAATCCATTTTATTTACTCCTTTCTCACTTTCTATATATATTATATTATAAATATAAGAATTTTTCAAATTATAAAGAAAAAAGACCCGTCCGAAGACGAGCCTTATCTCACACATATTCTTTCAGTATATCTCGTAATCCACCTAAGAAGCGAAATTCTATTTTAGTTTCATCTAAAGCATATTCTTTTTGCTTTCTCCAAGCACTCTCAGGGTCATTTTTAGCTGGAGTATAGGCTTTTTGTTCCGCCATCGTTGGAAAAAGAATTTTAGGAGCATGAAACTTTACCTGAGCAATCTTTTTTGGATTCATAATTCCATACTGAATACTATCTGCCAGAAGAGAAATAAAGAAGGAAAGAGGAACCATTACTCCATTCATGTCCATCATATGAATCGATCTTGCGCCAACATCTCTTTGAATTTCCCCAATTGTTTGATGGTCATCAAATAAAAAGTAGGCTATTTGTTTAGCAAACATCTGAGACAAAACTTCTTCATCAATCAATCCATTTTCCTTGGCCAGCGCGCCCTCTCCTAACTGCAAGGCCATGCCAACTAAGGTTCTAGCATTTTTGACTATTGGAGCAAGTACATCTAATGTAGTGCGTGCGCTTATATTTTTCGCGCCATAACCACCAAAATAAGTTTCAAACTTTTTATTTAGTGTATAATTTTTATCTGTTGTATAAATAAGGAAACCATCTTTCAGATTACTAAGCTTTTCTCCTAATTCATTGAAAGCTTCTATATGCTTTTTCATACCTGAACTTCGGGCTTTTTCTAAAGTCTCCTCTATCAAGGCTGAGTCTATTCCAATACTCATTATATTATCTGCTGAAACTGAAGTCGCGCCATATGAGCCAGTCTGAAAATTCTCAACTCGTATATTCTTACCTTTTGACAGTTCTCTCCCAATTTCTCCTTGTATAGTATCAACTAAATGTTCAAAAAAGATACCCGCCTGCTGAGACCCTTTATTATTCCATGAATTCTCAATCTCTGAACGACTCAAACCATTCTTTAGTTTTTTGAAGTCATCACCAGTTAGTCGACTTACTATATATTCTTTGACCTTATCAAGATTATACGCTTGATATACTTTTTGAGCAAGACTTCCTGCTGTTTGTAAGTCTCTAATTTTTGCTAAAAAAAGACTATAAGCATTCTGCATTTCTTCAGGCATTGACTTCAACTCATTCTTAGCCGAAAACATCAGCTCTAAACTCCGAACAATAATATCTGACATATTATCGTCAATAACTTTTCTGATATATTTTCCTGTTTCTTGTGGTTTGTTCAAGTCAATATGTTGAGCAATGTCTTCTGCCATTTGAGGCCACTTTTCATCCCAAACTTTACTAAAATAAGTAGCAAAAAAACTAAAAACCCCTTTGGCACCATTAGAATTCTTTATAAGAAATAAATTTCTTTCATAAACTTCTTTTAGATTCAGGCAGCTATTATAAGTATCTATTAGTGATTTTACTTGAGTTTTGTCATCCCAATCAACAACAACGTTTACCTTGAATACTGTATTTAGTAGTCGCTGTTCTTTTTGAGCTTCACTTTTCGCCATTCGACGAAGTGCTCCTACTGATTGCTGGGCTCCTATATAACTAGCTCCTACTGACTGAACTCCATCTGTAATAGCTTTTATCAAATTCCTATTTGCAACTGCTAATTCTGGATTATCATCTATATCAGTCTCTAATCGTTTATAATAAACATAGCAATCAGCTAGCGTTTTGTTTCTATCTAATACTTCTCTAAATTTACCTGGTGTAGCCATACTTCATCACCTAAAAATTAGGGAGAGCCGAGGCCCTCCCCATATATTATAAACAGGAAAACTCCTGGTCAATCTAGTAAATCTGCCATGCGCGCGACCTCTGAGCGCTCGGACTTCTCTAATTTTACATATCCAAAATTTGAATTACCAGCTAATCTTTCAATCATGGTTTCAAGACCCTGACTCTTCTCAAAGGAGCTTCGGTCTCTCTGCTTGATGTCTCCATCCATCCAAAGTTGAGAACCTTCATCAATACGACCCATTATTAGTTGAATATGCTCTTTTGTAAGATTTTCACTTTCCATAGAATAGAGAATGGAATTGCGAATACTACGCCCACGTAAAAATCCAAGAGGAATAACTTCAAGACGACCAGTATCAATCAAACTTTTTAGTCCTTCAATTCCTCCACAATGGTCAGCCATCGGCATTACATAGGGGAGGGTTTTCGCGAGCTCATCACCGGGAAGCGCGCCGAGTGCGTCTGTATCTTTTACTTGAATATTGTTTCGAATAAAAATAATTTTTTCGAACTTGTTTTTTTGAAGAGCTTCCATCATCCCCTCAACCATAGTGAAGGTCTTGCCACTACCGAATGGGCCTGTTATAAGCTTGATTGGGACGTCACTATGAATAAGGTCCATGGCGCATCTCTGCTCAGGATTTCTAGGCTTCATTACTCCACAAAATTGACTTTCAAAAACTGGATAAGAAACCCTTTCAAGCCAGCCATTTCTTTTCTTATAAAAGTCAATGGGTTCGCATTTATCATTTCCAAGAATCAGATACTGATTCTCCCTTAGTCTATCTGCAAATTCATTAGGGTTTTCGTAGAACCGCGCGAGGTCATCATTTTCTGGCAAAAAGAAGTAGTAAATTCCAGTATAATTCATTGTGCCTCCTTAGATTAGGTCATAAATAGAAGTAATAATTCCATCATAGACTTTTTTCTCTACACATTTTTCAGCACTCAAATACCAGTCGCTTTTCATTTTTTCTTCTACTTCTTCTTTATCGAAAATAGTGCGCTCTATAATAATCTCTGAAAGTTGCGCGACCTGACGTTGGTATTCATCGAAGAAAGATTTTAACTCCTCAAACGATCCTCCAGCGCCTTGACAACTACCTTTATGAAAAAGAACTGTTGAATTTTTTAGACCATAACGTTTATGGCAAGCCAACAGAATCATAGCAGAAGCACTATATGCCTGACCCATATTTATCCCAATAATAGGAGTAGCTGAAAGTCGAATTAGGTCATAAAGAACTCCTAGCACATCTAATGAACCCCCAGGAGAGTGGATAAGAAGCTTGATAGGCTTTCTTTCTGCGATAGGAATATCCTTATCTTCCCGATTCCATTTCAAAATATAATGAGCAAGATTTAGAGTATAAGCACTAATTTCATCGCTAATCCAAAAAACTCTCTCGTCTAAATCATGGTAAAAGGCTAAAAGAGTTTCATCCGGCAATGAGTAGTTCGCGCTTTCCGGAATCTGGACCAAAGGTAATACCATCTGCTCTTCACATCTCTTCATAAAAAATATCCTCCATAGGATAGATTTTCCTTTCTACTCAAAAGTAGATTTCTCCATCCTTTTTTCTACTAAGTTAGTCTTTACTTATAAAAAGAGGGTCGGCGCCGTATAGGTTCCGACCCATTAGTTATGAATTATTCGTCAAAACCAATAATATTGAATAGACTACGAAAGGCACTACCAATGTCATAATCTCCATAATCTTTCCAATAATTCCTCAGTAACTTATTATAAGCTTCTCTGGCTTCATCAATTTCTTGAAGGCGCTTTTCCTTCTCTGCCTTTAGTTTGGTTAGACGCTCAGCCTCTTCGGCCTCCTTCTTTTTCTGTTCATCAAGCTTCTTCTTATAAGCACACTCGGCGCTAATTAGTTCTTCCTGGGTATCATAAATCTCCTTTAGTGTTTCAGAATAATACTTCATACTAAAAATCCCTTCTTTCATAAAATAAAAACTAAACAACTTGATTATAACCACAAGGCGGACCTTCGCCCTACCTCCATAACTTTCTGATATATTCAACCAATAGGGAAACAAGTCTGACCCATAGAGCCGTCGCTCTATAAGTTCTTGCCCCCGATACAAAGTATCAATTCCTATACGAGATTGGCTACTCGCACCTTTCACTAACCATTCAGAAATTTCATATCCAATAAAATTCTTTTTATTAGTATAAAAAGTCTCTGCTTTTAGCTACTCGGACTTTGACCTCATCTTATAGATATGTTTCCATACCGTCACAGCAAACTATCTTGTTGGTCTTTTCCAAGGTTTAGTATAGACGACCAATCTATACCCTTACTTGGATTCAGCTTACGCTTTTAACGCTTAGCTTTCTATTGCGATAGCGATGAGACAATGTTTTTATCAGCAATTACTTCAGCACCATTACCTCTAACAGCGGTTGGTTCAGCCTTCCGCAATCAGAAAATCTCACGATTCTCCGAAGCACATCTAAACAAAGGTATCCCTCTGAATAGAAATGCGTAGTGCGCCCGAAAGCGAAGGTAATGTCTCGGCCACATGGTCTTGTGTCTTCACCGAGGTGCCTTATTGTTATAATCAAGCTGTTTAGTTTTCAAAATACAACCATAGGATTACTTTCGTTTTTATTTAGTATACTCTCTACAAATGACTATGCCACATATCATCGTTGTCAGCCATTACGGTCGGGCTCGGATGCCGGTGGTAGTTTATCCTATAAATCCATCCTCTACGAGAGTCCACAGTTTATCTGGACTTGTGGAAGTCCATGGTTGCGGGCCGAGGGGATGCTCCTCGTCCTCAAGGTTTATGAGACCTGCGGCTTATCTGTTTGTCCTGCCCGCTATATCTTTTTCAACTTTATGTATATATTATACATAAATTTTAGAAAAATTTCAAATTTTCAAGCCTACACGAGCTGGCCTCACTCCTCCTCCAACCTTTTCAGTACCTCAGCTTGATAAATTTGAAAGTAAGACCGGGTCTCTTACGGGAGCATAGTTATGAGCATTATCCTACTTTTTGCTTATGTAAGCCTCGTTCTCTTTACGATTGTGGGTCAATCGTTTTAGTCGCTTTCCATCTTCGGGTAGCTTGTTCAATAATATTCACACGAGAACCCCAATAGGTGGCTTGGTAGCCCATAGGGTAGTCGAAACCCTGCTTCTGGAATGAAAATCCAGCGTCTTAGCCACTTGACTAATGGGCCAAATATCTACTCACTCCTCATATTATCCTAATCAAAACCCACTTTACACCCGACACTCTTGAGTTGGTCGTTGTAGCCACTGAGTAGAAATCCGCACCTCAGTTTTGATTAGTGTAAATGTCCAGTTAGTTGGTCCTTGTCCCTTATCATGTCATTTACTGCGAGTGCCCTCCCGCATTTGTCAGCAACCATTATTATGAGCAGTCCAAGGCGACCTATTATACGATAGCTCCACTTTCGTCTAATTTTTTGACACCGCGCCCTCAAAGAAATTAGAAAAGAGTCTTTCAAGCCACCAGCGAATAGATAGTCAATCTATTCTAACGACCAGATGACCGTGCCGAGAAAGCATCAAATTCGCACAGGATGCTTTCCATCGTCTGCGAGTTAGCCCCACTAACTATGGAGAAGTTTTTCGATGACTCCCGAACGCCGGTTCTACTTGTCGCCACCGGAAAGGACCCCATTTTCTTCGTAAATAGGAAGCGGAAAGTTTATTCGAACTTTCTAAATAGTCTCTTTTTGACTAAGGGCGAGACAACCCTTGGAGCGGATGACGAATTACGATATCGCACCATCAGTTTGGAAAACTGATATACTTCCTTTATACTACATCCGCATATGGTAGCGCCGGTGGAATTCGAATCCACACTGTACGAATTTTGAGTTCGTTGTCTCCTGCCTATTGGACTACGGCGCCATATTTTCAAGACTAACAATTTTCTTTCTCCATCTTCCCAGGCGTATCTTTATAAATGGGGTTCCTATGGACGCTATCCATAACTGGGACTAAGTGTATATTGAACTACTTTTGTTCAAGAGGTTCCTGACTCCGAAAATTTGGAGGTTATATCAGCGCTAATATACCCTCGCTATTAGTCTCGCCCTCTGCGTTTTCACGGACTTGGGACCGTTTATCAATAAAATTGATAAGTCGCATTACGAGCCTGATGGGAGAGGAATCTTCAAAAGAAAGGAATAAGTTTGAAGTTCCTCTCCCGACTTTCTATATATATTATACTAAAAATCTTGGAATTTTTCAAATTTTTGTTTATGCTTTTCTTTGCGAGTATAAGACTTTTTGGATTTTTGAGGTACGCATTTCTTACGAATTGCAATCCATCCTTCGAGTTGGGAAGGAGTCATCTTTTTAGGTGAATTAGTGTTGGAATTCATTTCTTACTCCTTTCTCAACTTTATATATATCATATATTATTTTTAGAAAACTTTCAAATTTTTGGTAGGTAAGTTAGGTCTTCTACCAGTACCCACACATCGCGCGTTTTATTGATGCCCCAGCGTGCGCTAATTTGTTCACCATCACTGGCGTGGTGCGCCTTGGGCAACTCGAATGCCCGACCCACGCATTAAAAGTGCGTTGCTCTCGCCAACTGAGCTAAAGGCGCGTATATTTAGTCCTCAAGAAATTTCCAACCAAATCCCTTACAACTTTTTCGCTTCCCATTACAAACATCTCCAATATGGCGAGTTTGTCCATTGGCTTTTTCAGCCTCTCTTATAGAAATGTATACTTCCAGAATTTCATTTGTATTTAAATCTATTTTCGCTACTTTTTTTCTAAAAGAATCTCTTCCTCTTTCTTTCCGCGTCTGCTCATCGACTCCATTCAATTCTAAAGCTCGTTGAATAGTCTTTCCATCATAATTAGTAATTTGCTTTATTTCTTTACAAGTTTTTCCTTCTTGAAAAAGTTTATAAATCAAGTCATAATCTGCATACTGCTTCCCATCTCCACCAGTAGTGGCATTATAACCATCATGAAAAGAATGATAAAACTCTATCCAGTATTTTTCTCTTTCGGATAGCTCTTTCTCAGAACACTCTTCAACTTCTTCAATTGTAAAGTTCTCAACACCATATTTGTTCATCGCACTATATAAGGGGCGCTTTTCACATCTAGGTCTAACAGAATCGCTCTTATGGTCTTTCCATCTTTTTTCTATGGTATCAAGAGTCTTTCCTATATATATCTTTCCATTGATAAGATTTGTAATTTTATAGATGTATGGCATAACTAAATACCTCCTTTCTATATAAAATTAGAGAATTAGTCAAAACAGTATCGCCACGAGAAGGCTTCTCTATGATACCGCGCCGGCGGAACGATTCGAACGCTCGCGAGCTTTTACACCCCTCTCTGTTTTCAAGACAGAACTCTTCAACCCCTTGAGTACGCCGGCATATTTACTTACTTCTGTTTTCGTAGCTGGCGCCGAACCTTACGGATAAGATTGGCATTTTCAACCGGATTAGTCATAAGACGAGCCAGACGATTTTCGTAATGAAGCTTATCTCTCTGAATCATTTTATTCTCCTCTCAACTTTCTATATATATTATATATAATTTTTCTAACTTTTTCAAATTATATCTTGATCTGTCGGGTCAGCAATCTCAACTCCCGCATAAACAGGAACATAATCTTCTGCAACGCTTGCCAGAAAATAACAAACAGAAGTCTGCGAACGAAGGGTCTTCAACTCTTCTTTTTCCTCCTCGATTTGAGACTTATAATCCAAAATAGCAGAAATCTTCTCCTCCATCTCCTGTCCCTGGAAATTAGGAATAAGAGCAATCAAACTTTCTAATTTCTGGATATACTTCTCAATGTCGTTGGCTCTACTTTCAAGGCGGGCGCCAATATCACGAAGTCCTTCGGCCTTATATTCACAAATCTTTTCAAAAGGAGCATGGAATTCATCATAAAGATAAGTAGAACGAGAATAGTCTTTGATAGGAATAAACTTCCCATCTGACTTCAAAAAAATATTTAGATATTGAGACATTTTATATCTCCTTTCTTACTTTCTATAAAAAGTATATATTATTTTTATAAAAATTTCAAATTTTAGTGGCAGGGAGTAAAGGTAATGCTCCTTTTTCTATCGGGTCAAAGCCGATTGTGTCCACTTGTCCACCAACTCCCTATATAAAATGTGGATAATACTTTTGTGTATTATCCAAGTTTTACTTTGTACTGTGTTTCTTACGGTCATATTCAGACTCGAAAATCAAATCATCAATATCCATAATTATCCCCCCCCCTTTATAAAATAAATGGCGCAGAGCACAGCATTCGAAGCTGATACCTTTCAGTACGCATCGCTTAGCAGGCGAGCCTCAGACCTCCTGAGTTTACTCTGCATATAATGGAGCTGATGGAGAATTTCGAAATCTCGACCTAGCGCTTACAAGGTGCTCGCTCCGCCTCTGAGCTACATCAGCATATCCGCACTCTCGCGCAGCGATGAATGCGGAGCACAATAGTGCTGTGCTATTATTAGTTAAATACTAATAATATCTACTTCGCTCGGCGCACCGATGAAGTAACTTTTAGAAATTTACAAGGTTTTCTGTACAAAAGAGGTACCTTGATGTACTTTTCTAAACTAAACCTCTGGAGCTGATGACAGGAGTTGAACCTGCAACCTACGCTTTACAAGAGCGTTGCGCTACCATTGCGCCACATCAGCATATTTGGTAGGGATATTGAGACTTGAACTCACATCTGGCGATTATAAGTCGCCGGCTCTAACCTGTTGAGCTATATCCCCATAAGGAAGATTTGGACGCATCCGCCTCTCCCAAAAGTTTCCAAAGAGAACTTCTACCTTTCGGTATCTCTAAGTAAGTTCTTCTCTCAAACTTTACAAATATATAATACTTTATTTTAGAAAAAATTTCAAATTATTATTCTTCTAAAATTTTTGGATTCAAACTAATCTGATAAAGAAGCCATTCATTATAATAAGGCATAGAACGAATGTATTTCAAAAATTTTGAAGAAAGTCCTTGAAAGAAATCTCTCTGAGCTACATAAGAAAGACTAGCACTATAATTAGAAGTTTTAAAACCACACCATTCCTTGTCATCAGCTTCAAAAGAAATAATTTTGTAAAAGTTCTTGTCTTCCTCTGACCATTCACTAAATAATAACTCTTTTATCACAAACCAATCCCTTGGACTAATTTCTTGATTAAAAAGACAAAACTTTTTATTTTTTAGCCCGCTACAAAAAAAACAATAAGAACAATTTTCTAAATTAGTAGAAAAATAAATTTCTTTACCAGTAGAAATATTAAAAATCCCTAAACCATCTTTTACCTCTTTACAAGAAAAGACTCCATAACAATTTGAAATTTCATCACTATTGAAAACATTTTGACTATATCGTATCTTCAAGGAATCATTAATTTCAGCGCTACTCAAAACATTAAGAGAACTCTTGAGATATTGACTATTCTCTACATTTATTGAAGAATAGACCCTCTCACTATTCTTCACATCTTTACTAAAAGCAACATACTTTGAATTAGACACTCTCTCACTATCTCGAACCCTTGAACTAGAATCTATATAAAAACTACTCAAAATTACATGACTGTTCGTAATTTCAAAAACCTCTTCGAATTTCTCTACTTCAAGAGGCTCCATTCCTACATAAGTACGCCAATCGCTAAAAAGTTTTGAAAATATTGCCTTTTCTTTATTTGAAGAGCGATTTTGAACCCATCCCATAGCATCTATGAGTTCCATCGGCTCTTTTGGAAACTCCATCTTTTCCATAAGATTCCTATAAACTTCATAGCCATTAGCTCCTGTCAACTTATCAATAGAAAAAATCATGCATTTTCTCCCTTTTTCACAATTGTTCCATCCAGTTTCATTTCCAAATCATAAGGATGGTCATGCTCAAAAACTGCCATTTCAGCACGTTTGTTCAAAAGCTTTACAAACTGTTGAACTTCAGGAGTAAGACGAAAATAGGCTACTGGATATTTACTATTTTTCCCCACCAAGGTCGCGCCAAGTACATCCCTGCAAAAACGAAGATATTGAGCATAAGTCAAACCCAAAAGACGCGCCGGTATCAGGTTGAAAGACCCATAAATCTTTCCCTCAAAAGGAAAATTTCCATGATTGAGATAGATAGCCTGATATGTCTTCATATAAGGACTTTCCTCTAAGTAAAAATATTTCTTCATAGAGACATCTCCTTCCATAGTTCTTTTACTTCATCATATTCTGCCTCAGTCATATCCAAGAAAGAGGTCCAGTCCTGCTTACGAAAAATCTCAGGCACAAACTCAGGAAGATCTCCACTAAACTTCTGTGTCTCTACCTTTTCAGCAGGCACATAATCCTTTATAATATATTTTTTTACAGTCGAAGCAGAGAATCCTGTTTCTCTCGCTACTCCAGCGTAAGTCTTTAATTTCAAATACAAATTATTGAATCTAATAATATCATCTGGTGAAACTCGCATGTATTTCAACTCCTTTCTTTTCTATAAAAATTATACCTCAAAAAATCTAAAAAATCAAATTTTTCCCTATACCTTTATATAAAACGCGCTCGCCCGTAAATAACACAAATTTTCTCAAAAGTCAAATTAGCATATAATAAATTTGAATTTTTAGCTATTTTATTATATAATTATAATATAAAAAGTAAAAGGAGAAATATTATGGTAAATTTTCAAATGTATGATTTAGCTGTGAGTAGGACAGCTACAAATCTAATGTCCTATGCAAAACGACATGATAATAAAATCGAACTCAAAAATTTTGACCCCAGCAATCATACTCATATGTATATTTTTGAGGTCGCACGCCTTGTAAGTAATATCAATAATAGTGAAAAGATTATTTTGGGAATGGGATTCTGGAAGCATTTATTTTCCCCTAAAGATATTCGGCACACTAAGCGCGCGAGGAGTTTTTCCGAGGGAATCAATATTGAGAAGTTCTTGGATTTTACCTTTACGGAAATTGAAGCTACTCCGGATGAAATTTGGGAGGAGTATTACAAATGATTTATATTTATACTGACGGCGCTTGTTCTGGTAATCCTGGACCTGGTAGTTCGGCTTTTATTGCGGTAGAAGACAGTAAAGAAATTTATCGTTGGTCAATGCCGATTCCAGAGGCAACAAATAATATGTGTGAGTTATTAGCTATTCTTGAAGCTTGTAGATGGGCCGAAGAAGTCTGCCCCTCTGACCAAATTACAATTCGAACTGATAGTGCTTATTGCCATAATTGCTATGTCCAAAAATGGTTTCGCAATTGGCAAAAGAATGGATGGAAAAATTCTAAAAAAGAGCCAGTCGCAAACAACCAGCTTTGGCAACAACTTATTCCTTTTTTTGAGGATGAACGGTTTTCTTTTGAAAAAGTAAAAGGGCACACAGGCTCAAAAGATTGGAACAATGAGGTTGACAAGTTGGCCGTAGAAGCCCGAAAATCAATCTAAAATTTGCTTTTTGTTTGGATTTGTGATATAAATAAACCTGTAAGCAGGAAAATTTTCTTTTTATGTAAAAAGAAACAAAAACGATATAGAGTAAGAAATAGGTGGGAGCCCTATATAGACTATATATAAGAAATATAATTACATATAATAATAAAAGGGGTGATTGAATGAGAAATGTCGTTGTTGTCAACGGCTTTCCTTAGCCCAGGTCAGGAAAAGATACTTTCTGTGAAATGGTTCAAAAAATAGTGGAAGAAAGAGTCGGCCCTTATAGTTGTAAAATTATTTCCACAGTTGATTTTGTAAAAGAGGTTGCTAAGTTTTGTGGTTGGAATGGTCAAAAAACTCCTAAAGATAGAAAATTTTTATCAGACCTAAAAGATATTTTGACTCAATGGGATGATATTCCTTATAAAGACATTATTGATTCTTATGTAGGATGTAAAGAAATTTGGAAGCAACTAGGATATAATGAAGAAAAGTGCCTTTACTTTATAATGTGTCGAGAACCAAGGGAAATTCAAAAATTTGTTGATAGAATTGACGCGCGGACTCTGATAGTAGAGAGGATTGAGACTGATGAACAGATTCAATCTAATCATGCTGATTCTGACGTTCATAACTATACTTATAATACTTATATCCATAATGATGGAACTTTGGAAGATTTGGAAAAAATAGCTTATAAATTTACGGATTTATTTTTGAAAGGAGAAAATTGTGAAGGGATTTATTGGTGATATTGATTGGGTCAATTCAGAAAGTATGCGTTATTGGAGTATTCCCGCTTCTTATTCTGAAGAAAAGCGAAAGTCAGAAGTAGTAAATGCTATTTATAGTGGAGACTATTATGGCGCTCTGAAAGTTGACGGCTATTATCAGCGTCTCATAAAGGACGAGGATGGGAATTGCTTTATGATAGCTCGTAATAAGAATGTAAAAGGTGAAGCCGTAAATAAGATTGAACGGGTCCCCCAACTTCAGGATTTTATGGCGCAATTACCTAATGGGACCGTCCTCCTAAGTGAATGTTATCTTCCTGGGCATGAGGGTTCAAAAAATATTACTTCTCTTTTGGGATGCCTCAAAGATAAGTGTATTGCTCGCCAAGAGAATGGCCAAAAGCTTCATTTTTATATTTTTGATATTTGTGCCTATAATGGAGTAAATTTAGTAGATACAAAAGCTATTAAGCGCTTTCAACTTTTAGAGAAAATCTCTACTCAATTGACTTCTCCATATGTGGAATGGGCCAAGTATTATAATGGGAAGGAATTGTGGAATCGTCTTCAAGACTATTTGGCTTCTGGTCGAGAAGGAGTGGTAATTACTCGAAAGGATTGCCCAGTTTATTTTAAACGAACTCCCGCGCATATGACAATCAAAGTAAAAAAAGAACTTCAGGAGACCTTGGATGTGGTAATTATGGGGGCAAATGCGCCAACTCGTCTTTATAATGGAAAGGAACTTATGAACTGGAAGTATTGGGAGAATTTGTCTACTGGTGAGAAAGTCGAGGGCGCGCTCTATAAGAGTTATAGTGATGGAGACCCTATTGAACCAATTACGAAAATGTATTTCCTTGGTGGTGCAGGCTCACTAAAAATTGGAGCCTATAAGGATGGAAAACTAGTCCAAGTTGGAAATCTTAGTGGACTTGAAGAGGAAATTCTATTGAATTGGAAGTTCTATCTTGGAAAAGTCATTGAGATTACAGCAATGGAAGTCATGGCTGATAGTTATGGTCTAAGGCATCCGCGTCCTGTTCGCCTAAGAAGTGATAAAATGGCGAACGAGTGTGATTGGTATCGGATTTTTGAAAATGTATAAGGTTTCGTCTTATGAGAAAAAAGTAATTGAAATTCTCAATAGAGAAAAAGTCAGATTTGTAAAAGAAAAAACTTTTAGTGATCTTCATCACGGGTATTATCGGTTTGATTTTTTTCTTCCTGAAGAGAATATTCTTCTAGAAGTCCAAGGACGGCAGCATACGGAATTTACAAAAATCTTTTATAAAAGTCGTTCTGACTTTTTAAAAGCTCAAGAGAGAGATAGAGAAAAAATAAGCTACTGTCTTTCTCATAAAATTCCTCTTTATTGTATTCCTTGGTGGGATATGGATAAAATTTCGTCAGTAAAAGACTTACTAAATGATGCTTATTTGGCGCGGACTCGTTATCATAATGATAATGCTTATCGAAAATATCTAAAAAAATAGAGAAAAAGTCCCTCATTTTTACTTATAATTTGAAGTAGAAAGGAGGGATTTCTTTTGACTATCCAAGAAGTTGCGAATAGCCTAGGAGGCATCCTCATTCTAATTTTTCTTTTTTGGCAGGTTTTAGAAAAAGTATGCGGAAATTTTGAATGGTTTCAAAAGATGAAGAAAAAGAAGATCGAAGCTGAAAAGAAAAGGCAGGAAGAGATTGTCCAAAAAACAACCGAAAAAGTCGCCGAGCAAATTTTGACTCCTATTATAGCAACATTTGAAGAGAAAAATCGTTTACAAGATGAGAAGCTAGGAATGCTTATCAAATCTTCTAATGATATGCTTAGGAAAGATATTGTAAGAATTTACTATAAATATTTACCCTATAACAGAATATTACAATATGACAAAGAATTTGTTTGCGCTATTTATAAAGATTATCATAGCCAGGGTGGTAATTCTTTTATAGATGGAATTATGAAAGTAATTCGAACTTGGTTGGTTGTTTCTACAGAAGAGGAATTACATCAATAAAAAAAAGGAGAGGGCAAAAGTCCTCTCCTTTTTATTTTCTATTTTACTTGTCTTCGCCCTTGATGCGGGCAATAACTTCACTAATAGCACTAGAGCCAGACATTAGCACAAAACCAGTTAGGATTTGACCAGCCATACTTACACTATCGACTAGACCACAAGCAAAAATTAAATCTAGACCGAAAGAAAATACTAGACCGAAAGAACCGATACCAGCAACTACAAGAGTAATCCATTTTCCATAAGAAAGACTCTCCCATAGAGGATGAGCGCGATCGATTACATACCAAAGTACGGCAGATAGTGCAACAATCAAAGTTAGCATTTCCATTTCCTTTACCTCCTATAAGTTTCTATTTATAAGTCAAAACCTTCTATAAATCCTCTAAAAAATTGACACTTACTAAAATAAATGATATAATAATATAAGAAAGAGGTGAAAAGAATTGGAGTTAAGTAATATACAGAATACTATATTAGAAGCAACAGAGCCAGTTATCTTCGTGAGTAGTAGTGCTGGTTCAGGAAAAACAAAAGTTCTAACTGAAAAAGTCCGCCAAAGTATTCAAAAAGAAAAAAGTGTGGTGGCTTTTACATTTACAAATATGGCTTCTGGAGAAATGAAAAAGCGTCTTCAAATTGATAATAATGATAATCTATTTATTGGAACTATTCACTCATACTGTGCCCATCTTCTACTCAGAAATGGTGTAAAAGAAGCTATAAAGTATATGAATGATGAAAAGTTTGACGGACTTTTTCATCTGATGCAAAAGCATCCAGAATGTACGCCAAATATTGACATATGTTTGTGCGATGAAGCACAAGATAGTAATGAAATTCAGCTAAAATTTATTTTTGAAATGCTCCACGCGAAAGAGTACTTTATTGTCTTTGATTTACGGCAATCAGTGTACGGCTTCGCGGGCAGTCGTCCAGATCTTTTGAAGAAATATCAGCAAAAGCTTGGGGCAAAAGTTTATTCCATGAATGAAAATTATCGCTGTTGTCCTGATGTTCTTCGTTTTGCAAAATCCACTCTTCAAAAATGTAGTATGACTGATGACAGTATTGCTGTACGTCAGGTCAAAGGGACAGTGGCGATGAAGCCTTATAGTGAACAATTAATTCTGGATATGATAAATATTAGTAAAAAATATCATAAATGGGCGATACTAGCACGAACTAATGCCCAGGTTGATACCATCAAAGATTATTTAGTTGATAATGGGATTCCTTGTGATAGCTTCAAGCAGGGAGACCTCAAAAAAGAAGAACTGGATAAAAAAATGGAAGAAGATACAGTAAAAGTTTTGACCGTACATAGCGCGAAAGGTTTGGAATGGGATTATGTAGCTTGTGTTGGGTTGAATCTTTGGAGTCCTGAAGAGTGTAGGGTATCCTATGTCGGGATTACTCGCGCGCGAGATGGTGTTTTATGGATGACACCACAAAGAAAGAAGCGTACAAAAATTACCAATTGGGAGTAAGAATATGATGGTAGTTTTAGTTTTATTGATTTTAGGAATTATCTTTCTTTTACTAAAACAACGAAAAAAAATTCAAAAACTAAAATCTGATACTGATAAATTATATCGAAAGGCCTTAGAAGAAAAATATAAAAATTTAGAAGAAAATGCCCAACAAGAATTTCAAGCAAAACAAAGAAGTTATAATAATGAGCTTTTCTATCTTAGAAAAGAATTAGAAGATTTTCGTAGTCGGCGCGATGCTGTAAATGAAGCGATACGACGAGAACGAGAACTAATCGAAAAAGAAGACTTCTATAAAATCCAACTTACGCAAAATGATATTGGAGATATAAAGCTTTTAGATAGTATGAGAAATTATTTATGTCATAAAGAAGTTCTTCCTAAGGTTATATGGGAGAGTATTGCTCGGCGCCCTGTAAATGAGATGATAAAGAGGGTTGTCGGGCAGAAAGTTGGAGGAATTTATAAGATTACTTATATTCCAACTGGGGAGGCTTATATAGGTCGAACCGTCAATTTTAAAGATAGATGGCAAGCTCACATTCAGACAGCGCTAGGTATGGAAAAAGTTGCCAGCTCAACGCTTCATACGCATATGGCGCGAAACGGAATTTGGAATTATAATTTTGAAATTTTAGAAGAAGTTCCGAAAGAGAAGCAGAGAGAAAGAGAAAAATTTTATATTGATTTGTATGGGACGCAAAAGCAACTGAATATGAGGAAAGGATAATGGGCTTTATTTATAAAATCACAAACAATATAAATAATAAAATATATATAGGAAAAACAAATAGAGATATTAATGTTCGTTTTCAAGAACATATAGATTCTTCAAATAGTATTAATTCTCCTTCATATAACTATCATCTGCACAGAGCTTTTAGAAAATATGGAATAGAAAATTTCTCGATTGATAAAATCGAAGAGGTTTCAGAAGAATTAATAAATGAAAGAGAAAAATATTGGATAAAATATTATGATAGTTATAATAATGGTTATAACCTAACTTTAGGTGGAGAAGGAAATCTTATATATAAAGATGAAGATATTTTAAAACTATGGAGACAAGGTTTGTCTCAAACTGAAATAACCGAACAATTAGGTATAACTCATGGCAACATAAGTAAACGACTTGATGCACTTGGTATTTCTAAACAAGACAGAGAAAATAGAGGAAAAGAAAAGCTTATATCTAAAAATAGCGACCCAGTTCTTCAATATACTAAAGAAGGGGTTTTATACGAGAATGGCCTAGCGCTTCTTTTATTGAAAAAGAAACTGGAATGTTTCGTACCAATATAAAATCTGCTTGTAATGGTAAAATGAAAAGTGCTTATGGATATATATGGAAAAGAAAATTTGAAGAAGGACCACAACGAATGAAAAAGCGGATAAAGGAGAACTAAGAAATGGCACTTACAAATTTTGAAAAACTTAAAAATCTCTCAATGGAAGAAATGGCAGAATTTCTATCTGACCAAATGGCGCTTGAAGGTACAATTTATGACCAATGGATGATAGATACTTTTTGTAATAACTGTCCAGATATAGAAGACTATGATGGGAGCCCAGTAAGTTTTTGTGAAATGAACTATGATTGCCCTTATGGGCTTTATCTTCTTAGTAATAAAGATTTGATAATGCGCTGGCTCTCTTGGGTGGAGGAAAAAGATGACTAAAACTTTTTGTGATTTTTGTGAAACTTATATACCTAATCCAACTTCTTATAATACTTGGTTTCTTCCAATTTGGGATACTGGTGTAGCTTTTCGTGGAGGACGTAGAGATGTAGTTCTTCTTAGTGAAAAAGGAATAGTTTCAGAGCAGTTTTGTCTTTGTGATAGTTGTGTCCAGGATATGGCAACTATAATTGGAAGGTATAAAAATGAAAGAAAAAGGGAGAGGCTTTAAGCCTCTCCTTCTTATTTCTTATCTTCAGTTGTAGGTAGAGCTTCTGCAACGGCGCTGGTCGCTACATTATTTAGTAAAGTATCTAATACTTGAAGGTTTTATTGCCCGCAAGTACATAGTCTTTTACACTTTGAATTGCTTCTTTGGATGTCATAATATCCCTCCTTTGTACTTATAAGTAGATTTTTGGAAGTTAGTTTTAGGAAATTTGATATTTTTGGAGTTTTGGGATATAATATTATTATAAATGTAGAAAGGAGTTGGAGAATTTTGAGTTATGATGCTAACTCTATTGAAACTTTGAGTTTCAGAGATGCAGTTAGAACTCGTGTAGCAATGTACATGGGAAGCGCAGATAACCAAGGAGTGCTTCAATGTGTGCGTGAAATCATTACAAATAGTATAGACGAAGCTACAATGGGATTCTGTAATCGTATTATTGTCGATCTCTATGACGGGAATCGAATAACGATTCTAGACAACGGAAGAGGGTGTCCTTTTGGCTTGCGAGAGGATGGCGTCGATGCTCTCGAAGCAATCTATACTCTCCCGCATAGTGGAGGAAAATTCAATAATAAAATTTACCAAAATGTGGGAGGCCTCAATGGTACTGGGGCGAAAGGAACGGCCCTATCGAGCGATAGCTTTCGTGCAGTATCAATGAGAGATGGACAGCAATGCGAGTTAGTTCTAAAAGAGGGAAAGAAAATTTCTCTTACGCTAAGTCCATCAAATAACCGAGGAACTTTTGTAGATTTTATTCCTTCTCAAGAAGTCTATAACCTCGAACCAATTGACCTCAAATTTTCCGACATAAAAGAAATGTGCCGGAACTGGTCGTATCTTTATCCTTTTTTAACTTTTATTTTAAACAATCATAAAAAAGGAGAAGACGAAACTGTTCAATACCAAGCAAAAAATGGCCTCCTTGATTTTATGAAGACTTGTGCCGGAAAGTCTCTAAATAAAACTCCTCTTCATATTATAATGAAGGAAAATGATGTTGAAGCTGAAATTGTAATGTGCTGGACAAGTAGTAGAAATGAGGAGTGGCATATTTTTACTAATGGCCTTGAAAATACTGCTGGTGGAACAAGTCTAACAGGAGTCAAAACTGCGCTAACTAATTATTTTAAGAAAAAAATCAAAGGTGAGGTTTCTCCTGATATACTTCGAAAAGGCTTATTCTATGCTGTTAGCTGTAAAGTTCCTCAGCCGAGTTTTAGCGATCAGACAAAGACAAAAGTGAATAATCCTGTACTTCGGGGACTTTGTCAGCGCGCGACGGGACAAATGTTAGAGGAGTTTGAGCGAAAGCATTCTGATGAATTTGAAAAGGTAATGGAGCTTCTTACAAAGGAGGCTAAGGCTGAGCAGGTAGCTGAAAAAGCGCGTCGTCAAGTTCTTGAAGCAGGTAAAGAAGTCGAAAAAAACCAGCGAAAGAAAGTTTTTGCAAGTGATAAGTTGAAGGACGCAGAGTTCTTAGGACAAGATTCAATACTTTTAGTCTGTGAGGGAGATAGTGCGCTAAATGGAATGGCGCAGGCCAGAGATGTAGAACATACAGGACTAATGGCCATTCGAGGTAAAATAATCAATTGTCTTTCAAATGATGATGAAAAGATTTTTCAGAATGAAGAAGTTAAACTTCTTTTAAGTGCAATGAATATTATCCCTGGGAAATATGATAGTAAAAAGCTTCGTTATGGAAAATTAGGTATTTGTAGTGATGCGGATTGACCAACGTTGAGTCCGCGTAAAATCCCTTAAATTGCGGGGAACCCCTTAGAGCCTTTTCAACCAAGTTTATATAGGAATATATAAATGGCGTTTAGTAACGGAAACGGTAAGGTAAAATCGAAAAGGATTGGGCAATCAAACGCAACGAAACATCCAGAACGGATGGACGCTCAACGACTATAATAGGGACTTCAAAATTTTGAAGATGGTATAGTCTAATCCCTCAATTCTTTAGAGTTAGGTTCCATAAAAATCTACCTTTATAGAGAAGGTGATGAATATGGGGAAGAACATAAAATTTTTTGACGAGAAAATACAACAACAAATAATTGATGATTATCTAAACAATAAATCAATGAGACAGATAGAAAAAGATTATGGAGCAACTCGTCAGTCAGTAGCAAAATTTTTAGAAGCAAGAAATATAAAAACAATCAAGGGAAATCATTATAGATTATATACACATGACTATGATTATTTTGAAAAAATTGATACAGAAGAAAAAGCTTATTGGTTAGGTTTCATGTTTGCTGATGGTTATATTGTCGATTATTCTAATAGATACGGCGAAGATAAATTCGGTATGACTCTTCATTCAAAAGATGTTTCTTCTTTGGAAGCTTTCAAAAAATCAATTCAAGCGACTAATCCAATTACAGATGTTTCATATAATGGACGAACTTTGAGACGAATTATTATGAGTTCTCAAAAGACAGTAAATGATTTGATTTCTCATGGGTGTGTAAAACAAAAAAGTTTAATTTTAAAGCCTCCAATTGGGGGTTCCCGATGAATTACTTCATCATTTTATTAGGGGATTCTTTGACGGAGATGGGTCTCTTTATTGGAATAAAAGTTATTTTCAGGCGCATGAGGGGTGGAACACTCCTTCCTATTCAATTTGTATTACATCGACAAAAGAAATGGTTGAATGGCTAATACAAATTTTAGGAGATGGAAAAATTTATAAAGAAGAGCGCCGAGAAAAAACCTTTTATTTTAAATTGAGCGGAAATATAAAAGTTAGACATTTTTGTAAGTATATATATAAAGATGCTACGATTTTTATGGAACGAAAATATAACTACTATAAAGAATTGTGTGAAATATCAGGAAACTGAGGGTATAAATGTCAGATGGTTATCATATCGGACTTTTGATTATGAGTTGTCTATTAAAAGTAGCTCCACAATTTATTGAAGAAGGGCGTCTTTGTTGGCTTCGGTCTCCGCTCTTTATTGTTGAGCAAGGAAAGAAGAGAAGCTATTACTTCACTGATGAAGACTTTGAAAAAGCTAAGTCTGAAGGAAAAGTAAAAGGTGAAGTTCATCGCGCGAAGGGTCTCGGTGCACTTGAAGCTCAGGAAGCTCACGAATCAATGTTCACTCCAGAGTTTCAACGACTTGATGTACTAAAGCCAGATAAAGAAAGTTTCTTTTTACTTTATTCTCTCATGGGTAAAGAGGTTGAACCACGAACTAATTTTATTTTTGAAAATGTAGATTTTTCACTTATTCGCGAATAATTTTAGAGAGGAAATTTGATTTTCCTCTCTTTTTTTATTATAATATTTATATAATGAAAAGAAAGGAGTATAAATAAATGGAAATACAAATGACTCCCGTAATAAAAGATTCATTTATCCAATATAGTGGAGCAGTCCTACAATCTCGAGCCCTGGTTGATTCTCGTGATATGTTAAAGCCAAGTGCTCGGCAAATCTTTTACTCAATGTGGCGGAATAAATATACCCATGATAAACCATATGAGAAGACTAATGCTCCTATGGGTGATGCAATGAAGGATTTTTATATTCATGGTGACTCTTCTTGTGTAGGGATAATGATGCGCGCAGGAGAAAGTTTCTGTATGCGCTATCCTCTTACTGAAGTAAAAGGTAATAGTGGCACTCTTATGAGTTCTGGTAGCTGGGCGAGCGAAAGATATACTTCAACAAGATTGGCAGAAACTTGTAATTATCTTTTTGCTGATATTCAAAAAGAAGTAATTGAAGAATGGAGAGATAATTATGCTGATAATCTTCAATTTCCTTCAGTTTTACCAAGTAAGGGCTTTTATAATTTAGTAAATGGATCATCGGGTATTGCTACTGGAATGGCTAGTTCAATTCCTCAGTTTAATATTAAAGAACTTAATGAGGTCCTTATTAAGTTGTTATGGAATCCAGATATACCAGTAGAAGAAATCTTAATTTTACCTGATTTCGCCACTGGCGCGACTCTTCTAAATTCAGAAGAAGTAAAAAATTCTCTAAAGAATGGAACCGGTTCTGCTTGTAAATTAAGAAGTGTAATCGAATATATAAACAAAGATAAGTGCTTTGTTGTATCTGAAATTCCTTTTGGCGTTTATACCAATACTATTTGTCAACAATTAGAAGACATTTTAAATGGTGATGAGAATCCTGGAATTGAGAGATTTAATGACTTAACAGGTAATCAATGTAATCTTAAAATTTATCTAACCAAAAATTCTTCACCAGAAAAGGTTCTAAAATATCTTTATAAAAACACTTCGCTTCAAAATCATTATACTATAAATATGACAATGTTGGAAGATGGAAAATTTCCAAAAGTATTCGGCTGGAAGGAACTTCTTCAGTCCCATCTTGACCATGAAAAAAGCGTATACATAAATGGTTTTCAGTTTGACCGAAGGAGGATTCTCGCACGACTTCATATTATTGAGGGCTTGATGAAAGCTATTTCAATGATTGATGAAGTGGTAAAAACCATCAAAAAATGTGCAGATGCTAAAAATGCTTCAATTGGCCTTCAACGCCTATTAAGTATTGATGAAATTCAGGCTAAGGCTATTCTTGACCTAAAGCTTTCTCGTTTAACTCATTTAGATATTACAAAGTTAGAAACTGAAAGGTCCAGTCTTGAAACTGAAAAAGAAAGAATTGAAGCCATTTTAGGTGATGAAACTCTTCTCAAAAAAGAAATTGAAAAAGGACTGCGCGAGGTTGCTGAAAAATTTGGAGACGCACGCCGAACAAAAATTTTGAATATTTCAAATGATGAAGAAACAATCGAACAAAAACAACTATCCCTTTCTTTCACAAATGAGGGAGCGGTATTCGTAAGCGAAACTTCTACGCTTTATTCTCAACGAAGGAATGGTGTAGGCTCAAAGTTCAAACTTGATAAAGGAGAATTTGTAGTTGATACTCTAATTGGGAACAATACAGATGAAGTTCTCTTTTTCACACAGCGCGGAGCCTTTTATCATTTGAAGATAGGAGAATTCAATATTGGAGAAAAACAATATCTAAATTCACTCCTACCCATCAATGGAGACGATGAAATAAAATCAGCTACAATTCTTTCTAAAGACACAGAATCCTCAAATATTCTTTTCCTTACAAAGAAGGGAATTTTGAAAAAGTCCGCGCTTTCTGAGTATAATTTACGAAGAAATACCGGTGTTCAGGCTCTAAAATTAGATGATGATGATTTGATTGCTTCTATTCTCATTTTGAAAGATGAAAGAGTTGGCATCCTTACCGAGGAAGGAAACTTTATTATTATTGAAACTAAAGATATTAGACCTATTGGTAGAGTGGCTCGAGGGGTTGTAGGTATCAAGCTAAATGAGAGAGATAAAGTTGTTTCTGGACGAGTCATTCCTAAAGAAACAAGAGAAATTCTTTCTGTAAGTGAAGATGGATATTCAAAGCGAACCGATATAAACGAATTCAAAATTACCGGACGGGCGACTAAAGGAGTAAAGATTCAAAGAGCAGATAATCTTTGTGACTTTTTACCACTTATTAACTTTAGTGATATTTTGGTTGTATCTTCTACTACTCAAATTCGAGTGAAAGTTGAGGAGATTCCTGTACTAAGTCGTGGTACCCAAGGAGTCAAGACTCTAAAATTAGGGGAAAATTCAAAAGTAATAAAAATTCAAAATTTCTAAGTTTGAAAGTTTGAAAGTTTTGTAAATTTTAGCTATAATATTTATAGAAAGTTGAGAGAGGCATGAAACCTTTACTCATCTAATAATAAAAATAATTTATATGTAAAAGGAGAAAAAAATTATGAAGCTAACTGCTAAGAGTTCTGAAGTATTTGATTATGTAAAGTCTAATGGTGGTCATGTCTCTATTGATGAGATTTGTAATGCCATCGGTCGTGCCTCTCGTTCCGTAGGCGCTAATGTAACTGACCTACAGAAGAAGGGTCTAGTTGAGCGTGAGAAGGTTGAGGTTGAGGGTGCAGAGAAGCCTGTAGTTTATGTAAATCTAACCGATGCCGGCACCACTTTTGTTCCCAGCGACGACGCTGAGTAATTTATTTTAATAATTTGGTAGGAGGAATTTCCTCCTACCTTTTTATGAAAGAACCAAAGTAATTATTGTAAATGTAAAAAGGAGAAAAATTTATGCTACATGAAGCCGAAAACCGTGTTCGTATTGAAGGTCTACTAAGTGAAACTGATTTGAAGTATGGTTCTTTTGTCAAGAATGGCGAGACAATCGAGACAATTGGAGGAACTATTAAGGTGCTTGTTGAGCAAGTCGTAAATGCCGTTCCTCTACATCTTGAAATCCCTGTCCATCTTTTTAGTCAAAAGTATAAGAAGGATGGAGGCCTGAATCCTTCCTATGAAAGCATTCAGCGTGTCAAGGAAGAGTTTATGTCCATTGCCTCTGCTGGTGGGCGCGAAGGTGCCGATAAGATTCGTATTACTGGCGCAAAAATCAAGATGAACGAGTTCTTCTCCAAGGATGGTCGTTTTGTAAGTTCTCCCCGCATTAGTGCCTCTTTCGTTGGTAAGGCTACTGGTGATTTTAAGCCTGAGGCCAGTTTCTCTTTGACTTTTGCTGTTTCTAATATCAATTATGTCGTTGATAAGGACGGTATTGAAGTCGAGCCCAAGAAGCTAGAGGTTGTTACTATTGTTCCTAATTGGAATGGTCAGGTTGAGGTAGTGAAGCTATATGCCTATAATCCTAATGTTATCAATGCTATTACCCAGTATTGGGAGCCCGATTACACTTTCAAGGCTAACGGTCGTTTGAACTTTACCTCTACTACTGAGACTTATATTGAGGATGTAGATTTTGGTGAAGCCATTGAAAAGACTCGTACCCGTAGTATTAGTGAACTACTAATTACCGGTGGTTCTCAGAGTGCTCTAGAGGGCGAGCAGGCCTTTGATGTTGAGGACCTTGCACAAGCAATGAAGGCACGTAAGGCTCGTCTAGAGGCCCAAAAGGTTAAGGATATGAACAAAGTAAAGGGTGAGATGAAGACTCCTGCGCCAACTACTTCTCGTTTAGCAGGAGACGACATGGGATTTTAAGGAGGTAAATAGTTATGGCTATTGATATTTTTTCCCTCCAACCCAATAAAATCTCGCGTGACCTGCGCTCTAAATTTATTCTTCTAGCGGGCGCCCCTAAAATTGGAAAGACCGAATTTTGTGCCCAAAGTGATAAAGCTTTAATTCTTGCGACTGAGATTGGTACAAATGCCCAATCTGGCGTCCGCGCCCTTCCTATTCAGAAGTTTGCTGATTTCAAACTAGTTCTTCGTCAATTGGAAAAGCCTGAAGCAAAACAAATGTATTCAACTATTTGTATTGATACTATTGGTATTCTATATGACCTTTGTGAGCAGTTTGTCTGTCAGCAGAATGGTGTAAGTAAAATAGGAGACATCCCCTATGGCGGTAGGACTATATCTGCCGCATTAAGAAGTAATTCTTAATTGAAAAGATAGCAAAAACTTGGAACCCTGAGATGGGAACCAGAGCGGAAGTTAGGGTGTAAAAGCCCTAACACGCGCAACGCATAGGATTATTAAACATATATTATATGGACACTTGACCTAAAGGAGGTAAATATATGCCATATACGAAAATATCGGAAAATGATGAATTGAATATGATAAAAGATAATTATGAAAATAGATTATCTTTTAATCAATTACAAAAAAAATATCATGTATCAGCTCAAAGAATTACAAAAATCTTTGCCAAATATGGATTAGTCGTTCAAAAAAATATCCATAAAGGAAAATATAGCTTTGATAGAAATTTCTTTTTTCAAGAAAATGCTCATTTAGCTTATTTCTTGGGGTGGATTAGTAGTGATGGGTATATTCAAACTAATTCAAATGCAATTGGTATAGAAATCAAGCAATCGGATAGGAAAGTTCTTGAAGATATTCGAGAAGCAATGAAATATACTCGTCCAATAATTGATTTTGAACGAAAAGAAAGAGGTAATGGAGCTTTTAGTAAATTTATTCTTGAAAACAAAGAAATAAAAGAACTCCTAATAAATAAATATAATATTATTCCAAGAAAATCTTCTAAGGATTTTTGTTTTAATTTTTCAAATTTGAATAAAGAATTTTGGAAAGATTATATTAGAGGCTATTTTGATGGAGATGGGTGTATCAAAATTACTGGTGTTTCTTTGACCTTTCAAATTGATTGTACTTCTTTGAAAATGCTACTGGCTATTGAAAAAGCTTTGAAAGAAATAGATAATAGTATTTATCTCTCAATTACCAGAAGAGACCCTCAAGAGAGGAACACTAAAGATAATATAAATTCTAAATTACCTTTATTTCGACTTTATGGATATGGAGATAATGCAAAGAAAGTTTTTGATATTATTTATAAAGATGCTGATATTTATTTACAAAGAAAACATGACCGATATCTACAATATATGAAATAAAATCCCACGAGGCTATCTATCCTTGATAAAGGATAAAAAGTTATGCTGAACTTATATGAAATAAAATATAAGAAGTAAAAGATAAAAAACTTTTACGATAACATATTGGGATATAGTCAAACTTCAAAGGAATTTGAAAATTGTCTTCGTAAAATTACTATGATGGGTTATGGACTTATTATGACTTGTCACCTAAAAGAAACAACGGATGATGATGGAAAAGTAGTAGGTTATAAGCCTGATCTCAATAATCGTTGCTTGAAGACCGTCAATGGCCTTGTCGATATTATTGGAGTTATTACCCAAACTTGGAATGAAAAGGGAGAAAGTGAGCGATGGGTTCAAACTCGTGCCACTCCCACTATTACTGCAGGTTCTCGTTATAAATATCTTGAACCTCGTATTCCATTTGGCTTTCATGAACTTGAACAAGCAGTGGCTAAGGCTATTGATATGGAAGAAAAGAATGGTGGTTTAGTAACTGATGAAGCACCAATTATCCAGGAAGAAAAGCTCGACTTCAATGCTCTAATGTCTGAGGCTCGTGAAATTTGGACTACTAAGGTAAATAACGCTCAAACCGATGAAGATAAGGAAGCAGTAGTTCGTGCCATGTCTAAAAAGGTAGAAATGGTGTTTGGACGAAAGCTAAAACTATCGGAGGTTACTGAGGACCAAGTCTCTTTACTTTTCTTAGCTGTAATGGATTTACGTGCAATGTAATTTATAAAATTAAATTAGAGGTAGGAGAAATCCTACCTCTTTTTTGACATTTTAGAAAAATATGATATAATATAATAAGATTGGAGGGATATAAATGGCAAAACATTTAGTCATCTGCCGTGCCTGTAAAGAGCGTTTTGATGCTCAATTAGCTGGTGCGGATATAGAGTGGGTAATGCCATCTAAAGGATGGTATTATCACAAATCTTGTTATGAAAATCTGAAAAAAGGAAATATTCTAAAAGATAAAGATTGGAAAAAACGCATTTATGATTTTATCGCACATGACCTAAAAGTTTCTTATGACTATCATCTTTGTGAAGCTCAATTGAAAAAATTTGTCGAAAAAGATAAAGTTGGAACTTATAAAGGCATTTTTTATACACTAAAATATTTCTATGAAATTAGGAATGGAGACTGGTCAAAAGGTCATGGTGGACTAGGAATTGTCCCCTTTATATATGAAGAAGCTACTACCTACTGGAGACAAAGAGAGAATAATGAACGAGGAACTTTGGCTGGAATTGAAGAACAAATCAAACAACGAGAGTCCCAGCAAAAAGTTCTACTAAAAAAGCCAAAAGCTACACCCCAAAAGAAAAAGTCTCGATGGAATTTGGAGGATATTGAATGATTGATAAAAATACAGAACTCCAAATTATTGGGAGTCTAATGAAGCATCCTCAATATCTAAGTGAGATAGATAAATACACAATAACTCCTACCGACTTCTCTTCAACTTTTACTCGTTATTTATTTGTGGCAATTGATAACTTGTATCGAGGTGGTGCTTCTCATATCACTCCAGTTGATGTTTCAAGTTATCTTGAAAGTACACCAAGTGGACAGTTAGTTTTTTCCCAAAATAATGGTATTGAATACCTTCAAGACGCTGAATTTATGAGTGAGCCAGGTAATTTTCTTTACTACTATAATGAACTAAAAAAGTTCAACTTGGTAAGAGACCTCAAACGAATGGGCCTTGACACTAGTAATATTTATTGTGAAAACCTAACTCAACCTAAAGCTTTCGATATAAATCAACGCTTCAAAAATCTTTCAGTAGATGATATACTAAAAGAAGTCAAGAAGAATTTATTGGATGTAGAAAAATCTTATATTCAAAATGAAACTGTCCAAACTTGGGAGTTGGAGAACGAAATTGATAATGTGATTGAGGCATTTGGTAGTGAGGAAGGTATCGGACTATCAATCAATGGAGAGATTTTTTCATCAATTATAAATGGGGCAGAACTTGGCGCTCTTACAATACGAAGCCTTTCTAGTGGATGTGGTAAAGCATTGCCAAATAGCATAAAGATTCCTACTCCTAATGGTTGGAAAAAAGTTGGAAATATCCGAGCAGGAGATTACCTCTTTGACGGTTTTGGGCGCCCTACAAAAGTTTTGGGTATTTTTCCCCAAGGGGAAAAAGAAGTTTTTGAACTGAAATTCAAAGATGGCCGGACAGCTAAATGCAGTAGAGATCACCTTTGGAGCTATTGTAAATACTCTCAAAATAAGTCTTCAAGAGAAAATCGTAAGTTTTTTACTTCAACAGTTACAGAACTCCAGAATAGGAGATTGCAACGAGGAGATGGACAGTATACTACTTTATTCCCTATGCAAAAAGCTGTAGAATATCCGGAGAAAAATCATTATCTACCCTCTTATCTTTTTGGTCTAGCTCTTGGAGATGGAAGTTTTCGTCAGAATCCAACAAATAAATCTTTTCAATTTTCAAGTGAGACAGACGAACTTCCAGCATATTTTAGTTCTACTATGGGATGGGTACTAAAAAAGCACTCCGAAAGAAATTATACTTGGTATTTTTCTACTAAAAATAAACAAGAAGGTAGTGAGAAAGTAAATATTTGGGTAGAGGATTTATTACAAGAACATCCTGAATTGGTAGGAGCGGACAGCCACACTAAATATATACCGACTGATTATCTTGAAGATAGTGTTGAAAATCGGAGAGCTCTACTTCAAGGACTCATGGATACAGATGGGAGCGTAGATGAAAAAGGAAGAACTAGTTTTTATACTGTGAGTGAAAGATTGAAAGACAATGTAGTTGAGTTGGCTCAGAGTTTGGGATATAAGACCCATGTCTCAATCGATACTCATAAAGAAAATACTACCACTTTTGTTGTTTCTATTCAAGGAACACCAGAAGAAAAGATAAAGCTTTTTAGGCTGCAAAGAAAAGTGGAACGAATTACAAAATGGGCAAATAATGGAAAAAGAAAAGAAGATAACAGCTTTGTTTCTTTAGTCCGAATTAGTGATTTAGGATATAAAGAAGAAATGACTTGTTTTCTTGTTGATAATCCTGAACACCTTTTTCTAACAGAGAATTTTATTCCTACCCATAATACTAGATTAGCCGTCGCTGACGCGTGTAAATTGGCTTTTCCATTTTTCTATAGTGAAGTAGATGGGAAGTGGGTCAAAAATGGTGCGTGTGAGCCAGTCCTTTTTATTATGACAGAGCAGAAACCAGAACAAATAATAAAAATGATTTTAGCATATCTTAGTGGAGTAGAGGAGTCTAAGTTCAAGTTCAATACTCTTACTGATGATGAAAGAAAAAGAATTGAAGTCGCACGTCATATAATCAAAACATATAAAACTCTAAAACTAATGCGAATACCAAATCCTTCTATTGAGCAAATAAAACTAAGTGTTAGAGAGGAAGTAATTCTTTCCCAACGACGTTATGTCTTTTTTGATTATATTTTTATTTCTCCTGGAGTTTTGAATGAATTTCGAGGACACAATCTTAGAAATGATGAAATTCTATCATTGATGGCAACAGCTCTAAAAGATTTAGCTATTGAACAGAATGTTTCAATTTTTACTTCAACTCAAGTAAATGCCAAAGCAGATGATAATTCAGAAATACGAAATGAAGCAAGTTTAGCTGGCGGTCGAGCGACAATCAATAAAGCAGATAATGGTATAATCGGCGCGCGACCGACGAAAGATGAAATAGATATACTTCAAAAAGACGGAAACTTGATGGGTGACATAATTCCAAATCGAGTCTTTGATGTGTTCAAAGTTCGGTCAGGTCGCTGGACTCAAGTTCGTATTTGGAGTTATTTCAATACGGGGACATTAAGACTTACGGATTTATTTATAACTGATGATAGAATGAACCCTATTCTTGATTTTTATGATACTCAGCAAAGGGTTGAATGGGAACTGGATGAAAAAGAACAAAAGTTCTTAGAGGAGATAAATAAGTAAGAAGGGAGATTTCTTTGGATTATAGAGAAATAATTGAAAATCTTACTGATGAAATAGTAGAGAAAATTTTGGATAAATTGGAAATTCCTTGGCAAGATAAGGGAGATTTTCTTTTATGTAAAACTGCGTGTCATAATACTAATTTAGATGAAGCATCTTGGAAGCTTTATTATTATAAAAATACTCATATTTTTATGTGTTATAGTGAATGTGGCACGCAGAATATCTTTCGTTTTATTGAACATTATTATGAAACGAGAGGAATCACTTATGACTGGCATGAAGATGTTTTAGAATTTGTTCGAAGCTATGGCGAAAAACGTTTTACTGAAACAGAAATCAATGAAAGTTATAAATCAAAAAGAAGCGAATTTATGCAAAAGAAGGAAAGACGAGAACTTCCAACTTATGAGAAAGGTATTCTGGATGTTTTCATAAAAGAGTATCCTGCTGATTGGGAAGAAGAAGGGATTTCTCATAAAGCTATGGATAAATTCAATATTCGTTTTTCTATTGGCCAAAATAAAATTATAATTCCTCATTATAATGCTAGGGGCAGTTTAGTTGGAATTAGAGGGCGAGCACTCAATCAATGGGAGGTAGAAAATGTGGGTAAATATATGCCGGTTCAAATTGAGGGTAAATGGTATTCACATCCATTAAGTTTAAACCTCTATGGTTTGGACAAAAATCTAGAAAATATCAAACGCTATGGAATTTGTTATGTCTTTGAAGCAGAAAAAAGCGTTCTTATGTGTGAAAATTTTTCATTTCCTAACTGTGCGGTTGCCTCCTGTGGAAGTCAATTCAATAAATATCAACTTGATATTTTAATGCGTTGTGCTCAACCAAGAGAAATTGTTATCTGTTTTGATAATGAAGAAAAGCCCGGAAGTGAAGACTATTTTCAAAAATTATGGAAAATGTGTAGTAAATATAAAAATTATTCAAATTTTTCTTTTATCTATGATAGAGAAAATCTTACAAAAAAGAAAGACTCTCCGGTAGATGAGGGACAAGAAAAATTTGAAGAGCTATTGAAAAGGAGAGTAATTGTGAAGTGAAATATCGACTAGTAAATCAAGAGATAAAAGAAGACTATGGAAAGAACTTACTCCACGCGCGAGGTATTCAAGATGTTCAAACTTTTCTTCATCCAACGAAAGAATGTTTACAAAGTTTTGAAGATTTAGATAATTATCAAATGGGAGTAAAAGCTATTGAAAGTACGATTTCCGACAAAAAGCCTTATGCTATTATCGCAGATTGCGATTGTGATGGAATTTGTTCTTTTGCTATAATTTATCAATATCTAAAAAGATGGAATCCAGATAAAGAAATTGAATTTTTTATTCATGAAGGAAAACAACATGGCTTTTCTGATATGATGGAGCAATTAGAAAAAAAGGATTGGGGCCTTATTATCGCGCCAGATAGTGCCACGAATGATGGACAATATATAAAGGATTTTACCTGCCCAGTTCTTGTTTTAGACCACCATACAAAAGAATCTGAAAGTGAAATTCCTCCAAATATGATACTTATAAATAACCAAACTTCTAAAAATTATAAAAATAAAAACCTTTGTGGTGGAGGGGTTGTTTGGCAATTTTGTCGAGCCCTAGATGATTATTTTTTGAAAGACTGGGCTTATGATTATATTGACCTTTGTGCAGTTTCATTAGTTGGAGATATGATGAGTATGCTTGAATATGAAAATCAGTACTTAGTTCAAACTGGTTTTCAAAATATCAAGAATATAATGCTACGAGTTCTACTAGATAAACAAGATTATTCAATGGGTGGAAAGATAAACCCTATAACCGTTGCTTTTTATATTGTTCCTCTTATAAATGCTATGATTCGAGTAGGGTCAATGGAAGAAAAATATCGACTTTATCGTAGTTTTATTGAACCAAATGAAATGGTAGAGTGCCATAAGCGTGGAGCCAAAGGAACAATGGAAAGACTTTGTATAGAAAGCGCGCGCGAATGTACGAATGCGAAAGCTCACCAAGATAAGATGAAAGAAAAGATAGTCCAGGAATTAGAAGTAAAAATCTTCAAGCAAGACTTACTGGAAAATCAAATTTTATTTGTAAGACTTGATGATGACGATGAATTTCCCGCTGAGCTAAATGGACTTGTAGCTATGGTTTTATCAGCAAAGTATCATAAACCTACTATATTAGCCAGACGAAATTTTGAAGGTTTTGACAGAGGTAGTGCCCGTGCCCCAAGTAATACAGAACTGACCTCCTTTAAAGAATTTTTATCTAAAACTGGACTTTTTGAATATACACTAGGACACGACCAAGCTTTCGGAATTAGTGTTTCTGATAAGAACCTCTCAAAACTTCATGAAATTGCAAATAAAGAGCTCTCTCAAATTGATTTTGGAGAAAATATTTATGATGTAAATTTTATTAGAAAAGCTAGTGATAAGGATATAGAAGCCATAATTCTTGATGTTGCACCATATGAGCAAGTATTTGGACAGCAAAATCCTGAAGCAATGATAGCTATTACTAATTTAGTAGTCTTGCCTAATGAGATAAAAATTATAGGGAAAAATAAAGATACATTACGAATTGAGAAAAATGGAATTACTTACATCAAGTTTAGAGCAAAAGACTTGATAGAAGAGCTAAAAGGCTTTTCAAATGAAATGGAAATTACCTTAGTTGGTAGACCCAATATCAACACTTGGTTGGGGCAAGAATTGCCCCAAATTTTCATAGTGGATATGGAGGTTCAAGATGGAAGGTTTTCATTCTAATAGTTGAAATTTTTTGGAATTTAGTATATAATATATATAGAAAATAAGAAAGGAAACTTCTTTTATGGATTTATCAAAAATTACTTCTATTTCAGAATTGAAGCAAATTATTAAAAACTGTGAGAAAAGAATTTTAGAAATAAACCCTTATGGAAATTTGAAAAGTTTATCTAATAAGGCTTTTGGAGAGGAATGGAGTGAGCCATATATTCTTAGTCAAGTTCCCGCTCTAAAGAAAGATAATTCTGCTGGTCATGATATGTTCTCTGAAAAATATGGTCGAGTTGAGGTAAAATCGACTCGTCTTCCACTTTCCCAGATTACCTATAATCAGTGTCACCCTTATGAATGTGAGTATTTTTTATTTGTCAATTATGATACTGAGAAAGGTGGAGAAGAAATATTCTTTGTTCCAAGTAAAGATATTCTGAATGAAAATTTGTTTTCTAAAAGTAAGCAACATTCTCGGAAGGAAGAAGGATGTTATACGGTTTCGGGTTCTACAAAGAAAAACAAGCAATCTCTTTCTCAGTATCGTTTTTCTTCTTTTTCTGAGCTAAATAAATTCTTAGAGGTGTAATATGGGGAAAATTGCAAATGACAAATACTATACTGAAGATGGTATAGCTAAATATTGCGTTGAAAAAACTTTTGAAATTCTTGGAGAAGATTGGGATAGAATTATTGAACCTTCTGCTGGAGCCGGTGCTTATTTGTCTTATCTGCCAAACAATACCTTGGCCTATGATATCTTCCCAGAAGCTCCAAATATTATTCAAGCCGATTATCGAGAAGTAAAACTTCCTTATATGCAAAAATCTCTCGTAATCGGTAATCCACCCTTTGGTAGGGCCAATAAACTTTCAGTTCAATTTATAAAAGCTTCCTTATCTCACTCTCCATATATTTCGCTTATTCAACCAATTAGTCAACTAAATCAAAATCGGACAATGAAAGATACAGAGCTTTTATATAGTGAAGATTTAGGGACACTCCCCTATAGCGGAAGAAAAGTTCATTGTTGTCTAAATATTTATCATTATTGTAAAGATGGACATAAACAAAATTATAATATATCTGGAATTTTAGAGTGCCGGCATATTTTTCGTACTGGAAAATATAAACATTCAGATGAAATACTGAACTATCCTTGGGATTTTCGTGTTTCTGCTTGGGGGACAGTAAAGCTATTGGATGAAGGTGAAACCTGTCCTAATGAAATAGTTTTTAGATGTGATGATAACATAAAAAACTGGCTAGGAAAAAAGCTAAAAGAGTGTGATTACAAAGCACTTCTTCAATGCGTAGCTTCACCAAACTTGCCGGCATGGCGATTGCGTAAATGGTTAAAAGAACAAAAGGAGAAAGAAAATGATAAAAATTTATAAAATTGAAAATTTTACAAAAGAGGTGGTTGCTTTACTTCCTGATATCCTTCAAACTTTAGAGGAAATTGAAAATTATATTCTTTTTGAAAATGAAGACATCTATGAAAAAATTCAAATAGATGAATTTTATTATTTGATCGACGAAGAACCTTGGAAAATTATAGGAGTAATGAGTTTACATAAAGGATGGGGGCTTTTTGATATAGCTGAACATGATGATAGGGTTAGAATAAAGAATGTATTTCCAGATAAGATTTGTCATATAATTGGTGAATAAGGAGGTTTGTAAATGAGTGAAAGAATCTCATACCCAGGCTCGCTGCATGACCACGATGAGACCTCAAATCTTCGACTGCGCGATTGTATCATAAAAGTTGAAGATCTAATTGATTATGCCATTGAACTGGGACATGAAGTAGTAGCCATTACTAACCATGATTGTATCTCTGGAGCTGTTAGAGTTGAAAAATATTATAAAAAGATAAAAGAAAAACATCCTAACTTCAAAGTTATTCAAGGAAACGAAATTTATCTTTGTCGAAATGGGCTAAATGCTTCTAATTATAAAGCTGGACAGGATAAATACTATCACTTTATCTTGTTAGCTAAAGATGCCATCGGTCATAAGCAGATTCGTGAAATTTCTACTCGTGCTTGGCTAAGAAGTTATATGGCGCGAGGAATGCGTCGAGTTCCGACTTATTATAATGACTTATTTGAAATTATTGGTACAGAACCTGGTCATGTAATTGGTTCAACGGCCTGTCTCGGAGGATGTCTCCCTACTCAGCTTCTAAAAGCAAAGGATAATCCAGAGTTGATGCCAAAAATTCATAACTGGATAAGTCAAATGGATAATTTGTTTGGTCATGGAAATTTCTTTTTTGAGATGCAACCCAGCAACAATAAGGACCAAATTTATGTCAATAAAAAACTTTTTGAATTATCAAATGAATTTGAAATTCCTTATATCATTACAACAGATACACACTATCTCAAGAAAGAAGACAGAGCAATTCATAAAGCTTACCTAAATGCCCAAAATGGTGATAGAGAAGTGGATGATTTCTATGCCACAACTTATCTAATGGGTACAGAAGAACTCGAAAGCTATTTTGGATATTTTTCACAAGAGCAATTACAAATAGCATATAGGAATATCCTAAAAATAAAGGATATGTGTGAGGATTATAGCCTTCTAAAACCTTTATACATTCCTCAGCTTCCTTGGAAAGAATCTAAAATTAGTTATGTTCAGAATTGTTGGATAGAGAGAATTCCTTATCTGAAAACATTCGTTGAGTCTGATTATATAGGTGATAGAGCTTTAGCCTGTATGATTGTTGAGGCACTAGAAGATGGACCTCAAGAATTATGGAATCAAAAGACTTGGGATGAGGTCAATGCTTGTCTTGAAATGACATGGATTTCTTCCAATGTAAATAAAGCACATTGGTCAGCTTATTATCTAAATCTTCAAAGAATTATTGAGGAATGTTGGAAAGCTGGTACATTAGTCGGGCCAGGAAGAGGTTCTGGGGTAGGTTTTATCCTACTTTATCTTTTGAATATCACTCAAATCAATCCTCTACAAGAAACTACCAAAACTTTTAGATGGAGATTTCTGAATCCAGACCGAGTTTCAGTGCTTGATGTGGATGTGGATATTGAAGGTGGCCGGCGTGCGGAAGTCCTAAATCATTTACGAAAAGTCTATGGAGATAATCGAGTTTCAAATGTTGCCACTTTCCGTCAGGAAAAGTCTAAATCAGCAATTCTTACGGCTTGTCGTGGTTTGGGAGTAGATGTTGATATTGCTTCTTATCTGGCCTCATTGATTCCCTCTGACCGTGGATTACTACGAACTCTATCTCAATGTATGTATGGTGATACTGAAAATGATTGGAAGCCAATCAAACAATTTGTATATGAAATGACAGAGAACTACCCTGAAGTTTGGGAAGTCGCTCAAAAAATTGAAGGACTAATTTGTGGATATGGAATCCATGCCGGCGGAGTAATCTTTGTAGATGAGCCTTTTACTAATTCAACTGGACTCATGCGTGCACCAGATGGAACCATTATTACGGCTTTTGACCTCCATGCGTGTGAGGATGTATCACTTATCAAGTATGACTTGTTATCAGTAGAAGCGCTGGATAAAATTCATAACTGTCTAGATTTACTAGTTGATTATGGATATGTCAAAAAAAGAGACACTCTAAAAGAAACCTACGAAAGCGTTATTGGTATTTATAATTTAGAGCGAACAGCGCCAGATATGTGGGAAATGGTATGGGACCACAAAATTACTAGTTTGTTTCAAATGGAAAAACAAAGTGGAATTAGTGGCATTGCCCTAACTCATCCTCAATCAGTAGATGACTTAGCTGTTCTAAACTCTGTAATTCGTTTGATGGCTCAAGAAAAAGGAGCTGAGCAACCTCTAAATAAATTTGCTCGTTTCAAAAATGATATTTCTTTGTGGTATAAAGAAATGGAGAATTACGGTCTTACGAAAGAAGAAATGAAAATTCTTGAACCAGTAGTAAAGATTTCTTATGGTATCTGTGAGTCTCAGGAAAAATTTATGGAATTAGTTCAGTTGCCTGAATGTGGAGGCTTCAACCTTACCTGGGCAGATAAACTAAGAAAATCTATCGCAAAGAAAAATCCCAAAGCTTTCCTTGAATTACAAGATGAATATTTCAAGATTATAAAAGAAAAAGGGCTGGATGAAAAATTCTGTAAATATGTTTGGAATGTGTTAGTTTGTACGAGTAAAGGCTATGGCTTTAATGCATCACATACCTTAGCTTATTCGCTAATCGCCCTTCAAGAAATGAATTTAGCCTATCGATTTCCGATTATTTTTTGGAATTGTGCTTGTCTTATTAGTGATAGTGGAGGGAATGAGGGATCAGAAGAAGACGAGGAAGACGATATTATTGAGGAAACTTATGTTGATTGTGTAGAAGAATTTGAGGATGACAACGATGATGATGAAGATGATGATGAAGAGGTTGTAAAAGAGAAAAAGAAAAAGAAAAAAGCTAAAACTACGAATTATGGGAAAATTAGTTCTGCCATTGGAAAAATGAAGATGTCAGGAATTGATGTCGCGCCGCCAGATATAAATAAATCTACCTATACTTTTTCTCCCGATGTAGAAAAATCAATAATTCGTTTTGGTATGAGTGGAATTGTAAAAGTGGGCGAAGATATTGTAAAATCTATAATCGAAAATCGTCCTTATTCTTCAATTGATGACTTTCTATCGAAAGTAAAAATCAATAAACCTCAAATGATAAATCTTGTAAAAGCTGGGGCTTTTGATGAATTTGGAGACAGAGAAAACTTAATGAAATATTATATCTCAGAAATCAGTGATACGAAAAAACGAATAACTCTCCAAAATATGAAGATGTTGATTGATTTTGGAATGATTCCTGACGAGTATGACCTTCAAAGACGAGTCTTCAATTTCAATAAATATCTAAAAAAGATGAAAATAGGAACTCAGTATTATGGATTAGATAACATTGCAATGAACTTTTATGAAAAGAATTTTGATGTTGATTTTTTAGAACCCTATGATACTGAAAGCGGATTTGCGATTCTTCAAACCAAGTGGGATAAAATTTATAAGGCTCAGATGGATATTGTTCGTCCTTTCATAAAGGATAATAATCAATTATTACTAAATGATGTAAATAATAGGCTAATGTCTGATGTTTGGAATAAATATTGTCTTGGGTCTATTAGTAAATGGGAAATGGATAGTGTTTCTTGTTATTTTCATCAGCACGAACTTCAAGATGTCAATTATCGACTATGTGGTTTTTCAAACTTCTTTGAACTAAACGAACAGCCTGAAATTGATAGAATAATTGAAATAAAAGGAAAGAAAATCCCACTTTTCAAGATTCATCGCATTTGTGGTACCGTTCTTGATAGAGATAAGAGCAAAAAAATGGTAACGGTTTTGACTAGAGAAGGAGTCGTAAATGTAAGAGTTTTTGGTGAAGTCTTTTCTTATTATGACAAACAAATTAGCGAACGAGGCGCCGATGGTAAAAAACACGTCATTGAAAAAAGTATCTTCAGTAGAGGAAACAAAATTATTATTACAGGCATCAGGAGAGATAACGAATTCGTTATGAAAAAATATAAGAACACTCCTTATCATGGCATTGAACTAATCACAAAAATAAACGAAGATGGTACAGTAGAAAGTCAAGGGAGGATTGAACAGTAATGGGGATAATTGGAGTGCATGATTATGATTTTTTTACTTACCAAAATGTCCTCCCTAATCTTGAATGTGCGAAACTTTGTGCTTATCATAAGAAAAAAAGAGAAATTTCCGTTCTGGCACCAGAGTTAGCGCCAGAACGCTTCTCTACTCTCTATGTAAGAAAAGATTATGATGATGGAATTTATCCACGAGAGTTATTTGATGATAAGATAATTCTTGGAGGACGTGCAATACAACCAGGTCCATACAAACCTCTTCCTCTTGAAATTGAACAAACTGTTCCTGATTTTTCAATCTATGAGCGCCATTCTCCTAATTTTTGCCGTATAAAGGATGACGCGCGCCTCTTCAAGAGAATTTTATGGAGCGCGCATATTCGTCTTTCAATTGATGGGAAAAATATAGACCCTTGGCTAAAAAAAGAAGACTATATGTTTCAAAACACAAGATGTCTTATTCTTCACGATTACGATGCTGGTGCTGTTGATGGTGCTTATGATTTTATAAAAGACTGGTTGTATTCTCGAAATAATCTAAATAGTAATACTGTAAAACCATATTCACTTGGAACTAAATTTCCTATACAGGTATCTTCGGAAGAAGAACTACTAAAATGGTTACGACTACCTATTATGGAAGATGTTTTTGGAATACAATATAATAATTTTATGGACGACGTCTTATGTGATAAAATGAGATACTTATGGGATTTAGGAACGAGTCAAATGTCTTATAAAGTTGATGAAGGTTGTAAGGACGAGAATGACTTTTTGATGAATCGCTTGCCCTTAATTCTTCCTCAAGTTCTATTTTTTCATAGACATTGGATAAAAATTTCACTTATATATAATGACACACTAATCACAACTCCTGAATTACAAAATCTTTTTGAAGTCTTGAATTGGTTTATAAGGTCAAAATACTATAATTATAAAGCAGATAGAATTGTTGATTATTGCAAATGGATAGCTAAACATCAAGACCCTTGGAAATGTTGGCGAGCAAAATATCAACGAAAATGGCCTTCTACACAAGAAGCCAGAGATGCTTTTCAATATGTTAGATTCAATAACTATGAAGCCTTTAGAATGTTTTATGAATGGAGAAAAGTAATTTTTGATGGGAGGAAAATTGTAAATGACTCAAATTGAAATTCGAAGAGCTATTGATTTGAATAATCAACTTATCAATACGCTTCTCACGCCTAACCAGTTCACTCTAAATAATGAGGTCGCGCGCCTTCTACGAGAAAATAAAAACTATCAATCTCAATGCCAACACCATTTTGTTGGAGGATATTGTGAGTTTTGTGATATGGAGGAAAGTAAATGACAATAGATCAATGGCTAGGAAAAGACAACTTACTTGGTATTGATATTTGGATGAGAAAATATCGTAAGAATGAAGAATCATTTGATAAATGGTTAGATAGAGTTAGTGGAAATAATGAAGCAATAAAAGCACTAATTATTGAAAAAAAGTTCATTCCCGGTGGACGAATTCTTAGCAATCGGGGAATTACTGATACGCGAGTAACTTATAGTAATTGTTATGTTATTACTCCTCCAGAAGATAATATTGAATCTATTTTTGAAAGTCGTAAGAAACTAGCCCGAACTTATTCTTACGGTGGTGGCTGTGGAATTGACCTTTCTAAATTAGCCCCCGCAGGTGCAAAGGTTCATAATCAAGCAGAACAAACCACCGGCGCAGTAAGCTTTATGCAGGGATATAGCCAAACGACTGAAGAGATTGGCCAAGCCGGCCGGCGCGGAGCATTGATGATTAGTTTGGACTGTCATCATCCCGATCTTTTGGACTTTATTGATATAAAAACTTCTCCAGATGCTGTTACTAAAGCAAATATTTCCGTTCGTGTAACTGATGATTTTATGGAAGCGGTAATCAACGATAAGGATTGGATAATGTCTTTTACTCGTCCAGAAACTAATGAAACTATTACAAAAACAGCTAAAGCTAGAGAGGTTTTTGAAAAGTTATGTAAAAACAATTGGGACTGGGGAGAACCCGGAATTCTTTTTTGGGATACTATCTCTAATTATAATTTACTTGAATATGATGATAGTTTTGAGTATGCAGGTACCAACCCATGCGCGGAAGAGCCTCTTCCTGCGGGAGGATCTTGCCTTCTGTCAAGTATAAATTTATCGGCTTTTGTAAAAAATAAAGAGTTTGATTTTAATGATTTTAGCGAAACGGTAGCTCATGGTGTTATCTATCTAAATGAAGTATTGGAAGAAGGACTTTCTCTACATCCCTTAGAGGAACAAAGGCAATCAGTAGCAAATTGGCGTCAAATAGGTCTCGGAATTATGGGTCTGGCCGATATGCTTATAAAAATGGAACTTCCTTATGATTCAGAACAAGCTCGACATTTATGTGAAAGAATTGGCTTAGTAATGGCTGACCAAGCTTTATATACTTCGGCTTTTCTTGCTGGGCATAATGGATCTTATGATAATTATAAATCTTGCATTCAAAAAAGTAGCTTTCTAAAAAATAATACTTGTGAAAGTACACGAGAAGCAATAGAGGCTTATGGCCTTCGTAATAGTCAGTTGCTGACAATCGCGCCAACTGGCACTATTTCTACAATGTTGGGAATTAGTGGAGGAATTGAACCAATTTTTGCCAATTCCTACACTCGAAAGACCGAATCTCTTCATGGTCATGACGAATATTATAAGGTATATACTCCAATTGTAAAAGAATATATGGATGAACATGGAATAAAGGATGAGGCTGAGCTTCCTAATTGGTTTTGTACTTCATCAACAATTTCTCCTCTAAATAGAGTCCTAATGCAAGGAACCTGGCAGAGACATATTGATGCTTCTATTAGTAGTACGGTAAATCTTCCAGAAGAGGCAACTGTTGAGGATGTTGAGGAGATTTACCTAAATGCCTGGAAAGAAGGACTAAAGGGTATTACTGTTTTTAGAAATGGCTGTAAGCGACTTGGAATTCTAACAACCAACGACTCTCAAGAAGGGGAAAAAAGTCTATCTCGTGGAGAAATCATTAGCTGTTCTGACAATCTAATTGGAATGAAGCGACGTCTAATTACTGGTTGTGGCTCTCTTCATTGTACTGCTTGGTTTGACCCTCAAACAGGTGATTTAATGGAAATTTACCTAAATAAAGGAAGTACTGGTGGATGCGCAAACTTTATGGTTGGTCTTTCTCGAATGATCTCTCTAGCTTGTCGTGGTGGTGTAAAAATTGAAGATATTGCAGACCAGCTTCAAAGCACCGGTGCTTGTCCAAGTTACGCCTCTCGAACTGCTACAAAGCATGATACCTCAAAAGGCGCTTGTTGTCCTATGGCAGTAGGTAATGCTCTTATGGAAATGTGGAAGGAGATGAAAGAAAGAATTGAAAAAGGAAATTCAATTATTGCCTTGGCAGATTCCAATTCTCAAATACCAAGCTCTGAGAGCCGACTCCCATTCGATCCAGAAGCTGACAACGGCGCTAACTGTCCAGAGTGCGGTTCTGAACTTATACAAGAGGGCGGATGCGTCATATGTAAATCTTGTGGTTGGAGTAAATGTGGATAAGGAGAATTAGTTATGGAAATGACAGTTTCAAAAGAACGCTTTCAAAAAGTCTCCGAAGTTATTGAGAATTTTGATGGTGAAGAAATTAGTTTTAGTTTTTTGATTGGCTCTCTTTTTCCAGATGCTTGGGAAAATATCCAACAAGCTCTAAAAGATGAACATATGAAAGGCTACTTGGAAGCAAAGGAGGAAGAAAATTGAGTTCTTTAGACCACATCGTTTATAATTATGTTGCAGATCATTCCCCAGTGGTAGCTAATCTAATTAGAATTGAAGCAGAACGTCAGCAAAAAAATATCGAACTCATCGCGAGTGAAAACTATCCTAGCGACGCAGTTCGAGCTACTATGGCCTCTTGTCTTACGGCTAAATACGCTGAGGGATATCCTGAATGTCCACGCCATTCTGGACGTCAAGGACGATACTATGGTGGATGTCAAGCGGTGGATCAAGTTGAAGAGTATTGTTGTAATAAATGGAGAGAAGTTTTTAATACTGATTACCATGTAAATGTTCAACCTCATAGTGGGACGCAAGCTAATATTTCAGCATATATGGCAGTTCTAAAACCAGGGGACACAATTCTTTCTATGTCTCTAGCGAATGGAGGCCACTTATCACATTGCTCTCCTGTCAATATTAGTGGTAAAATCTTTAACCATATTGAATATGGAGTAGATAAGAACGGATTTATTGACTATGAGGATTTTGAACAAAAAATTCGTTTCCATCATCCTCAGCTAGTCTTAGCCGGCGCAAGCGCTTATAGTCGTATTATCGATTTCAAGAGAATGAAAGAAATTATTGATGCTATTCAACTTGAAGGAGTGATTGAAAGAAACGATGATTATCGACCATATTTTATGGTTGATATGGCGCATATAGCAGGATTGATAGCAGGAGGATGCCATCCTTCTCCTTTTGGCTTGGCTGATATTATTACCACTACTGTTCATAAGACTTTGCGCGGGCCACGGGGTGGGCTAATTTTTTGTAAGCCAGAACTGGCAAAGAAGGTAGATGGCGCCGTCTTTCCGACCAACCAAGGAGGACCCTTGATGCACGTCATTGCAGGCAAAGCAGTCTGCGCTGAAGAGGCTCTAACTCCTGAGTTTAAAAACTATGCTAATCAAGTAGTTTGGAATTCCAAAGCAATGTGTAATGAGTTTCAAGGTCTTGGATATAAAATCGTAAGTGGAGGGACAGATAATCACCTTTTTCTAATTGACCTCACTTATAACTATCCCAATCTTACAGGGCGCGAAGTTCAAGAAGAACTCGATAAGCACAACATCACTCTAAATAAAAATTGTATCCCTAATGAGGGTCGAAGTCCGATGGAGACTTCTGGCTTGCGAATTGGAACGCCGGCTATGACCACAAAAGGATGGACATCGGTTGAGTTTAGAGAGTGCGCGCGTCAAATAGATCAAATTATAAAGGAATTGAATAAAAAGAAAAATTTGAAAAAAGAATAATTTTATGATATACTTATTATAGTAAAAAGAAAGGATGAGTTGATAGAATGACCCATAGAGAAAAAAGTTTCTTCAATATCGCTAAACAAATGTGTCGGCTTTCTAATTTTGATAGAGCAAGAGTCGGCGCGGTAGTTGTTAGTGGAAAAAGAATTTTATCTGCCTCTTGTAATTCTACAAAAACTCGTCCTCTTCAATTTTACTATAATAAGTATCGTAATTTTGACGATTATAAAAACTCCAATTCTTGTGAACACGCGGAAATTTCTGCCCTGTCTCCTTTGATTGGAAAGGAAATAGAATGGGATAAAGTTTCCATTTTTACTTTTAGAGAACTCAAAACAGGAGAAAAGGCTTGTAGCAAACCTTGTCCTGCTTGTAGTAAGCTTATAAAAAATTTGGGAATCAAGAATGTTTATTATATAGATGAAGATGGAGATTTTGTAAAGGAGAGATATATTTGAATATAGAAAATACTCAAGTGTATGGCCTTGAACGAGCAATTAAAACTGCTAAATATCCAAAGGCCATTGATATTGAAAAATTGAATAGCGAGCTTACTCCTGGTATCAAGGCGTGTTTAACTTGCCCAACTGGTCAGGGACATGATAACGCTCTAAAAGGAATTATTGTTCAGTTTGATTTGACAATTAGCCAAAATGCCTGGATGCAAGCAGAACGGTATCATTGGTTCGAGATTACTTCAAGTCAAAGCAAGATGCATAAGGCTGTAAAGTTCTCTCTAAGAAAGCAGTGTAATACTTATGTTGATAGAAGAATTATTGATATTTGTCAAGAAAAGATTGATGAATATAATAGATTGTCTACTTTAGAAGAAAAAACAAAAGAAACCCAAAAACTTATGGAAGAAAAATACATCGAAATTCTTTATAATATCCCAATGGGTTTTGAACTAACAGCCGGAATGACAACAAACTATCAGCAACTAAAAACAATCTATCAACAACGACGTCATCATCGCCTACCTGATTGGCAAATGATTTGTGATTGGATTGAGACGCTACCAAGATTTATGGAATTGACACAAAAGGAGAATAATAATGACTAAAATTAGAGTTTTTCCTCATAATGAAAAGGGTAAGATAGAATTTACAAAAGAAGAGCTTCAAAAATTATTGAATGAAGTTTATAATGAAGGTAAGGTAGATAGTTATACTATTTCTTATGGTTCCAATATTACAACCATATCTTACTCTTATTCTACAATTACTACAAGCAATTCATCAACATTAATTGATAAAAATAATCTTACTTCTCTAACCACTGATGTAAAAGACTAAGGAGAATATATGAGAACTTATAAAGAGACAACAGAAATTATTTGTTTTACTGAAGAAGAAGCCAAGCAAGTAATTGAAGACTATCGAAAAGACGCTCGTGAAAAAGGATTTACTATTGGTTCGGCAGGATATATCTATAAGACAAAAAAGGCAAAAGGGGAGATTATTGGTGAGCTATTTCTAACGAAAATTTCACTAGTTTATGGAGAACTGTGGGAGGAATTAGATGGCTGAGATATTTGATTTTTCTACTCAAGAAAAAATTACCAAAAAAGACGTTCATCAACTATCTTCTATAATGGGAGAACTTTCTGGTAAAGAAGATACTCTTGAAGCAATTGGCGAGCTATTAAATCTTCCCGAAGATAAATTTGCTTTATTGGCTCCTGGTGTTTTAGACAGCTACCTACGAAGTTTGAATAATGCAAATACTCGTTTGCTTTTTGCCCAAGCAATAAATGCTAATGGAGCTACTGTTGAGGATATGATTCAGAATTTTGCCCAATTAGGTCAAAAGATTGGTACATTAGAAGGTTTCTCTGCCCAAAAGAAGGATTTTTTGAAGCAACTGGCCAATGGATTAGCTAATTGCATCAGTGAAACCCAAGGAATTGCTAAAAAGTATATCCAAATTCCTTATGAGAAGTGCCGAGAGGGGGCCCGGATGCCTGAATATGCACATATAGACGATAGTGGAATGGACTTATATGCATTAGAAGACTATACTATCCATCCCGGAGAGACAAAGCTAATTCCTACTGGTCTGAAATTTGCTATTCCTAATGGTTATGAACTACAAATCCGTCCTAAAAGTGGTCGTTGTCTAAAAACAAAGCTAAGAGTCGCAAATACCCCCGCAACTATTGATGCTGGATTCCGTGGAGAAATCTGTGTCATTGTTGAAAATGTAGAAGCACCTATTCAAGATATTACTTATGAATTTGATGATAATGGTCATCCTGTTATTACTTCTATCTTACATGGCGCAGACCATTATATTCATAAGGGTGAGAAGTTTGCTCAGTTAGTCCTCGCTGAGGTTCCTAAAGCTAGTTTTTATTTGGTAGATAAGGTTATGGAAGACACAGAAAGGGCTAGTGGAGGCTTTGGTTCTACTGGATTAAAATAATAGGAAGTGGGTGAAATTGGCAAAAATTCAAATAGAAGATATAAAAACAGAATTGTCTAAAGATGGATGGAATTTGGTTTCTACCGAATATCATAATTTAGACGAAATTCTCGAATATACCTGTAATGAAGGACACCATGTTTTCGCTCCTTGGAAAAAAATTCGTACTCGGCGCGATTGCCCTTTATGTAAAGAAAATCCATTGGCCTCTTCAGCTTTAAAAACCATTCCAAAAAAGAAAGATACCTTTAGAGTATTGGGTTTGGACCAAGCAACAAAAGTTTCAGGTTTTTCAATTTACGATGATAAAAAACTTATCAAATATGGTATTTTTAGCGCTCCCACTGATTTAGAAGAAATTGCTAGAGATCATATCATAAAAGAATGGTTAGTTTCAATTATAAAAATTTTTAGTATAGATTTCGTCGGAATTGAAGGCATTCAGTATCAAGAGAAAATGGGTGTGACTACTTTTGAGACCCTAGCCCGTCTTCAAGGGATTCTGATGGAGACCTGTTTTGATTTGGGAATTCCTTTCAAAATTGCGCCAACAAATGTTTGGCGTGCACATTGTGGAGTAAAAGGACGTTCGAGGTCTGACAAAAAACGATCAATGCGTCAACTAGCAAAGGATTGGTTTGATGTTAGTCTTACCGAAGATGAAGCGGATGCTGTTGGAATTGGAAAATATATAAGTGAGACTTGTTATAAAAAAATTGAAGTTGTAAATTGGGAATAAAAAAGAGGAGAGCAGTAAAGCTCTCCTCTCTTATAATTAGGAATATTTCTTTATTTTTCGTTCAATATCGTCATACCAATGCTGGAACATTTCATGGGTTTCATGCCACATACATTCTGAAACAGTTTCTTTATCTACTTTCTTTTCTTTAGAAGCTTCATTTTCAAATAGCTTGTGGAAATTCATGAAATGCTCTAGTCGGTATTGGGCGTATTTTGCGATTTCATCTGCTAAAGGTTTATCCTCTTCATGTTTACTAATTTCGCAAGCATAGTCAATCATCATTTCTGCATCTTTTAAGTCGTCATTCATTCCCTTGTATAATGCTTTGAATTTTACCATAATTATGCCTCCTTATGCTACTTTAGTTATTACAACATTTACATTAGTAAAAGTTGCAGCCAAGCCAGCATTATTGAAGGTTAGATTGGTGGTATTATTTACAGCACAACAAGAAGGTTTTACTTGGATGAGTTTAGAGAATGCTAAGCTACGCACATCAGTTGTTGAAGCAGAAGAAACACTAGCAGTTGCCCCAGGAACTAGAGTCCCATTATTCAACATAGAAACAATTATTGCGCCCGCAGTTGCTCCAGTAATAGCCCCTGTCCCATTAAATGTTATGAAGTAGAAACCAGGCTTGTTTAGTGAGAAAGTAGTACTGCCAGCGCTATGAGTTGCAGTACACCCAGTTTGAATACTGTTTATGGCAAAGGAAATATTGCCTCCAGCCACAACCTCTTGAGAAGTATTTGAATAGCTATCAATCATTTTTATTTACCTCCGATACGGATATGTATTCACGGTAAAAAGAAAATCAGATACCGCATCCGCAATTATAACTTGAACCACAAGTCCCGTTGGCGGACTGATAAGGGGAACAAGTAATATATGCGGGCTGAGGGAATGGACGTAGGGTTCCAACTAGAGCGGCAGTCTGAGTTTGCTGAGATAGCTGGAAATTGGCAGTTTGTAGTTCACGGTCACGATCAGCTAGCTTATCGCGTAGTTCCTGCATAGTGTTGGAATTGATTAGAGCGCGAGTGGCTTCGCCCTCGGCATGGATAGCGGTTGTAATTTCGCAGGTATTACGATAACCTTCGGCAGAAAGATCTTTAATGCCGCCCTTAATTTCACAGCAACAATTTTGCTGAGCAAAACGATTTTCAGCTAGCGAGCTCTGGATACCATAGAAGCCATCTTTCATAGCGCCTTGGTTACCATAGAAACCGTCCTTTAATCCACTATTAATAGCGTAGAAGCCATCGCATACCCCACCAGTTATACCACGAAGCTGGCTATTTACATCTTGATTATTGAAACCTTCAAACAGGTCAGAGCGAGTTAAGGCCCCTTGGATGGTGCCATTGTCCCGATTTCCAAAAATCCCTCCATTACCACCAAGAAGAGCCAACCAGACGAGATAGATAAAAGGGTTGTTCCATGCATTACCCATTCCATCTTGGTCACGAGTTAGAGCGAGGATATCGCCTGCGGATAGTCCTTCATTCATCATTTTTATTCCTCCATTTATTTATTATAACTTATGCCCCGGACGCAAAAGTTATTTTAAACTTAATATAAAGTTGAGACCTTGTTCGATTTGGTCTTCGGGTATTCCTTGCAAACGAGCCCGTTGAACTAATTGGACAAGGTTTTCTTTTGTCAAATTTGGTATCATTTGTTTCATCTTTTCGGGGTCAATTGGAGGAGTTATTTGAGTTGGAGCTTGAGATTGATCGTGGCCCATATTCATTAAAGCTGATAACATATTAGAGTTCATTTTTTAATTTACCTCCTCCGCCTAATAGTTTTTTAATTTCTTCAATTTGACCTTCAAGTCTTTCTAATCTTGAAGAAACTTCATCATTTTGTAAATTTTGTTTTGTCTCACAAGGAGTAATTGTATATACCATTAAAGATGGCGCGCCATTAACCATAGCTTTTATATACATAAGATTTTCACTTGGACAGATGCCAACTGAAATCCCACCACTAACTGGTATATTTGCAATTTCCATTGAGTTATTTAGAGTATAAACATTTCCTTGAGGTTGTGGGAACATTTGAGTTCCCTGATATGAATTTGTAGCATACGGATTATATCCTGCCATTTTTATCCCTCCTTTTTCTTCTCTATTTATAAGTGAATAAAAGAATCTTACTCCAAAATAAAAAGAGCCCGCTTTCGATAAGTTCTAATAACAAATCGAAAGCGGACTTGGATCTTTATTTACTTTTCACAAATAAAAGGTAGCAACACGGAAATTTCATCGAGAGAAATTTTTATAGTTTCTAAACTATCTAAAGAAATAAAATAATCTGGAATTTCTAACTCTAAATTTTGAAGCTCATTTAACTCTTTAGAACACTCATCTATCTTATCTTTTTGAATTGAAACATTTCCATTTTCAGAGGTAACGATTTCTCCATTACAATCTTTTTCACCATAGTTTTTTAAAATTTCTAAAAGTTTTTCTTGATAGAAATTTGCCTCCTCATGGGCGCATGAGAAAATCTTTGAAAGACGATAAGTAACTTTTATTGGAAGTTTTTGTGCAGAAAGCTTATCTTCTATAGCCAGCACATTTATTAAATTATATAAACTAATTTTCATTATTCCCTCCTCCTTTTTCTTTTATTATAATTCATTCTAAAGAAAAAGTCAAATTTAAATAGTAATTTCTCCACAATCAATTATCAAATTTAAAAAAGTCCCTTTTGTTAAATCAAAGGCTACTGTAGGAATATTCTCAGTAGGAGGAATTAAATAAATTTTATCTCTAGTTTTATAAGGAGAAATTTCTAAAACAGAATCTGTTTTGTTGGGAAAAGTGTTTAATCCTAAGTTATTCTGTCGATAAGAAATTGTTGGAGCTAAAGAATAAATTAAAATAGAGTTAGAAGTGGCACTTTTTGTTAATTGAACTTTTACTGTCCCAAAGGTTACAGTTAAAGTGGTTTCTGTTTGCAACGAAACTTCTTTAAAAGTTTCATGTTCTCCCATCGGACTTCCAGAATATACTATATTAGTTTTTTCCCAAGCTTCAGAGGGTAATTCTATCTTTTCTTTCTCTACCCCAATAGCGTATATTTTTTTTATCTCTGGCAGAGGGGAGAACGATGTTTCATATCCTTCTGTAATTTTATAAACTAAAGAATAACCAGTTCCTTTTGAATACTCTCCTTTGATAAAAGAAATTTCCGATGGTATATATTTAATTCTTTCATAGCTTTGAGAATCAAATATAAAAGTTTGATTTATTACTCTAATTAAAAGACGAAAAACGCAGTTTTCTTCTGAGTTGATTTCTTGAACTGCCGGAGTAGTAATTGATAATTTTATTGACATTGGAGACTTGTGCCCTACAACCAAATTCTGAATTTCGATTGTTTGCCAATCATTTAAATAGTCAGTAAAATTTCCTGAACCTCTTTTTATCTGAATCATATAGTCAAAAGAATTGCCATTGTAAATAGATATAAGTGGTTCAAAGTTTAATTTAATTCCTTCACAGATTCTATCTCCATTAGAAAAATTGAAAGAATTAGAACCATAAATTCCTTTTGAAATTGAAAAATTAGAAACATCAATAGGTTCATCATAATCTAAAATTAATGGATAACTATTCGAAAATTTTTGTCCAAAAAGATTTGTAATAATAACTTGCAGAGAACAAGAAATTTTTCCACTTCGAGAGGAGGGGATAAGATTTTTAATTTTTTCATAAAAACTTTTTCCAGAAAAATTAAATTTAACTGCAACACTATCGTTGTTTCCCTCTTCCCATTCTACAGATTCTTTTATCTCATTATAAATTATTGAATTAAAAACTAATTTTATATCTGCTCCATTTTTGTTTAAATCCTTTTCAGCATAAAAAGCCTCCAAGGTTTTTTCCGTACTAAGATAAAAGGGTGAAAGAGAAAAACTATTTTCAGACGAAAAAGGTTTTATAGTCCTTTTTAAAGTATCATTTACAAAATTAATTTCTTGAGCACGTATTAATTTTCCTAAAGAGGTTATTGATTCTTCTTGACTTAAAACATTTGAAAATAAAACAGTTTCGCCATTTGAAAATGAGGCAGTATTAAAAGTTATATCCCACCACATTTGTTTTTCACTTCTATCTTTTGTAATATTAGTAAAATTATTAGAAAGATTAGAAGTAAAAGTCCCATTATAATAATAACTATCATAATCATATACAAAACGAATCTTATCATAAAAATGTCCTTTGGTTGTTCCAGTTATATCTGAAAGAGCAAATTGATTGTATATAGTTAAAAAACTTGGAGGAGCGGATATCATAATTATGTTAGTGGTATGAATAGATTCGGATGAATCTTCTACTCCATCATTAAAAATAGCATAAAATTTTAGAGAGACATTAGAAAGAAAACCGCAATTTCTAAGATTTAAATTTTTTTGAGTTGAGGTTGAGGCTATTGAATAAGAAGTAACTAAAATATCTGAATTTTCTCCCTTTTGATACAATTTAATGATTCCAGAAGATTTATTCGTTGTAAAAGAGAAATTTAAATTTTCATAGTAGTTATCTTGTAAAACTCCATTTTTGTAAACTGTTGTTTTGGTTGAATTACTACTATTAAAAGAAAGAGCTATCGTTGGAGCAATATTTTTTAAAATTCGTACTTCGATATAATTTTTACTATATTCTTTTCCATCATAAGTCTTAAAATAATAAGTTGCCCCACCAGGTAAGAGGGTCGAGTTAGATGTAAATTTTTGGTAATTAGAATCGACTGAGGCACTATAATAAACAGATGTAGTAGTATATCCTTGATTTGAGGTTTTGGTCCCAGGAGTTATAGTTAAAGTGGCTCCGGCAGATTTTGAACTAATTGTTTTTTCCCGGACTGGAGAAGTTGGAGCAGGGGGCAGCACATTTAGTACTGCCCTATTGCTATAAGCCATAGAAGTTATATTATATTGACTTTTTGTTACGATTCCTATATAGAAAAAATCTCCACGATATTTACTAAAAAAACTTTGATATTCAGGAGATGAAAAAGTAACACTAGTAGATGTAGTAGAAATTTTATAGTCATATCGTGAAGTCGAGGGATAAGTTCCCGAGGCTGAACCCCATAAATAAACATCATAACCAATTATAGGATTATTAATTCCTCCACTACCTTTGGTCCAAGTTACTTCTAGTCCGTCTTTTGGGGTAAAAACAGAAGGAATTAGAATATTAGATGCTGAAGAACAATTTGTCCAAAGAAGAGCATCTGTTATAACAGTTCCACTCCGCGAAAAGTTCATATAGCTTGAATCATAGGAGCTGTCATTTAATCCAGTAAAAGTAATTGTCTGCGAAGTTCCACCAGCCGTACTTGAGACATCTAAAGAGAAGGTCAAAGTATGTACGGTTGTTCCTGTCGTTGAGTCACTATAATTTCGCATAGTTTGCCAACCACTGGAAGAATTTTCACAAGTCGCTTTTATTTTGAGAAAATAGCCAGTATAAAGATAGGAATCACTATTTTTTAAATTCCACTTTACTGTAAAAGTGTAGCGCATAGTAGCATTACTAATTCTTTTTTTAGAATAATCTATATTAAAAACGATATTGGGGCGACCAGCACTATAGGTAAAAGATAACCAACTCATTTGTTTTCCTCCTTTTTACTCAGATATGTATAAGTCATATCCATTATCTACCTTTCTATATTCTAGAAATTTAGAAAATCTAACATCGTTAAAAACCTCTAAGTCTTTTAACGCTTTAACTGACTGATTAGAAATAGAAAGAAGTTTTTCAGTTCCGATAATTCCTTGGATTTCATCCTTTCCAAAAAAGAGACCAGAGATAATTTTCTCTTCTTCTAAGCTTTTGTTTATTCTTTGAAGAGTAAAATCTGAAAGTTCCAAATAACTATTTTCTTGAGGGACGGTCTTGAAAGCTATTTTTAATTTAGAATTTTCTTCATTTAAACTAATAAATTCAGTATTTCTAAATTTTAAACCGTTTTTATTAATTTGAAGAGTAATTTTTTCTTCTTCTCCTGTAAGAACCTTGTCTCCTTCAAAAAAGGTAATTCCTTTCTCATTTCCAGTGTTATAAATACTTAAAGCTGAAGAAGTATCATTTTCATATCCATGAATTCTTGCAGTATAGATATCTCCACCATAAATTGAACTATCGGTAAAAATTGAATTAGAGAACTTTCCTTGTGAAGCATATAAATTACCATAATCTGTCACCTGGAAGGGTGCTTCTTGAATTGAAGTATCTTTTTCATTCTCTGCTCCTGCCCAAAAAACAATTTTTTCAAAATCACCAAATTTCTTAGAAGCTACACCAGTAGTAGTATTTACTCCCGCGTAAGTTGAATTAGAAACCCCTTTGACTTTTGTTGTCAAGGTTCCATTTAAATAAACATTGTCTCCAATGAGACCATATCCTTTATATCTTCCACTTAAATCTATACTTGATAAATCACCAATAAAAAGACCTGGATCATCAGGATAAACAACTTCTCCATCAATTAATTTTGGTGAAATTAAAGTTATTCCTTTTGGTTTAAGATTAAACTGAGCAACACTAGATGAATTTATTCCTATTAAAAGACTATCAATTAATTCTCCTTCTTTAAAACCATAAAGGGTTGTGAGAGTATAAGTGATTTGTGGATTAATAATGTCTTCTTCATTGTAGTTCTTAGAAAAACAAAGTCCAACTTTTTTAAAAGAATCTCCTAATTCTTCAACTATTTCAACATTAGCTTCATATTTTTGAAGCAAAACTTGGGTTCCTTGTTCTAGTTCTAAATTGCTATTTTTATCTAAAAGATAATAATAAATATTTTTTCCTTCTGTTGCTTGAGTTGAATCATAGGAGCAAGTACCCGAAGGTTTAAAAATCATTATACCTCCAGCACTTTGAGTAGAAGAGTTTGAAAAAACAACATTTTCAATTGTTCCACCTTGAGCAATTACATTTTTAAAAGTTGCAGTATCTGGTGTAATTGCCCATCTTGTTGACCGAATACTAGGTCCTTCAGCAGAGCCATCAATTATAATATCGCCCACTTCAAAAAGACCATTAGTTTTTAATTCTAAATTCCCAGCTTTTAAAAATACATCTGAATACTTTTCTGGATTATAGATATAGGCTTCTGGTTTTCCGACTCCAGAAGAAAAAATAATTTTGTCAACAATTTTAGCACCAGAACCTAATTCGATATTAGTTGTCTTTATTTTTCCTTCTGTCCCAAAGAGAATCAGAGGACTATTATTTACATCATCTTCATAATATCCTTTTTCTTTCGGATTTACTTCCACAGAATTTTCATTAGAAAAAATAACTTCAGCATATTCTCCATTTTCAAGTACATAATATTTCTTATTAATATCTCGGGAAGTATCTTCAGATAATTTGTATGTTTCTTTATATAAATAATCCGAAGAGATTTTAAATCCTCCAATTTTTCCTGAGCTAGCGAGTAGACCTCCAGAAAACGTACCTGACGCAGCGCTAATATCACCTGAAAAAGTTCCAGTAGCACCCTGCAATTCTCCCAAAAAAATTAAATCTCCATTAGAAGACGCCCCTAATGACAGGGCTCCATTATTATTTCTAACTTCGAAACCGGTTCCTTTAATTACTAATTTATCTTCTCTTATTTCTGCAATTGGCTCACGGGTAAAATCGCCATTAATTTTTAAGCCTCCAATGCGTCCACTAGAAGCAAATATTTCTCCAGAAAAAGTTCCTGTTGAACCAGTAATATCTCCTGAAAAACTACCACTAGTTGCTTTTATAGAGCCATCTTCATATACTATAAAATTATTATTAGCATTAAAAACTTGATTTAATTGACCAACTGAAGTTTCAATATTTCCAATTTTAATATCATAACTGTATTTTTCAAAATAACCATTTTCTGATGGATTTCCATAGGGGGTGATGACTTTAATATAAGTATTATTTTCTTTATCTAATTGATAATAAGTTTTGGTCTCGTCTACTATTGTGTCATTGGAAGGAGTATATGTCTCAGTTGCGTTATAAATATTTAAACTATCTTTTAACCAAAGCTTTCCATTGTCATCAGTTTCAAGAGAAATAATATTGTTTTTATCTTTAATTCTTAATCCATATTGACTTTCACTAAGTTTTCCTATTTTAATTCTTTCAATTTCATCTGTCTTTACTAAAATATTATTTTCACTAGAAATTTCAACCATTCCATTCTCTTCTTTTGATTTTAAAAAGAATCCATTTCTAATTAAACCAAAAAAAGCATTTTCTTTTACTTCATCTAAACTTTTTGGATTTAAAGGAGTATTATTGCCACTTTGATTTACTCCATAAATACCAAACTGGTCAAAACGAATATAATTATTATCGACAATGCCAACTAAGGTGTCGTTTTCATATACTGCTTCAAAGGCATTCAAACCATATTTGTCCCATCTAAAAGTTGGAAATTGACCATCTAAAATAGAAATGTTTTCAGTATTGATAGAACCAGAAGTTAAATATTGAGTTGAAACTCCTTCTCCTCTTACTGCATTTTTCCAAGTCACACCACCATCTACTGAGATAAACAATCCTCCAGAAGTCAGTTTGGTTTTCTTTGATGGATCTGTAGTGTCACTCAAAGTTAAACCTGTTGAATCTTGAAAAATCGCTTCATTCTGAGATTTAAAAACTAATTCATTATTTATATTTATACTATTTTGAAGAGTTTCACTATTTATGACTCCCTTCCCTTCAATAGCATTCGAGGCTCTGTTATATTCACCAGTTGAGTATTGAAGAGATTGAGTTGTTGCGGTTATACGTTGAAATAAATCTTCAAATTGAGTTTTATAATTTTGAACAGTAAAACTATCTTTTTCTGGACTATCAAAATTAATAGTTTTTTCACTTATAAGAATTTGTTCACGATACGGCGTTTTCCATCCATTCTTTCCAATTACATACCCAAAGAACTCTGTATCTTCAATATAGGATATATCTCCAACATTAAAGATTTTTCCTACAAATTCAGGAAGAGCATTAAGTCGAATTACTGAAATGTTATAAGAAACTTTTGGTCGAGAGCTCGTATATGCTACGCTTTTTGCATCAAGATAGTATAAATTTTCGTCTATATAATCTTGAGAAGTCCATGAACCTTCCTGAATAAAACGAGAAAATCTTTTATAAAAATTTTCTTCAAGATTTTTTTTCTTATCGAGAATTTTCTTATTTTTTTCTTCTTCTGTGGCAATAAAAGAAGTAAGATTGGATACACTTCTTTCAATTAAGAATAAAGAATTTTTATAGTTCTCTAAATTATGCTCAGTAGTAGTTAATGTTGTTAATAAATTTATCGCTTTTTCATTATCTTGATGATTAGAAATGTATGCTAAAACTTTTTCAATATCATAATTTTTTAAACCCGCAAGCTGCGCTAATTGACTTCTCAAACTTATTATCTCTTCTTGAGCAGATGAGACATATTGACCATAAACTGTTTGTAAGCTTGTTTGCTTCGATAGTTCGATTTTTTTTGCTGCAATTTTTTGCACACGAGCATTATATTCAGTATTTAATTGTTTTAGTTGGATATAAAAACCGGATGTCCCATCTTCAGGCAAATAAAAATATTTATTTAATTCTCCACTATTTAGAAGCCCTTGAGAAATATAATATCCAAAATCGTAAATATAATTTTCTCCTGATTCATTATATAAACTTTTAGCTATTTCACAGATTCCTTCTTCAGCGTGTTCATTTATATTCGGAGAAACAATTACTTTTGTAGTAATTTGATTGCTATCAATTGAACGAGAAATAGTTTTTAAGTCGATTCCATACTTAAAACCATATCCTAATTCATTTCCAATCTTTTCTTTTAAATAGACAGTTTTCTTTGGAAAGCCATTATCATAAATTATCTTACCACTACTATCATGATCTATATTAAAGCGTACCCAACATTCAAAGGTTTCAGCTATTGATTGAAGAAGATTAAAACGATTTGACTGCTTTTCATTTATACTTCGAATTTTTTCATATAAAACTTTTGTGTCATCTTTATAAAGTTTTATATAACCAATTTGTTTTTCTGTTCCAGAATAAAGAAACTTTATGTCATCTTCATTCTTATAAGAGCTATCAGGAATAAAATATTTATAATAAGTAGTCCCAACAGATTGGGTGTCCAAATCACCGATGTGGATTACTTGTCCATTATACCCTTCAACTTTTTGATAAAATTGAATTTCTTCCAACCAACATTTAGGCAAATAAATAAAGAGTCCTGGCTTTGCAACATGCTGACTATTATCCTTCTCTGCCTTCTTCAAATATCCTGCTGTTATATCTGCTCTAGGAATTGATTTTAATATTTCAACTTCAAATTCAACTACTTTATCACCTAATTCATAATATTTTAAACCAGCAGAAAAAGAGTCTAAATTTTTTTGAATAGTATATTCTTTATTCTCCCAAATATAATAGATCTTTTCGGGTGAAGGCGTAGTATCTTTTGTAGAAACATAAGTATCTTTTATTAATGGAGTTGTAAAATTACAATAGCTCTCAGAATTGTGCTCCGGAACACCATCACTTCCCACGTTCAAGCTGTTGAAATAATCTAAAATTTGGAAAGAAACATTAGTTGAGGCAATTAAAGTATTTGATGGTTTACCATTGTCGTCAGAATAAGCTTTAATTCTTACAATATATTTTTGACCAGTTTGTAAACCGTTTTCTAAATATATGGCAGAATTTTGTAGACCAGAATTAAAAATAGGAAGATAATTGTTTTTAGAATCTTGCTCCCCACTCGTTAAAAGATAAGTTTTTCCCTTATAATCTATTGGGATGTTTTCAGAGTTATAAAAAAGAGGATAAAGTTGCCATTGTAAATTACCAAGCCATCCATTAGTGTCAACAAAATCTTTTGAATTAGAAATTAAATTTAAAATAACAGTTGGATCTTTATACTCAATGGTCGAATAACCTAAAACTTTTGTTTTATCGGTATTTGATTTATTAAAAACATAGCAATTTCTTCCTACTGCATCATTAAATTCTTGAAGTTGTTGGCGCACTAATCTTTTTCCACGATAATCAGAAAGAGTAGAGCCAATACCTTTGGTATATTTTTCTAACCATTTATTGTAGTCTGCAACTTCAATAGAAAAACAGTTATTCTCTTTTAATAATTGACTATTTGCTTCTGTTTCATATCCTTTTTCATTATAGATAAACTGAATAAAAGTCTCTTTCTCTGACACAACAGAATAAAATAGATAAATTTCAGAATTTTCACCAATTTTTATTCCTTCAAGAGTATCTATAACTTGAGTCGTTATTGTTTTATAAAGAGGCTCTTCGATTGTCTGAAGAATATGATCACTTTTTTGAATATCTAATTTCCAGTCAGTTCCCTCAAGAACTTTTTCGGCTAATTCCTGCGCCGTCCCCTGATTATTATTCAAATCAGTATTAAATTCTAAATTAAAACCTGTTTTACTTAGTTCATTAACGAATAAGTCAGAACAGGTATAAGTAATAGATTTTCCATTACTATCCTCTTGGATGCCCTTAATTACAAAATCATACCATTTATTATCCCATCTACATTTTATTTTTCGCTCATTGACCAAAAGAGATAAAAAAGGATTTCTAACTTTTTCTCCAGTTTCATTATCAATATAATAATAAAAAAGTTTAAAAGTTAAAATATTAGTTCCATTGACATTTTGCACGAGTTTTGGTTCAACTACTCTTGCCTGCGAAGTCATAGAATCAGAACCAAGAATACAAATCTTTTCTTCCTCATAATGGGCTGGAATTGTCTCGGTTGATTTAATAAATTTATCATCCCACAGGCTTATTTCATATTTGTTTTTTATCATAATAAGCCTCCTTAATAGTAAATATAGTCATAAACCAAATCTTTTTTTGAAGGGACTCCATCACAAGAGAATTTAATTTTCCAAAACTCATCTGAAGAACTCATTGTTGGAATTTTAAAAAAATCTCCTCCGATAATATATTCATTATAAAGATTACCGGTTGGTTTTCCATTTGAATCTATTCCTTCAATAAGATTTGTTTTTGTATTTATTTGACATCTAACATCAGAACCTTTTGCTGAAAAAGAAGATAGTTGTAAAATTGCTACGGTGTTTTCTTTACTATCTTTTTTTATTAAAGAAATGTCTCCAACTGTACCAAAATTTAATTTTAAAATAAAGTCTGCTTCAAGATCTCCGGCATTATAAACTCTAAGAGAATAAGGACTTGAATTTCCCTCTACCGAGAAAGTATTATCTTCGGCTGCTATCATCCGACTTGAAATACTCCATTCATCCTTATTTGTATTAGAATATTCGTTTAAATATTTATAAATACTTTTTGCGTAAGGATAGTATGCTGTAAAAGTAATTGTTCCTTCTCCTTTATAAATACGGAAGTTGGTTCCATCGCTATTTTTTACTGTAAAACAAATATATTTTAATTGTGGCTCTCCAGCTTTAACCATATAATATTTATAAGGTCTTTCATCAAAAATTAACTTACCAAGTTCCTTTGTTCCAAAGACCTGTCGCAACTTTCGAAATTGTTCCTCAGTTAATTCGTCAAAGGCAATATTTATATTAAATGATCTTTGAGTATTATCACTCCCAAAATAATAAAAACCGTCCCCTCCGGGAACTTGTACGGTTTTATCTTGAGAGGTAGGAATTAAGTTTTCACTATATCTACTACCATCGCTAACACGCACAATTCCTAAATCTTCGGAACGGTATCCATTAAAGGAAAAACTAATAAAATCTCCTTTTAACGCAATAGCCATAGCGGTTTTTCCTCCTTTTCTCGAATTTCTTCTAAGATTAAGTAGAAAAACCGCTATGGCTTTCTAATTATCTAATCAGATTTATTAAATTCACATTTCGATACATTGCATCATTTGTTATATCTTGCTTTATCTTTTTCTTAAGTTGTTCAACGTCGTAATCATTACTAATTTCATCAACATTTATATCTATATCGAAATACATATCGCCAACAGAACTTGAAGTAGTTTGGGTAATTCCTGATTTCATCAAAGAACCAAGAATATTCTTTAATTCAATAAAGTTTTCAGTATCGCGAGCATTCAAAATAAGTTCTGGGCTAGATTTTGTTCCATCCAACCACGCTGGTCCAGTAAAGTCAGCAAGACCACCCTTCTTATAAGCCTTAACATCACTCTTTTTGAACCAACCAGTATAACCAGAACTTAGCTTATGATGTCTTACTAAATAGTATCCATTATTTTCATCAAGAATGTTATAGATTGGGTCATTAGCATAATATTGTCTACTCGCGCCTCCGCCATAAGAATTAGAATAAATTGGAGTTTTACTATTAACACGAACGCGACTCCCAATACTAACTGAACCATAATTGTCTCTATCTGCACCAGAAGGATTTGGCTTTTTTGTAGGAGTCATTCCAGAATATATAAATTGCCCAATTGAAGAATCATAATCAACTCCAGTATAAATATTTCCATTACTATCTTTCCATTGTTTTCCATCATAGGTAAGTTGTCGACCATCACCAGTAGTTAAACTTTTATCAACTTCTTTAGCCTTATACATATTCCAATTAGCATATCCATGACTTGCTGCTAAAATAGCTTTTGAGATTTCTTCTTGCCAATTTAATTGTCCAAATTTACTCATTCCCTTCCAGCCTTCATCTTTTTGAAGAAGATTCCAGAGATTAGAAGACATACTATAATCTCCAGTTTCGGAAAAACCTTCCATTATTAATTCATAGGTTTTATTCCAAAATTCACCATTTTTTTCTGAGTAGTCGAGTTGAGCTTGCATTAATTCAATTTGTTTTTCTCGTGCCGTTTGAGCATCATCATTTTGTTTTGAAAGACGTTCTAATTGTTGGTCAATTAAATTATCCTCATAATCTTGACGACTATTTGCTAATTCATCTTCTAATTGTTTTATTTCTAAAAGATTTGCATTGGAAGTGTCCCGGCGAAGATAAGCTAAACGAGCTTCTTTTTCATTCAAATCATCTTCGGTTTTAGTATTATCTCGAATTTGTCGTTGAAGGTCAATTGAATCTTGAATACTATTAAGAATTCTTTGATTTGATTCTGTCAGTTCATCAGATAAATTTTGATAACTATCAATCAATTCTTGTTGTTGATTTACGATAGCATCATAGACTTTTTGCTCGAAATCAAGATACCCTTGCATCCCTTCTTTTTGAAGCTCAGTTATTTTGTCTTGAAAATCTTCGATTTGACTGTCTATATCTTCAATTTGACCTTGAAGCTCTTCCAAACGATTAATATACGCCTCAATCGCTTCACCAGTATTTTCATCTTTTACTCGATCAATTGCATTCCAATCAATCTGAAGAAGCCCAGTATTAGGGTTGTAACTACCGTATTTTGTAACACCCCAATCAGCAAAGGACCTTATAAGTTCATTTCCTTCACTATCTTGCCCTTTATAAATTTCAGAAGATAGGGCGTTTAATTGTGCGAGACGGCCTGAACGCAATTGTTCTTGAAGTTGAATTTCTTTTTGAAGGGACTGAAGTTGAGCATTATAGTTTTTGCGAAGTTCTTGGAATGTAGAACCGCGGCGTTCTAAAATGCGATCATATTCTCTTTCGAGTTTTTCGCGCTGGCGAAGGGCTTCATTTATTTCTTCGGTTAGGTTATAGAGTTTATCATAGGGATTTTCCCAAGTGGTTTCTTTCTTTTCGGATGAGGAGCCTCCAGTAGAACCCCCATTATTACCTAAATTTGGAGCAGTAAAAGCTTTACTATACAGTCCTCCACCATTTCCTCCACTAATGGAGACAGTTTTTAGAGCTTTTGGATGTCTATAAATTCCTCCACCGACTTTTTCCCAACCAGCATGTAAGGCAGCATCCTCACTTTCAAAAGCTCCTGAATACTCATAGTCCCATTGGAATTCAATATGGGTTCCAGTTATTGCTTCGAGATATTTTACGACTGGTTTTAAGGCTTCTTCTGCGTTTTTTCCAACTGCCTGAGCAGCAATAACAACATTTTGCAAAAGTCCTTTAAGTTGGGTGTCATCAGTTTGAACTGTTAGGGTTGGATCTAAATTCTCAATCCAATTAGAATAATCTGCTATTTCAAGACCATATTGTGAAAGTGTTTGTGATAATTCTGTTTTTTGAATATCCAATAAGGCATCTCTCAAGTGATTAAAAGCTTGTGTGCCGGCTTCTCCACCTTCAGCCAAATTATAAATATCCTGAACATATTGTTGAATAAAATCATCAGTAATTAGTCCATTGTCAATATTGAATAAGGTGCTCAGATCTGTTTTGGCTATAGCTAAAGCATTATAATAGTCAGTGCCAGCATTTTCGCCTTGAAGTAAGGCTTCTTTATAGTTATCAATGCTTTCAGCAGTTTTTTTGTATTGATTTTGCAATTTAAAAAGTTGAACGGCTTCGTTTGCTAATTTTAAATTAAAATCATTATCAGTTTCTCCAGCTTTTGTCTTTAACTTCTCATAATATTCCATTGCTCCATTATATTTATTCAATTGAGCAGTCATTATTGTTATTTGTTCATCTTCAGTTATACTTCCAGTGAAGGCTCCGAAATTTCCTGTTAAATCATATTGCCTTGAAGCGTTATTAATAAGTTCTTTCCTTACTGCATCTTCATTATCTACTAAATTAGTAACCATATTATAAGCATCAATCAATTTATTGGCTATGCCTTCATCAGAAAGCCCTTCGGTTATAATACCCAGAATCTTCGCTAATTCTTCAAGTTTTGTCCTATCATAATTGACTCCACTATAACCATTTTCAGCTAAAAGTTTCAAATCTTTATCTGTTGAACCATCTTTATCAGCATTAATTTTCTCTTTATATTCTCTTCCTTTCTCAATACTATCTTGTAGATTTCCAACAATGTGTTCTCCAATCTGTGCAACTTTCTCATTTATCTGACGCAATAAATCATTGCTATCTTTTCCAATATAAGTCCATTCATCAATCCCAGTCTGTAAGAAATCAGTATCCGCGAAACCAGCACTTACTAGACTTTCTTTATCACTAGAACTAAAAGTTTTCTCTCCACTTTCGACCAAATTCCGAACTTCACCAAGCTTGGAAATTCTTTCATTCAAAGATTGAACCTGTTCCAAACTAGTAATATAAGGTTCAACAGCAGTGTTAGCGTGGGCCCAAAACTTCTCAATTTGGCTCTCGTCCATTCCAAGATTTTTCATAAACTCTTTTGCATCAAGAATTTGAACGGCGTCGGAAAGATCAATTGAAGAAAGGTAATTATCCAAGCGTGTTCTGTCCTCTTTTTCTACACCATCTAAAGCTTCACTATAAGCTTCAAGATAAGCTTTTGCATTCTCTGTTGACATCTCCTCAACCTGAGAAGCAATATTTGAAAGATTATCTGCTGAAAACTGGTCTAAGAAAGAACCAGTATATTTTTCACCAAAATCTTCAAATTGAGATTCAATATGATCTATATTCGCAGAAATGGTTTCTGTTCCACTTTTGGCCATATCAAAAACAGTTTGAATATTATTTAATCCTAAAATATCTTTTATAACATTAGCATCTTCATCACTAAAAGTTTTTTCTTGGGCAGTTTTCCAATCACCTTTGGTGCCAGTATAAGTTCCTTGAATTCTTTTTAAAAGTTCTTGTTGGTCAGGAGTAAGACTGGCTATCTGTTTAGTTATATTTTCTATTGCTATGCCCTTTTCGTAGTTTCTTAGAGCTTCTTTGATTTCTTCATCTTTCATATCTGCTACAGCATCTTTTCCAAAAATTTCTTCTGCTTTCGTTTTTCTTCGAGAGGCTGAAAGAGAATTAACTGCTTTATTGGCTTCAGCATTGATCTTACTATCATAGATATTTGAAACTTTTGTTTCTTTATGTGTAGTATTTGTTTTATGTCTATTATTTCCATTACCTGCCGCATCTTTAACTTCAACTTCATAAGTTATATCTTTAAAGATTGTTTCTGCCAAATTTTGTAAAACAGCTTCATTAGCCTTGATTTGATATTTACTAATTAAGCTACTAATCAAAGCAACATTAGTACTTTCTGTCTTTAGTTTTTCTACCTCTTTTTTATTTGCTTTTTCATTAGGAGTTAATTCATTATTACTTGAGATATCTGCCCTAGTTACGTCCAATCGTTTATTATTCTCATTGATCTGTGCCATAGCCAATTGTTTATTGGTTGCTTCAATTCTTTCTGCCTGAGCTTTTAAAATATCTTCCCAATTATCAATTTTCAATTGACCAGTTGCCTTATCTACCGATACCTCTAATTCAGGAAATTCCTTTTGAAGATTAATAACTTCATTATTAGTTTCAGCCAAAGCCTTTCGCCATTCAAGTGTTCCTTGGGTCAAAGTTTCAAGAGAGGTGATAAACTTATCAAACTCAGATTTTTTACTCAATAATTCATCATAAGCCTGAGATGCCCCTTCTGCCATCTCTTTTGCTTTTTCAGTTGCCTTAGAAGCTTTTTCAAGTTTAGCTTCAGGACTATTATTTTTCATAGAAATTAGTGTTGCTGCCACTAATCCAGCAATAACAGCCAACACAGCAGAAATAGCAAGAAGCTCAGGATTAACTACTTTTAAAGATAAATAAGCTTTGCTTATTACTGGAATAATCTGTCCAATTCCTACTAAACCTCCGCCAATTGTTGCTAGTGTTGAAGCTACTTTTTCTCCTTCTTCTCCAAACATTGAGAAAATACCAGCAAGTGCCATAAAAGCTCCACCTACTGCGGTTACTGTAGTTCCAAGTTTTTTAGCATTGAGCTGAACCTTTTTCTGTTCTTCATTAAAAGATTTTATTCGAACTTCGGCAGTTTCTTGAGAGGCTCCTAGAGAAATTAAACTATTTTTATATTCTTCAACAGATATAACATTTTTTTTATATTTTTTATCTAATTCCGCCAATTGAGCATCAAGGTCTTCTGGAATTGCCATGTATCCCATAGTATAATCTTCTTGACTTGCTGCTATATCTTGTTTTATATCTTCTGCATTTTTGGCCAAATCTTTTCTTATTTGACTTTTTTTGGTATCTATTCCAAGGACATTTTCCAAAAAGAAATTATCTTTTCCATTAGAGATTTTAAAAGACCGGAAGCCCTTCTGGAACTCCTTTGCCATATTTACTCCCTTTTGGAAATAAGAAGCTCTCTCTGCATTGATTCCTCGAACATTAGCAACTGTTTCTGAGTCACCTTTCGATAGTTTTATTTTGTTCTGGACCCAATTAGATGCTAAAGCTCTATCAACCAAGTTTCCACCAAGCTTGAGTCCTCCCCATACAGCTCCGAGTGTCATAACGCTTTTGATAAGTCCATGGCCACCAGATAGGCCATCAATCAATTTATTTATAGCAGTTAACAAAACTGTCAAAGTGTCAACTGCACCCTTAATAATTACATTATTAGTGAGACCCATGGCAAACTCATCCCAAGCATTTTTCAACTTGGTTAGTTTAGCCTCTAAGCTTTCTAGAGTTTTTTCGAATTGACGTTGACCAGAACCGGCGCTATTATATGCAGAATTGACGAACTCCGTTGTCTTGGCATAATTATCCATCATAGCAATAAAACGAGATTGCTGACGGCTACCAGATGCCATCGTCGCTATATATCTTTGAGTGAGAACATCCAAGTCATCCCAACGACTAGATAATCTTAGTAGAACTTGGTCAAGTCCTTCTTCACCTTTTAGAAAGGCATTCATTGAAATGCCAGCAGAACGAAGAGCGGTTTGAACTTTGTTTACATCAATTACCTCGCCCTCTTCATCTGTTCCACTTAATTGACCTTTCGTATAAAGAGACTTTACCTCAGCAAATCTAGCAATAATGGTTTTAAGAGCTGTACCAATTGTTTCAGGTGCTTCACGAGTAGCTTCAATACCTTGAGTTAGGAATGATGCAGTTGTTTCAAACTCCATATTGACGTTATGAGCCAAGGATGCTACTTTACTCATAGCAGTAGAAATTTCTTGGGTGTCAGCAGCTGAAATTGCGGCTAACTCAGAATAAACATCATTGATTTTCTGTGCTGATGTTTCACTTAGTTCCATATTGAATCCACGAAGCGCGCTTGTCATTGCATCAGTGGCGTCCGCGGCGTCCATTCCAGCTACAGCAGCCATCTTTAGAGTTTCATTGGCCAGTTTTAATGAATTATCGAGATCCAGGCCTTGTTGAACATAAAGAGTAGTTGCCCCATAGACATCTTTGATGGCCATCCCCAATTCATTTGCTTCTTTAGTGAATCGAGGAAGTTGTTTCCACATATCACCAACAGAGAAATCAGAAACCACAGCGATTTCGGTCATCGCCTCGTCTAATTCTTTTACTGTTTCAAAAGCACTCTGAATCGCTTGTCTAAAAAGTTGAATTGCTCCAGTTATAGTGAAGAAACTTAGGACTTGAGATTTAAGATTAGCAAATTCCTGAGCTCTTTGGGAAGCTAAATTGAATTCATTTCCAACTTGACTAATCTTATCAGAAATTTGTTCAAGAGAGGGCTCTGTATTTTTAATTTCAGTTTTTAGTTGCTGTAAAGCGATATCAACAGCATTAACTCCATTTTTTTCTAATTGCTGAAGACGATTTATAAGTATCCCTACATCTTCAATGTTTGCAATCCCTTCTAAGCTAACTCCTAATTGTTGAGCTGTTTCTTTTAAAGTTTCAAAAGCTTTACTCTTTTCTACTAGATCCAATCCTTTCCATTGAATACTTAAAGCGTCAACAATTTCATTTTGAGCTTTTAATTTTTGATTAATCCCATCTAATTTTTCTTGAGTTGTTAGATTGTTGAGATCATTTATTAATTTTGTTTCTTCCTCTTTGAGTCTAATTACTTTTTCTGTAATATCTTTTAGAGCAACTTTTTGTCCATTGACGTCTACTTTAGTAGAACTTTGATATTTTCTACCAGTAACATCTGTTGACCATCTATTTTTTTCATAGACTTCAGCGGTTGCCTGTTTCAAACTCTTAGCTTCTCTTAGTTGTTTTCTTACATTTTCTAGATTAGTTGATTTGGTTTCTATATCTGATTGAGAAACTACAGTCTTTTTTTGCTCTTTGGATAATTCTTTTTGAATACTAGACAGATCTTTTTCAGCTTTCTTAAGTTCTTTTGTTTTACTAATCGTCTTTCCGATAGTTTTTTCATAAGCGCCTAAAGCTGAATTTGCTTTATCTATTTTCTGTTTTTGGCTATTAGACAAAAGCTCTAGCTTCTTTTTATTTGAACTAGTTTGTAATTGTTCAATTTCTCTAAAAAGTTTTTCTACAACTACTTGAATTGAAGAAGCCTCTTTTTCTATTTTAGTAAAATCGGATTTTACAGTTAATGGCTTCTCGGCTAATTCTTGAAGTTTTTTTATTCTATTTTGTACATTATTAAAATCTGAAGCCAAGGCTTGTCCGCTTAGCCCAGTAAATTGTATTTTATTTAGTTGTTGTTGTAACTGGGATACTTTTGATTGGACATTTCCAAGCTCAGCATTAATATCAAGAGATATTCTAATTTTCTTATCTGCCATTCCTTTTTCCTCCTAAAAAATAATCAGCATTAGCTAAAAACTAATGCTGACTACAGTTAGAAATCACTATCTATATCATTGTTCAAAAAGTAAAACTCACTAACATATGAATTCCCTCTTGACCCCACTGGAACGCCAACTCCTTTAAAATTGGCTACGACAGGTGTAGCTTGCGCGCCCAGCCTTATAGATAAGCCAGTCATCAATTTTAGCTTTGGGATTTTTATAAGTCCCGTAACTACCTGACCAGTAGTATCATCCTTTACTCTTGTTCTACCTTCCAATTCAACAAAGCCATTAAAAAGTTTATTGCCAACTTTTACGACCTTCGCGCCTCCTAGGTAGTTATAAGTATAAGATACCATAACTTCTTTATAAGGTTCACTAATTTCTACAACTTTTTTTTCTTTGGATAGAGGTAAAATTTTCTTTCCAGTTTCTTTTTCATAAATAAATAAATCTACTGGAGTCTCCTTCAAGTGAATTTTATTTTCTCCATCACTTTCTAGAGATTCCATTTTAGTTATCAAAATTGGTTTATCTTCCTCAATTTCAAAAAGTTTAGAATTTGTCATAAGCGCGAACTGATCTTTTGAGAATACACCTTGAGAAAAACTTAGATCAATTTCTTTTGTTGTTTCCCAAAAGACATGGGGTCGATTATCAAATCCGCCATTGGCGCTGGCCCATCGTTTTATTTCATCAAGACCTGCGATTTGAATTTTATCGAATTTTGCAAGGATTTCTTTTGTTTCAATGGTTCTATTCCCAATCTCTATTGGATAAGTAGCTTTTAGATAACACTGTTCCAATTCTTTGAAAGAAAACTCGTTCATATTTCCTCCTAAAAAGAAAACGGAGAAGGTCCTTCCTCCTCCGTTTCAATTTTATTTAATTAACCATTAGCAGGTAGAGAATACTTAATAAGTTTCATCATCTTGCCATCAGCAGGACGTAGAATCTTTAGATTCATACTGAAAGTAGAGGGATCGCCCTCAGCTTCCATGGTTAGAGTATTCTCAGAAGTTACCTTAGCCTTGGGAATTACTAACTGGAAGAATTCGTCCTCACCAGTTGCTTCACTCCGGGCAAAGGTGTCTCCAGTGCAGTAGTAAGTACCAGGGAAGGTTTCTGCAGAAATCGTAATTTCAGTAACCTCAGAAGCGGTAATAGTACCAGTAGCATAAGCATAATCGGTTGTTGTTCCATCAGTACCATCGGCTTTGTATACAGAAACCTTAGTCATAGGAACATCTTCATTACGAATCTTGACCTTACAGGTATATTGGCCTTGAGCATTACCAGCAATTGCCTCAGAAACCATAGATTTAGGAACCGTTTTGATAATTGCCGTATTAGTAGTATCTATTACGGGGTCGCCATTTTTATCTACAGAACCAAACATAATGGCCATAGACTTGGCAGAGAACAATGCATCTTCTAGAGTTACATTGATTTCCTTACCATAATCCCAAGTAATTAGTTCAGGGTTGCCCTTACCACCGCGAGCGGAAGTGTTTTCGGCAGTCTGCTCAGTGGTAGAAACCTTTAGTGTATCAAGATATAGAACGGGAGCGCCACGTTCAACACTTCCATCTTTCTTTTTTACAATCTTATAAAAAGTAAAATCGCAAACTTCCTTGATACCATATCTATCTAGGATAGAAGCCATGTTTTATTTCCTCCTATTTTTTATCAGAATTATGCATCCAATATTTTGGTTTTACATCTTTACTACTCGCTCCAGCCAACAAGCTTCTTATATCAACTTCATATTTTTCCTTTTCTTGATATACACCTATCAACTTAGAAAAAGTAGCATAACTCAACTCTCCAACTGTAAGTGGAGTAATTCCAATACCCATACAACAAATTGAAATGAGTAAAGTATCAAGTGTCAGTCCTTCTTTTTTCGCCTTTATTTTATCACGATATCTAGCTTTTGCTTTCATCTTTTTTATCTTGGGATGTTCATTAGGATTAGGAGGGTCAATGTTGTCTACTCCCACACTATTTCTGATAAGATTTTGAAAGTCAAAAAAATTTTCACTGGTCAAAAAACGTAAATCATCTAACGACTGCGCGCCCTCTAAAATCTTTTTCAAATCTCCAATTAGAATCTTTTTTTCTTCATAAATGAAAGAAACTGGTTCGTGAATAAAAAACTCAAAAGCTTTGATAGAAAGAGCTTCTACTTGTTTATTATTAAAAGAAGAATTCAAAAGATACTCTAATGGAGTTAGAACATTTGACAATTCCATTTCTTTCTCCATGTACTCATCTTCAATTTCTTCTTGGGATAGGGTCAAAAGTTTTCGATAAACTAAAAAATTTTCTTCTGTAATAACTTGGCGAACAGTAGGAGAATAGACTTTACAAATCTTTTGAAAATTCGCCGGTTCATTTATCACAAAATGACAATCAATCATAAGCAGTCAAGTCAAAAGTCATTTCATAACAGGACATTTCATCAGTTAGAAAATTTATCTCAAAATCTCCTCCCAGAAGTTTACCCATTCCATCAATAACTTTCCCATTTAGACTTTTTTGAATTTCACCCATTATACTAAATGGACGAAGATTTGTCCCTTTCATTTTCCATTGAGTCAAAGGAACAAAAATTTCAATAGCTAAAATTATTCTTTGAAATTCAATATTGGAAGAAAGACGAGCTCCATTAACGACTCGTAATGAAATAAGACTCTTCGCATCTTCCTTTGGCCCCATTCTCGGGACTATTTTTATAAGTTTATCAAAAACTTCATTTGTAATTTGGTCTTGTGTAAGATCTTTTTTCTCCAAAGGAGCCTTATCACTATAGTATAATAACTTTAATAAATTTTGATTAGTCGTTAGTCTAACCATTATTTTCCGAAGAAAAGGTCCTAGCTCTTCAAGGTTTCTTACCATCAGCATTTCCTCCTTGTAACCAGAAGTAATCTTCTTCGTTATCATTTTCCTCCTTTTGAGGAGGAGGCGTCAAATCAAACTCATAAATCGGGTCAACAGTTACATATTCTACACCAGGTGAGGATTGAATATCATAACCAGTTACTCGATAGAACTCTCGATATGGTTCTTCACCTATAATAAAGTAATCATCTTTTCTTAGATACTGTGTCAAAGGCATAACAAAGAAACTTTCTTTGAGATTCTCGGCGTAAACAGTATCCATACGACTACGAGATTTGATTTCGTCTCTAAGCATATTGTTTTCTTGGCCATACATATAGGCCCAGCTCTCTTGCTCAGAACCATCACGAGAATGCCAAACTAGATAATGCGTCATATGAAGCATTACATAACGATTATAACCACTAGCTTTTATTTCCTCAAGATAGTAAACCATCCAGGGCTTGAGTTCATCGTTTTTATCTGGTATCATCAAAATTGTACCAGGCGCGAACTCAATATCCGTTTTTACGAGTAAATAATGAAGAGTTTTGCTATCATCCTGTTTATATCGCTCAAAACTTCCACTTATATATTCATCATTATATTCAAAATCTACTCGATAAATGCTTTTTTGAAGATAAAGATCAAAATTCTGTTCGCGCTTACCTTGGATACGAGATTGGTAGTCTAATCCATATCTATTTAGGCGCTTTTCATATATATCAAAATAACTCATCTGATTTTCCTAATAAAGTCATACAGCTAAAAACTGTACTACGAAAATAATCATATCTGAGATAGCGTAATGAAGAAATCTTATAATACAAAATATAGTAATTGATAGTTCGAGAAGTTTCTGGAATTCCTAATAATTCTGTTAGAATACTGTCCAGAAACTTCTCCCACTCACCTTTCTTTTCAAACTCACATAAAAGTCCAAAAAGTTTATTTTTCAATTTATTACTATATCCTTCAGTGAAATCAGACATCCTGATACTGCTCCGCAAGTAGTCTATATGAAAATGGCTTACGCTTTGGAGCGCGATAGTAAACTCCTTCTAAGCGGTGGACTTTAGCTTCTTCCTTTCTTAGAAGTTCAGTAAATTTACTAATAAGATTAGCCTGGGAGAAATCTCTCTCCTCATATAAAGGCTTTACATTTTCCCAAGTTAGAATAGTTCGATTCAACCATTCACATTTCATATAGCAGGCAACAATTTGGATTTCTTCATTATCCAGTTCTTCAAAAAAGCAATGTTCGTCATGTTCAAGAGACTTGCGCGGGAACTTGAACCAAGGTAGCGCGCCGTCTAAAATAGTTAGTAAGTCCTCTTCTACTTCTTCCTGTGTCCAGTTTAACCACTCATCTTCGAGTAGTTTAGACAAAAAAGCAGAATAAACTTTTTCTAAGGGGGTTCCCATTATTAGCCCTCCTTATCCTCTCTATTCAGCTTAATAGCAGTTAGAATATCTTTTCCACAAGCCTTCTTTACAGCATCACACTTACCGAAATCTCCTAGCTCATTCTTGATAGCGAAATCAGCCAAAGCCAACATCTGCTCATAATTCAAAGTCTTTAGCTTAGCATCAAACTCAAACTGGGGCATGGCAGTCATCATTCGCTTCATATCATTATCACTCAAAACAATAATATTAACAGGTTCAGTAGCATCTTCGGGTTCAAGGCCTAGTTCTTTTTTTACCTCTAAGTCTTCAATATAGAGCATCCCAGTATCAATCATATACTTGAAGCCACTATCATACATCATTTCTTCTAGAGTTTCTTTTTCAATAAGAACACTAGCACCCTTATTGGGCCATTCGCGCTTAAAGCGCAAATCAGAAATATTCACACTAATAGGGCCTTGATGCTTACTAATTACTCTAATCTTCTCCATTTTAAATACTCCTTTTACTCCTAAAAATTTTTTATATATAAATCGAGGGAGGGAGTTTATCCCTCCCTCGAAGAGAATTAGCTATCTCGAGTTAGTGACGATAGGTCATGACTCTTATCGTGACAGCTCTATTTATTTTATTTATCAAAAATTATAAGGATTCTCAAAAGTTTGATTTATTGACGTATTCTGATAAATACCCCAGTTATGATGAGCTAGAATAGCGCAACCCATCTTTTTATAAGCATAAACTTCTAGAGAATTATCACGATTCTTGAAGTCATTGATTTGAGTATTGCCTTCTAGAACAACCTTTACTACCTTCTCTCCACCAGTAGGTAGAATGTAAGCTAGCTGAGGATCAATCCAGGTCTTGGTGTTAGACTCATCAATGAAAGACTGAGGAATCTGAACAACAGGAGTTCCACGGAAGATATTGATATAACCAGTATTATGAATAGCATCAATATCCTGGGGATGATAAATACCATTAGTAATATTAGCAATACCACTTACAATGGCGTCAGGGCCCATGGCGCCTACAAACTCAGGAGGAGCAAAAATTACAACACCGTTGCCATAAGCACGGACAGTATTAATTACCTTTACCATCTTATCAGCTTCAAAGGTGTTAGAAACTACCTTATTGGCATCAGGACGAGCAGAAGCATTTACGGCAGCACGAAGAGCCTTATGAACCTCATAGAATACAGCATCGGTTAGACCCTCAGTTAGAACCTGCATAACTTCAGCCATGGTTTCAGCACCGTCTAGCATACGCTCAAAGTCAATGGTGGCGCCTCCGCCAACGGCGTGGCCAGCTAGCTCAAAAGTATCGCTATCTAGACGGAAAGTCTCATATACACCAGATAGGCCAACCTGAGTTAGGAACTTCTTAGCACGCATCTTGCCTAGACGACGCTTGAAGATAGCTTTTTGACCTTGAGGAACAGACTGGACCTCAGCAAACATACCAATGGCATCAATTACCTTCTTAGGCATAATTTCATCGGCAGTCTTAATTACGATATCATAAATATCATAGCGATTCTTCATAAACTGGTTTACGGAACCAGCTAGTTCCTTTAGACCATCTAGGAAAGCAGAATCCATATCTACATTCTGATTAGCATAGGTGGCAGGAACAGTACCCTTAGCACAATGAAGGGCAATTTCTTGTAGTTCTTTAATAGTCATTATAATTTACCCTCCTTTTATTAGTCAGCTAACACTTGTAGCTTGATGCCCTTTTGACCATCAGGCATAGTGTCAAAAGCAACAACCTTTAGCTTGGGACCAAAGGTGCCAGCAGTAGCAGATAGCTTAGTAGCACCAGAAGCATCAGCCATACCATACACAGAAGTGGTAGCGCAAGCCTTTAGAGCGGTAATTAGATTTTCCTCAGTGGTAAACTCGGTATCATCATAGCAAACGCAGTTAGTGCGATACTTATCACCAACAGATAGGTAACCTAGACGAGGGAAGAAGTCATCAGAACCATTTAACTTAAAGTTCTTTAGACCAGGAGTCCGTTCATCATACATATGCTCAGTAGAATAAACTAGAGCAATAGGAAAAGAACCATCTTTAGGTAGCTTTACACAACGATTAGCATCATCAACAGCTAAAAGCATACCGTTCTCAACAGGGATACTTGCAAAATCAGTAGCATCAGGAGCACACTGGGCCTCAATACGACCATCACGGCGGAAGGCAGCATTATTTAGCTCAACTTGACCATAGCCACTAATTACTAGTCTTTTTGTAGCCATTTTATTTCCTCCAATTACTTAACATATTTAGCTAAGACGGCATCTAGACCTTGTAGAGGCACGTCTTTAGGAATTAGACCTTGACGGTCGTTTTTAGAAAAAGCAGAAAAACCAATCTTTTTCAACTCATAAGCTAGCTCTTTATCCAAATCAGATACAGAATAGTTAGCACTATTTTCACGATAAGTATTCAGAACTTCTTCACTTAGATGTCCTTCATATTCTGTAAATACAGCCTCTTTCTGCTCCTTTTCAATCTGAGCCTTGTACTCATTTAAAGAACTGTTTTCTTCTGTTAGCGTTTGGACCTGGGCCTGAGCCTCAGTATATTGAGCCTCAATACCAGCCTTCTCTGCTTGTAAAGTGGAAATCTCACCATTTAGTTCTTCAATTTTGGAACTAAAATTAGAATTTTCTTCTTTTAGAGTTTCAGCATTTGCCAAATCTTCATTTACAAGTTCATATGTACCACCATTCAATTGACGTAAAGTATCAACAGTCTGCTTTTCATTTTCAGTTACATCAATAATATAAACTTGGGTACGTTCGCCTAGCTCAACACTATTAGTCTCGTCATTCTTTGTATAATGAACTCGCTCATACTTGCCACTCTCGTAATTATAGGTTAGAGCATAGTCATCAAAAACTTCGCAAATAGCATAGCTAACTGTCCAGTTCCCTTCCTCATTATACTCGGTGTTCAAGAGAGACCAAAGAGCATCATACTTTTGGCTATCGGAAAGTTTGAAATTTATTTCCATTGTCTCTGTTCCTCCATTTTTAGTATAAATAGCTTCAATTTCTTGAATCCTCTTTATAACTTTATCAATACTAGTTTGAAGTTCGAAGAAGCTCGCACCCTCAAAGCAAGGCTCGACATCATCTCCTAAAACTTGGAGACCTAAGAAACATCCCTCATCAAACACAATGAACTTTTGTCCATCATGAATTGCCTGATGGTATTTCAAAGATGGTTCATAAAGTTCCATTGATTGAGATTTTCCTACGATGTCTCCCGCCTCGGCATAAAGTGCAGTAAAAATTAGAACATCTGCACAAGCATAGGTTCTTTCTACTCCATCTTCATCAAGATGAGGTTCCCAGCTAATATTAGGATTTTCGGGAACAATTCCATAAATTCTTCCCTCGCTTCTTCGACTTCCGTGGTCGGTGTAGTCATCATATTCATAGATGCCTTTGACCGGCGCGTAAGGGAGAGTTTCTAGAAGTTTTTCAGCAAACTCATCCGTTATATAAGTACCGTTTCTATTACCATATTTATAGAAAATTCGGCACCGCGCCTTTGACAACACATTATTATATTTTTCTATATTGCCATAAACAGCGACTGGAAACTCAAATTTATTCATCTATATTTAAGCCTCCTTGTTTGTCTGTTGATGCTTCTTGTTCAATGGTAGTTTGTGTTTTTTCTTCTGTTTTCATTTCTGGACGTCCAGGATCTCCAGAAGCCCCATTTTGAGTGTAGGCTGAATTTAGAGGTACTAACTTCTCTTGAAGTTTTTCAACCTCATTCTCAAGCTCTTTCATACTTAGAAGTTCCCGCTGATTTAAATCCATAACAGCGCTTGGTAAGAAGAAACTATATCCACTTTGAGCTAATTTGAAAGCATCAGTTAGATAATCACTTTGGTTATAAATAGAAACCGGTAGAATTTTATAAGTAAATTTTATATTAGAATTTCCAAAAAGTTGGGTTAAAAGCTCACTAATAAATTTTGAAATTTTATTAGTAATTGGCATCATAAAGCTTATATCATTTAAGATAGAAGTAGATAATGCTTGAGAACCAGTTGGCGCGAAGAGTTGCCCACTGACGCTAGCTTCAGCATAAACATTTTGAAGCATCTTCTCTAGATTGTTTGAAACAGCATCGGATGAAGTTTTTGAAACGATACTATCTACATCAGCATAAGTAGTCAAAACGGAAAGGTTCTTATTTCCTTTCATCATGCCCACAGCACCAGTATGCATTTCGAGAGCCTCATCTGGTTCAAATAGAAGAGCTCCATCCTGTAAGTGGGGTATTTTTTGAATGAGAATTTTACGAATTTCTTCCAAGTCTCTTTCTCTTTCAGTATCTACTGCTTCATCATATTGAATTGTAGCAGGAATGACATTCAAGAAAGTCGGATTCCCCTCTTCAAGAATACTAAAGTAAAGAGTGCTATCAGTAGATAATTTTATCCAAGAAGTTTTAGCTTTACCTTTTTGGTATCGACGATAAAAACTTGTAACTTCTTTGGGATAAATCTCTAGAACTTGATTTCGAGTATCTTCATCAGTAAAATGGTCAAAATAATTGACATTGAATTCAATAATATCTCTACCATAAATGTCTCTAAATCTAGATTGACAATAAGAGGCCGGTAGGTCAATTAAGACAAAAGCTCCCTTATTCAGGGATGAAATTAGTCCAAAGTATGCACCATCGGTGAGGGCTCGTGTTGTAATTTTATTATACAAAATTGGAGGATTTATTTCATCTAGATAATCCAAAGCTTTATAGTATCTTTTCTGAATAGTCTTATCAGAAAGCTTTTTCCCAAAACTTACTTTTGGAATCAAAAGGTTCGCGCACTTTAGAAGATTGGCATAATAGAGGACAATGGCACGATACAAGCCATCTTTTAGAAAATAATTCCTTGAAAGTTCTCTCTGTTCTGATAAGGAGCCTGAATTTATAATATTATCAATTTCTTCAGGTTTGTAATCTTTTAGAGTGCGGGACCGAGAGCGCCAAGAGAGATAATCGTAGTCTCCATAAATTTCGTCATTTTTAGAAACCATTCCGCTTGATGCTCTTTTAAAGGAGGCAAGGTCAAAATTTCTTTTGAACTCAGTATTTTGTTGTTCCAAATTATGCCCCTCCCGTAAAGAATATTAGATTGCGTTTTCCGGCGCCCCGTCTTCGTTGTTTTTTCATTTGAGCTTCTTCAATTTCTTTGATACGCCATAGACCATAAGCAAAAGCATAATAGCGGTCGTCATGGAAGCGTTTGTTTATCGCTTCAAGAACAATGTCTATACCTACATTTTTGACACGAAGATTTCCCATCTCTTCAAAAAGCTTTGTTGTTTGTTCATGGGGAAGTAGTCGTTGGACTCGCTCGCGCATTGTCATTTTTTGGCCAATCTTCGTTCCAAGAAGAGCATTACGCGCTTCCTGCTCACTAATCAAAAATCGAACCAATCCACCACTCAAACGAGAATAAGCATTTCCATTGATTTTTGATTTCAAAGGTCCATTAGCTTTCATAGAATATAAAATAGGAATAGAGTCTTTAGGTTGGATTTTTTTATAATCATCGTTATTGAAAAAACCGTAGGCAGGAAGCTCACGTCCTCGCGCATCTGTATGAGTTTTTATCATTTCATCTGCGAGGCCTAGACCTAAACCATTACAGTCGATCAAAACTTCTCTGGGATTATATCTCTCAATCAAAAGTTTCAAATCAATTGCCTGTTGTGTAAAGGTTTTTGTTTCTGCCTGTCTTCCAAGAACTTCAATATTGACGAGAGTTGAGTAGTATTTGTCATTCTTGATATTTACTCGAAAGATACAAGCAATTGTTGAGTCCTGTAATCTACCTACCAATATATCTTCTATATAGTTCGCTACACTATATACGTTCTCTTATGAACTGCTATATGTTTCCATATAAGTTGAGACTATATCTTCATCCTTAGATAAAGGATGTTTTCCATTTCGAAGGGCTTCCCTCTACTTCCTTGCGGAATAGTCGTTGAACCAACTGTCTAAAATTTCTTCTACTTTATTGAAATCAAAGTAACCTATTTCCAGATAGTTATATCCATTTTCCAGAGCCTCTTGTTTCTTTTCTCTGTCTATTATTTTTTGTTGTTCATAGGGAATCTTAAAATAATTAGTTTCAAAGTAATGTTGCTGACCCATATACTCTACAATTAGTTTAAATTTAGGAACAAAGAAGTCATATCTTCTTCTTGAGTTGGTTTGCCAAGAAAAACTTTTCTCTGCTTCAAATTCATATCCTTTTCAGTCAAGTACTTTGCAACTCGTTGTTCTCCTTTGCTTGTACTTTTATTACA